>PDWI01009977.1_pt1 | contig 11668 bp, 13 predicted proteins | sample 1430891 | NCBI WGS metagenome assembly PDWI01 (sample SAMN01162508, study PRJNA174530) | Oral metagenome, whole genome shotgun sequencing project. | biome: Marine environment; feature: Marine mammal; material: Swab sample of the gingival sulcus; isolation source: swab sample of gingival sulcus...
GCTTTTTTTATGATTAACTTAGCAACCGAAAATAAGGTTTGGCTAAGGGTAGTGGTAGGCTTGAAGTTTTATAGCTTTTAATTCCGCTACTGCTCATACACTCACCGTTACCTGCAAGATAAGACAAAGACAAGTGGTAAATATTTTATTTTTGCCCTCGCATTTCTGCCCTTTGGGGGCAGTTAGGGAAGCCAACGCACATTGCACACATTTGCAAATCGCACGAGCAATTCTACAGGCTAAATTTGCAAAAGAGTGCAATTTGTCCTACGCAGTACGAGAATAAAAGAAATAAAGAAGTGAAACTATGATGAAGAAAATACACCCTATTGCTCAGATTATTCTTTTCCCCTTAACAGCTTATTTGTTTATTGGGACATCTTTTCTTTTTGCTCTTTATAAAATAAATACTTGGATTTATAGAATTGGTCAAAAAACCAATTCCGATTATTTCAAATATCGTTTTAAAGTACAACAATATCACAAAAAGAATTTTTGGTTTACTTTCTTCTTTTTTGTAATATTTCCAGTTGTATTAATTTGTAATTTATTACTTTTGATAGCTGTATCATCAATATATTTGTTTGAATATGTAGTTGAAGCTGTTGAAAAACTTTATAAAACAATTTTAGAACAGGTGGAATTAATTTGGGAAACAATATCTAACTATTTTAAATAAAAGATTATGGCAATATATAGATCAATAGTTTACGTACAGTACAAAGATGGCAGTAAACCTAAAGGTATTAGGGTTTCGTTAAGTATTGAAGGAGGATTATTTAGTGGAGGAACAACAAAAACTTTTTATACCGATAGAGATGGAAGAGCAATAATTGAACATTCAAGCAGAGGAAAAGCTACTGTTTATGTAAAAGGAAGTAAAAAAGGAACATTCAATGTCCCCGGAGAAACTGTAGTATTTTTATAAACATTATGAAGTGTAGTATATGTCATAAACCAATAATGGGTTCGTACCTAACTCTGAATGGACAAAATATTCATTCGGATTGTTTTAGGTGTAATAAATGTAAGAACCTAATTAAAGGAGAATATATTGAGTATTTACGCAAATACTATCATACAGCCTGTTACCAAAGTACGTTTGGACTGAAATGTGATGTGTGTCATAAAACTATAGATGGACACTATTATTCCGATGTTTGGGGTAATAAATCTCACACCCATCATAATGGAAATAAAACTGTTTTTTGTTTTTACTGTAATCGAATATTGTCTAGTTCTACATCAAAAGGAAGTCAAATTAAAGATGGAAAACAAATATGTGGTTTCTGTTTGGAAACAATTGTTAATACAAATATTAAAATTAAAAAAGTGGAGAAATCTATCTTAATATTACTTAGTCTAGTTGGATTTAAACAAATACCTCATGATGTATCAATTGAACTTGTGGAACAGTCAAAACTAAATAAATTAGCAAATGATTATAGTAACAATATTCAAGGGTTGGCATCTACAGAATATAGAAACTCATTTACCACAAGCTCAATAAAACATACAATATATATATTAAATAATTTACCTGAGGTCGTATTTAAAGGAGTTTTAGCACATGAATATATACATATTTGGGTAAGAGAAAACCAAGTTAAGTTAAGTCTTCAAGAAGAAGAGGGGCTTTGCAATTTGGGTTCTTATTTGATTTACAAAAATGATCCAACTCCATTTGGGGGAAATTTATTAAAACAAATGGAATTTAATCCCGATATTATTTATGGCGATGGTTATAGAAAAATGAAGGATAAGTTAAAGTTATTAAATTGGAAAAAACTTATTGAAAAAGTAAAATGAGAGTTTTAAGGAAAAGATAAGATTTAAGAATAAATAACAAATTAAATAAAAGGTCGTGCGGTCTATAAAAAGTAATGTTTGATTCAATAATTGAATCAATTTGTAATAGTGTATAAATATTTATTAACAATTTAAATTTTAATTATTATGGTAGAATACCAAGGAGTAAAGTATTCAGTGGACATGGTTTTGTGCATTGATGCAACAGGAAGTATGATTCCTGTAATCGATAACGTGAAAAGTAATGCTTTAAAGTTCCACAATGACATCAAAGAAGCTTTAGCAAAAAAAGGAAAGCACATTAACGATAACAATTTGAGAATTAAAGTCATTTTATACAGAGACTTTGTCGCAGATGGTAATGCAGCTTTTAAAGAATCAAAGTTTTTTGAATTCCCAGATGATTTAGATGATTTTAATTCATTTATTAATAATATTGAAGCTACTGGTGGTGGCCCTGAACCTGAAAATGGTCTTGAGGCATTAGATGTTGCGATAAGATCAAAATGGACCCAGGAAAGTGGAAAAAAACGACAAGTTATTGTTGTTTGGACAGATGCCAGTTGTCATAAATTAGAAGAAACTCAAGCTAAAAAACCAGAGCATTATCCTGATGGGATTTCCAAAGATTTAAATGAATTAACCGATAGATGGGAAAATGAAGATTATATTAATTTTAGTAGCAAACGATTATTAATGTTTGCACCAGACGCCTATCCTTGGACTGATATCGAAAATTCATGGTCAAATACAATCGCAGCTACCTCAAAAGCTGGAGAAGGTTTAGCAGATTATGACTATGAAGCTATAATTGAAGCAATTGCAAACAGCGTAAAATAAACAAAGGGTATGAAAGATAACAGTATAATAATAGATATCGAGGAATATGCACGTTCAAAAAAGCAGATTCCAATTGGGATAAATAATAAATATAAAATAAAAGTCAATAGAGAATACTATATTGTAGATTCTCGATTTCAAACAGGGGCAGAGATTCTATCATTAGCAGGTAAGGACGTTAACACTCATCATTTAAATGCTGATTATGGTAGTGGGAATGTACAACCTGTAAAACAAAATGATAAAATTGATTTTGTCCAAGGAGTTGTTAAGTTTATGGCAACACCAGTTCAGGCTGTAAATGGTAATGCTATATGAAAAGAGATTTTTATTTACCAGAAAAAGACCGAGATTATTTAGATAATCTTGGTCTTAAATACGAGACATTAAAGTCAAATGGACGCCAATTCGTTATAATTTATGATTATTTTGTTAATCAAGATTATTATAAAATAGAAAAAGGAGGTGATAATGTTGATGTTTTATTGCTAATCCCATCAGGGTATCCTAATTCTCAGATAGATATGGCTTCATTTTATCCTCATCTACAAAGGGTTGATAAGAAACCTATACCTAATATTCATCACTTTTACAATGTAAAACATAGAAAGTGGCAAACTTGGTCTAGACACCGTTCGGGTTTGGCTGTTTGGGATCCTGAAATTGATTTTATAGGAACTCATATGGAATATGTTGAGTCTTTTTTGCAGAAAGAAGTAGGTTTATCTGATTTGCCAGAAAAGAAATCTTGTAGAGTAAAAAGTAGTGTGATAACAAAAGAAAAGAGCGGAATATACATTTTGCAAACTAAAAAAATAGAAAAACTAGAAGGTAATGTACTTGATGAATCTGCTTACAAAGCAAAGGTTAAAATAAACCTTGGAAAACGGAAGTAAATCTTAAAATAATCAAATATGAAATACGCCCTATCAATATCAGGAAAGCATTGCAACATAATAAAAAAACACCTTTTCCCAGGCGATGGAAAGGAAGCTATGGTTGTTTGTTTATGTGGGAGTTTAAAAGTAGCCAATTTTACGAAGATATTAGTTCATAAGATCATGCCTATTCCTTATGAAAAGTGTTTTCATAGAAGCACCGTGGCTATTAAATGGCCAACAGAATTAATATTACCCTTTTTAAAAGAAGCATCTAAAAAAGGTCTGGGAATTCTAACAATACATAGCCATCCTGATAATTGTAAGTTTTTTTCAGCAACAGATAATGAGGGTGACAAAGAGTTATGTGATTCGTTTTATAGCTGGACAAATGATAAAGAAGGGATACACGGAAGTGCAGTTATGCTTTCTGATGGAGATATGATTGCTAGGATTTGGACACACGAGGGTGATTTTATACCAATTGATAAAATTACTATTGCAGGTGATGATATTAAATTCATTTTTCAAAATAATTTAGAGAATAAAAAGGCTAATTTTTTATTGCGTACAAAGCAAACTTTTGGGGAAGGTACAACCAGTCTGTTGAAAAATTTAAAAGTTGGCGTTGTTGGAGCTTCAGGCACAGGGGCTCCAGTGATTGAACAACTAGTTAGGCTTGGTATTGGCTCTTTAGTGTTGATTGACCCAGATATAGTTGAAGAAAAAAACTTAAATAGAATTACAAATTCAACACTTGAAGATGCCTTAAATAAAAGAAGCAAAGTAGAAGTTTTAAATAAAGCCATAGATTCTATTGGTCTTGGAACTAAAGTGACTACACATAAGACAAATCTCTATGACTCTGTTGATGCTATTAAGGATTTAGCCACTTGCGATATAATTTTTGGTTGCGTAGATTCAATAGATGGTAGACATTTAATTAATCAAATATCAAGTTTCTATTTAGTTCCATATTTTGATATTGGAGTACATTTGAATTCAGATGGCAAAGGAGGCATCGAAGTAATTTATTTTATTGTTCAATACTTACAGCCAGGAGGAGCTTCTTTACTTTCAAGAAAGATTTATTCCAACGAAGAGCTTAGAGCTGCTGGAATGTTAAGAACAGCACCTGATGAGTTTAAACGTCAAAAGAAAATTGGATATATCGCAGATATTGAATTAGAAAACCCTGCTGTTGTTAGTATTGACATGCAGGCTGCAACTTATGCCGTAAATGAATTACTTGCAAGAATCCACCCCTTTAGGTATGATGATAATAAGTTTTTTGCTATTACAAGAGTAAATATTACAGGGGCTTATATACAACATGAAGAGGATGGAGAGCCTGATAAGTATTTATCTCAATTTGTAGGGAGAGGAGATATGCTACCATTATTAAATATGCCAGAATTATGTTAGGGGCAATTATTGGGGATATTATAGGTTCAGTTTACGAGCGTTCTAATGTGAAAGAGTATAATTTTGAAATTTTTCATCCAAAATCACACTTTACCGATGATACTGTGTTGACAATTGCAACGGCAGATGCAATTCTCAATGATTTAAACTTTCAGGAATTTTATACAAGATATGCCAATAAGTATCCAAAAGCAGGTTATGGCAGGGACTTTTTTTGTTGGTCTAAGAGAAAAAAGCCGAAGCCTTACAATAGTTTTGGGAATGGTTCTGCTATGAGAATTTCGCCAGTTGGTTTTATAGCAAAAAATATTGATGAAGCATTATATCTTGCAAAAAAAAGTGCTGAAGTAACCCACAATCATCCTGAAGGTATAAAGGGTGCACAAGCTATTGCAAGTGCTATTTTTATGGCTAAAATTGGAAAGTCAAAACAAAATATTAAATCTTTTATTGAATTTAAGTTTGGTTATGATTTAAATAGGTCTTGTGGTGAAATTAGAAAAGTTTATTCGTTTAATGCAACATGTCAGGGCAGTGTGCCTGAATCAATAATTGCATTTCTTGAAAGTAATACTTTTGAAGATGCAATAAGATTAGCAATTTCGTTAGGTGGAGATGCTGATACAATGGCAGCTATCACAGGTTCAATCGCTGAGGCGTATTATCAAAAGATACCTTTTGTGTTTGTTAAAAAAGCCTTTTATAAGCTTGATTACGAAATGATTGATGTCATTAAGAGTTTTTACAAGAAATATAAAATTAACAATACTTACACAATTAAATTAGAAGATAATGTGCCAAAAAAATATCTAGCTAATACAATTTATTTAATTGGTAAAGATTATCACTTTTGGTTACTAACAATGTTATGTCCTTGTGGTTGTAATGATACAATAAATCTAAATCTACTTGAAGAGCATAAACCTTCTTGGAACATACAAATAAACAAAAACAACCTGTTTGTAACACCATCCATATGGAAAACAACAGGTTGTAAAAGTCATTTTTTTATAAAACACAATAAAATTATTTGGGTATGAAAACTTATTTTAATATATCGCTTATTATTGTTTTTTTATTTTCAACTACCTGCTTTGCGCAGACTGACTCAACAACAAATAAAAATAATCTATTTAGTTCAGATTCAGTAAATAATTTAAGTAAAAAAACTATCTCAGATACAATAATTGGTCAAGATTCTTTACTGTTAGGAGCAAATAATGTATTATTTTTAAAATATTCAATAATAAAAAATGAGAATGGTTTTATCAAAACAAATGTAGAAGAAACTTTAGATGTAAATAACATTCGAGAACTAATCAGTAATTGCTTTAGAAATCCTATAATGCTTATGATACTTGTTGTGATAATATTTTTTTTCCTAATTATTTTATTTATTTTGTCTTTGCTCCAATTACATAAGATTAAAAAAGATAAACTTATATTATCAAATAACTATAAGGATTTAACTTTGAAAATTAATGATATGGAAAAGTCAATAACTGAAAAGAGTAGAAAACAAATAGAAACCACTCTAATTAATATCAAAGATTTTTTAATCAATTTGATTTCAGAAAACAATAATTCATCTCTGATAATGACGAATAGGGATCTTATTGAAGAGATTAATCAAAAAATAAATGTTGTAGAAAAGGCTATTAATCAAAAAAATGGTGCAATTACGGAATATATCGAAAGCTTAATTGATAAAATTATATGCTTGAAAAATCAAAATTCAATTACAAATAAAGAATTAGAAACTTATAAAAAAGAGTTGTCAAATAATTTTTCTGATATAAAATTAAGTTATCGTAGTATTGAAGATAATTTGTTCTCACTTAAGAATAGAGTACGTGACATATCATGTTTACTTATTAAAAATAAAGAAATTGTAACGAATGAAGATTATTCTATCTCTGAAAAAGGTATTAATACAGATTTTATTGAATTTGAAAATAATGAATTTGGAATTTCCTTTAATAAACACAAGATTACAGGAAAAGGAGAAGACAGCGATCCTATTTTATTAATTATGAAGAACCAGAAATCGTTAATTGGTGTTTTTGATGGTTTAGGAGGTTCTGGAAGTACTAAATATGAAATAGATGGATTCAAATATACAGGTGCTTTTTTATCATCAAGAATAGTAGCAAAGACTGTTAAAGGTTTTTTTGAAAGATTCAGCAAAACAAATGAGCCTTTTTCAAATAAAATAGTTCTTAGTCTAAAAAATGAGATACAGAAAGGATTAAATGAAGCATATGGGAAGCTTTCTATCCCTAACACTAGAATAAAGAGCAAAATGATTCAAAAACTCCCAACAACATGTGCTTTGGTTTACTGTGAAAAAGAAGACGAGATTGTTAACTCGCATATATGTTGGGCGGGAGATTCACGCTGTTATATTCAAACAAAAGAAGGGCTTAGCCAATTATCTAAAGATGATACGAGATATTACGTTGATGCTTTTGAAGGAATATCAAACGACCCTCCTATGTCGAATTGTATAAATTTAGATGATGATTTTCATATTAACTATATTAAAATGGAAAGTGAGTTACCATGCTTATATATTGTTGCTACAGATGGTGCATATAATTATATTCCAGTACCATACTATCTTGAATATCATATCCTAGACAGTATAGATAAAGCCGAGAATCTTAATGATATAAATATGTTGTTAATTAATAAACTCAAATCTGCTGGCGATGACATTTCTTTATCTATTATTGGTTTTGGTATTTCAGATATTAATTTTTTAAAAAATCATTTTAAAAGTAGACTTGATTATTTGCGTGATTATTATTACTTGCCAACAGAGTCAATACTAATTAATGAATCTTTAAGTTCAGAGATGTTTATCACTTCCATTAATTATATTAATGGTAATGAATTGTCAATAGATCATCTATGGCAAGGATATCAAAAAACTTATGAAAAATATTTCAAGGTATGAAAAAAGGAGATATAATAAATGGTTACAAAATTACTAGTGAAGTAAAAGTAGGTGGTAATTGTACATGGGCATTTGCAAAAAATGCAGAGAAAGAATATTTTATAAAAGAGTTTCTATCGCCAGTTTTTCCGTTACCAGATAGTCCTGGAAATGAAAAAACTAAAGAACAGAAGAGAAAAAGATGTAAGGAATTTGAAAAACATCAAAATGAAATAATTAAAAAAGTATCTGATTGTGTAGCTGAAGGAGGTAATCTAATATTTACAAGAGATTTTTTCCGACAAAAGTCAAAGTATTATAAGATAACAGAAAAAATAGATGTTTCCTCTATTTCAATTAAGAAAATATCAAAACTTCCTTTTGAAAATAAAATCTTAATATTAAAAACATCTACTCACTGTGTTCGTACTTTGCATAATCTAAATATTATTCATGGTGATTTAAAACCTGATAATTTATTAATAAAAGAAAATAGCTTTAAAGGAGAAAAAAATTACATTGGTAAATTAATTGATTTTGATGATAGTTATTTTTCTCAAAAAATATCACATATCAGAGACGATGTAGGTGGAGATTTAGCTTATTATTCTCCGGAGTTACAAAGATATATTAATGAAGACCCCGGAATTCAAAGAGCCGATATTGATTTGAAATCAGATGTTTTTGCTTTGGGTATTATATTTTGTCAATATTTGACGGGGTCTTTTCCTAATGGTGTTTCTAAAGAACATACTGCCGCTACTCTAGTTAATAGAGGAGAAGTCGTTTCTATTAAAAAAAGCAAAGATATTCCCCATAAAATTTGTGATTTGATTAACTCTATGTTAGAATGTGACAAAAACAAACGTCCAAACATAAAAGAGGTTTTTAACATACTAAAGACATATAACTACGAACCTAGTCCTGAACCATTACCCCCCCCAGTAAAACCAAAAGTTAAGATAAACATGGGCAAGAAACCTATACGAGAATTAAAGTCAGAGAAGCCTGTTAAACCAACAGTTAAAATCCATATGGGTAAACGTAACAAGAAATAAGATTGAGATGAGTTGGATATGCCCAAGATGTGAAACAGAAAATAATGGTAATTGTGAAGTCTGTGGTTATAGAAATGATACACAAGTAAATAAACATGAATATAATGAATTAAAAAGCAAACTTAGTACTTTGAAGAAAAACCTTAAAACAAAAGATTTAGAAATTGGGAGATTGGAGTCAATACTTAAAAATAAAAATTCAAAAGGTTTTTCTGTAGCTTTCCCTTGGATAGTGTCTGTTATTTTAGGTTTAATTATTATTTCATATTATGATAATTTCAATCAATACAAAGAAGAAGCTAACCAAGTTCCAGAATTAAATGGGAAAATTAACAATTTAGAAACAAAATTAAATCAATCAAATTTAGAAGTAAGATCATTGCAAAATATAATTTCTAGAGTTAATTCTAAGATTAATAATATAGTTTTTCATACTGGTCTTGATTACAGAAACAGTAACTCAAGTAGTTTCGATAAGGATTGGAGATTATTTTTTACTACATATGAGTCAATTAATTTGAAAAAACTATATGTATGTGCAAAAGAAAATGGGAAAATTAGAGTTCTTCTTTACGATATGAATGAAAATTTGATAAGCCAAAGTAATGAATTTACATTAAATAGGGGAAAAAATCATTGGTATGCTTTAGATGTTAATATTCCTATTTCAAAAGGATCATATTTTCTGACCTTTGAAGGAAACACCAGTTTAAAATATGATTCAAATAATCTGAAATATCCTTATATTATTGACAATATTATAAAAATAACAGGTTCTGACAGTAAGCTTAACAAAAACAAAACAAGTTATTATCAATATTTCTATAATTGGGAATTTTCTCTAAAAACTGACTGATGAAAAAGACATTTAATGCAATAAGAGTAATTACAAAAGGAAATCTTCTTTTTAGAGACAAAATAATTCTTGATACAGATGAAAGAAAACTTACCTATTGGAAAAGAAATCCGATTGGCATTGGGCATTCAGAAATCGTAGTTTATTTTAATGATATTATTAGTTTTAGATTAATAACGAGATTAGAATTATTATTATTCTGTAACATAAGTATAGAAACAAAAGGAGGTAAAGAAATTGAAGCTAATGGATTTCTTATAAAGGATGCAAAAGAAATAAAGCAGGAAGTTGGGTTTTAATGCTAACTCACACAGCCAAGCACATTGCCAAGTTGCACGAGCTATTACACAACCCAAAACTTGTCAAAGAGCTTGTCTGTTTTCCAACGCTTTCTTGCCGACTCTAAAAAACAAAATAGCGAAAGACTAAGTTGTAATGATTAGGTGTTTGATGATGAATGAAATCCTGCAGGTAACAATGTGTATAAGCAATATCGGGTTATTGGCGTATTTTGAAGTCTGAGCATTTTAACCGCCAAACCTTATTTTCGATTGCTTTTTTATGATTAACTTAGCAATCGAAAATAAGGTTTGGCTATGGTCTGTGGCAGGTTTGAAGTTTATAGCTTTTAACTCCGCTACTGCTCATACACTCACCGTTAGGCACAATTAGGGAAAGAGCCAGTATTGAGAGTAAGTAAATCAATTAAAAGGAGAATTATTATGAATTTCAAAAGAATTATTACATTAATAATCATTGTAAGTACAATGGTTGTGTTTCAATCTTGTAAGCAAGGTTCAAAATCTAAAAAAAACGACGCTGAAAAAATAGAGTCTAATGAAAAACAAACAACAAATAATAAACAAGAATTATCAACAAAAGAGGAACAAGCCCTAAAATCAAATTTTTATAATTGGCTCGTATTTTATGAAGGGGAAATCAAATATGAAAAAATCATTCCAATTTATAAAGGAACTAAAAATGCTCATAAAGTAAAAAAGATTACTATTTCACAAAATAAAGACGACTATATTTTAACGGCAGAGGTTGATTTTTTAGGAATAAATACAAAAGGCGAACAAAATAATTATACTTTTTTCTATAATACAAAATCTAAAAAATCAGGAGAAGATTTTGTTTTTACTGATATAAATATTTCTGTACAAAGTAAAAATAAAACAACTGATTTTGTTTCAACTTATGCAGAAAACAGAGGACAAGCCTTACTCTGTGAATGGAATTCTCACGTGGAAGCCCTTGATGGAAACGCACAACCATTTAAAGCTCTTTTAGCTGACAATTTTGCATTACATTTTCCGTCTGGGACAGTTGATTCTTGGGAAGAATTTGATACTTGGTTAAATGGAGCTCCAACAAACTTGAAAAAAAGTAGCCATATTGTTCCTTATTTTTCAGCTAAAAAAACAGGAGAAAATAGTTATGTTTTAACAATTCATTTTGATTGGAAAGGAATTACAAAAAATGACAAAACAATGAAAATGCAAACAAAACACACTTGGAAAATAACAGATAATCCGAATGAAAAATTTGCAAGACTTGTAGATATGAAGGTGGAAATGAGAAAATAATTATTTATTAAAAATAGAGTATAGCAACAATGCTCAATATATAAAAGGAAATAGAATGAAAAAAAATATTTTAATAACAGGAACATCAACAGGTGTTGGTTTTGAAAGTGCAATATTATTTGCCAAAAATAACTATAAGGTATATGCAACGATGAGAAATCTTAACAAATCTGAGCCTTTAAAACAACGCATTGCCGAAGATAATTTAGATATAGAAATATTACGACTTGATGTTACCGATACAGAATCTATCCAATCTGCTGTTGATAGCATTA
>PDWI01014082.1_pt1 | contig 11666 bp, 9 predicted proteins | sample 1430891 | NCBI WGS metagenome assembly PDWI01 (sample SAMN01162508, study PRJNA174530) | Oral metagenome, whole genome shotgun sequencing project. | biome: Marine environment; feature: Marine mammal; material: Swab sample of the gingival sulcus; isolation source: swab sample of gingival sulcus...
TGATCCGGCAGATGGCCGAGCGCGTCGTGTTGGGCGACATCAGCTGAGTCGCGATGGCGACGCGCCGCTCGGATCGGATCGTCGGCATCATCCGAACTCGCCGCTGAGCGCGCCCTTGCGTTGTCGGGGGCATCTCTTATGCTTGCCCTCCAGACCGGCGGTGACGCTTCGTCCCCGTCCCCCGAGCAAGGAGAGCAGCCGTGGCGCGCATCGACCCCCATTCGTATACGGATCCCTCCCAGGGCACGATCGCCAAGCTGCGCTGGCAGCTGGCGGTGGACTTTCCGCTCTCGCGGCTGCGTGGCGTGGCCGAGCTCGAGCTCGCCGAGCCCGGCAGCGGCCCCCTCGACCTCGACACGAGAGAGCTGTTGATCGACTCGGTGACCGTCGACGGCGCTCCCGTGGCTTGGAAGCTCCACGCGCCGGAGAAGGGCCAGGAGTTCATGGGCGCTCGGCTCTGCGTCGAGCGGCCACGGAACACCCAGACGATCCGCGTCGAGTACCGCACGACCCCGAGCGCATCGGCGCTCCAGTGGCTCGCGCCAGAGAACACGGCGGGAGGCGAGCACCCCTATCTCTTCAGCCAGTGTCAGCCGATCCACGCGCGCTCGATGGTGCCGATCCAGGACAGCCCCAAGGTCCGCTTCTCCTTCGACGCGGCGGTAGACGTCGCCGATCCCCTGGTCGCCGTGCTCGCCGCCGCGCCGGGTGAGCGGGAGGCTGGCGAGACGGGCCGCGCGGTCTTTCGCTTCGAGATGCCGCAGCCGATCCCGGCCTATCTGCTCGCGTTGGCCGTCGGCAACATCGACCAAAAGGACCTCGGCCCGCGGACGCGGGTCTACGCCGAGCCCGAGACCCTCGAGGCGGCGGCCTGGGAGTTCGCCGACGTCGAGAAGATGCTCGAGGCCGCAGAGCAGCTCTTTGGCCCCTATCTCTGGGATCGCTTCGATTTCATCGTGATGCCGCCGGCCTTCCCCTATGGCGGCATGGAGAACCCGCGGCTGACGTTCCTCACCCCGACCCTGATCGCGGGCGATCGCTCGCTGGTCAACGTGCTGGCCCACGAGCTAGCCCACTCCTGGACCGGCAACCTGGTCACCAACGCGACGATGAACGACTTCTGGCTCAACGAGGGTTTCACCGTCTGGGCTGAGCGCCGGATCCTCGAGGCCCTCGAGGGGGAGGACGCAGTGGCGCTCGCCGCGGCGATCGGGCGGCACGGTCTCGACGGCGAGATCGAGCGCTTTGGCGCCGACTCGCCGCTGACCCACCTCCAGACGGATCTCGCGGGCATCGATCCGGACGAGGTCTACTCGGTGGTCCCCTACGAGAAGGGCTTCCTCTTCGTCGCCGCGCTCGAGAAGGCGGTCGGACGGAGCGACTTCGACGCCTTCTTGCGGGCCTACCTCGAGCGCTTCAAGTTCACCTCGATCACCACCGAGGAGTTCCTCGCCTTCCTCGAGGAGCAGCGCCCGGGGCTCGCCGAGGGGGTCGGCGCGGAGCGCTGGATCCACGGGCCGGGCATCCCGGACAACGCCCCGAGCTGGCGCTCGCCGCGCCTCGAGGAGCTCGAGGCCCTCGCGGCTGGCTTTTCCGAGGGGCAGCGTCCAGAGGTGGCGCAGGCCAAGTCCTGGAGCGCCGAGGACTGGCAGATCTACCTCCAGCGGCTGCCGCGGAGGCTCTCTGCCGATGACTGCCGCTGGCTCGACGAGAGCTTCGCCTTTGGCGAGAGTGGTAACGCCGAGATCCGCTCTCAGTGGTACATCATCGCTGCCGCGTCGGCCTACGAGCCGGCCTACGCGGGGATCCGCGCCTTCTTGGGTAACGTGGGACGGATGAAGTACCTCAAGCCGCTCTACAAGGCCCTCTCCGAGGGCGAGTCGACGACGACGCTAGCGCGGGATATCTTCGCCGCGTCAAAGGGCGGCTACCACCCGATCGCCCGCGGCGTCCTCGAGACGATGCTCGGCTAGCGTCTCTTCCCTCCTCGCTCTCGCGTTATCCTCGTCGCACTGCCGGCTGCTCTAGAGCACTGACCAACTTACCTCCCGTCGCTGCGCTGGTCTGCGACATCACAGCGGTTGTCGCTCGTCGGTTGCGTGCTACCAGCAGGCGCCCTCCTCGCTCCTACGCCGTGATGCCGCATCCTTCGCGCCTCCATCCCGAGAGGATAGCCGGCTACCAGTCTGCTGGGTTCGGCGTCTGCTGGGTTCGGTTCCGTGATAACTTCGTGCACCCAGAGGGAGGGGGACCGAGGTAGCGATGAGCAGGGATCCCGTCGCAGGGCGCTATCGAATCCAGGCTGTGGTCGAGATGACCGGCGTGCCGGCTGCGACGTTGCGCGCTTGGGAGCGGCGCTATGGCCTCCCCAAGCCCCAGCGCAGCCGGTCGTCCTATCGGCTGTACAGCGACCACGACATCGAGGTGATCCGGCGCTTGCGTGATCACTGCGCTCGCGGGATGGCGCCATCGGAGGCGGCGCGGCTGGTCGCCCGCATGGCGGTCGAGGCGGATGAGACGCCGTCTTTGGTCGAGGCGGGGGCCGACATCTATGACGAGGCCCAGACCTGGGCGCTCGACGCCATCGAGCGAGGGGACATCGCCGAGCTTCGCACGATCTGCGAGCGCGCGCTCGGCGTGGGGAGCGCGCTCCAGCTGCTCGATCGGCTGATCGTACCCGTGCTCCACGAGATGGGCGCGCGTTGGTATCGAGGCGAGCTCAGCATCGCGGCTGAGCATCTGGCGTCGGAGCAGCTGGGCACCCTCATTCGGGAGCTGGCGCGGCTGCTCGCACCTCTCGCGCCGCGGGGTAAAGCCTTGCTGGCCTGCGTGAGCTGGGAGACCCACATCCTCCCGCTCTACGTCGTCGCGGCGCAGTGGTCGCAATGGGGGCTGCAGCCGATCGTGCTCGGGGCGCGCTTGCCGATCGAAGACCTGGCCGACGCGGTGGAGCGGATCGATCCGCTAGTGATCGGGCTCTCCGTGAGCGTCGACCCTCCACGGCAGACGCGGATCTCCGAGGTCTGGGGAGACTACGCTCGGGTCTGCGCTGGCAGGCAGTGGGTCGTGGGTGGCGCACAGGCGGCGGCACACCATCAGCGCATCAGGGCGCTCGGTGGTCACGTGGCGCCAGCAGAGATCGCCGCTCACCGCGGCTTGATCGAGCGGATCCTCAACACCCCTCTGGTAGGGGCAAGCGACCAGCTGGTGGGGGCGAGCGACGAGCGACAACCGGCGTGATTTCGAAGACCAGCGCGGCGACGGGAGGTGAGTTGGTCTGCGCTCTAGAGCGCTGATCAGCTTACCGGACCGAGCTGCGCGAAGGATGCGGAATCACGGCGTAGGAGCGAGGAGGGCGCCTGCTGGTAGCACGCAACCTGGCGCCGAGGGTGAAGACCTCGACGCCCGTCGGCGTGATCACGATCGTGTGCTCGAACTGCGCGGAGAGCTTGCCGTCGATGGTCTCGGCGGTCCAGCCGTCAGAGAGGACGCGGGTCTTCCAGCGGCCGAGGTTGATCATCGGCTCGATGGTGAAGGCCATCCCAGGCTCGAGCTCGATCCCCGCGCCGAGGGTCGTGTGGTGGAAGACCGTTGGCGCGGAATGAAACTCGCGACCGGTGCCGTGGCCGGTGAACTCTCGGACGATGGAGTAGCCGCGCGCCTCGGCGAAGGGCTGGATCGTGCGGCCGACGTCGCCGATGTGCTTGCCAGGGCCGACGGCGTGGATGCCGAGCCACATCGCGCGAAAGGTCGTCTCGACCAGGTCGCGGGCCTGCTCGTTGACCTCGCCGACGCAGAAGGTGCGAGAGGTGTCGCCGTGAAAGCCGTCGAGCACGGGGGTGACGTCGACGTTGATGATGTCGCCTTCGACCAGGATGTGGTCGTCAGCGGGGATGCCATGACAGACGACCTGGTTGACCGAGGTGCAGCAGTGGCCAGGGAAGGTGCCCTGGTAGAGGTAAGGAGCGCTCGTCGCGCCGGCCTCGGTGGTCAGCTCGTCGACGAGGCGATCGATCGCCGCCGTGCTGACCCCTGGCGCGATGAGCTCGGAAACGACGTCGAGGATCCGAGAGGCGAGCCGTCCGGCCGCGCGCATCGCGTCGATCTCGCCGGCGGTGAGGATGGGGGGGCCGCCCGGCTTGGCGCGGGGGCGCCGGCGGCGTCTCTTCTGTTTGGTGGTGGTCTTCACGGCTGCTCTCGGGGCATCTCGACGGTCATCCGCGACAACGGCGCAAGATAGCACGCGTGGTCGTCGCTAGCACGATCACGCCGCAACCGACGCTTAGGAGCTTCCCTACAAACACCTCCCGTCGCTGGGCAGAGCGCTGCCGGTCGCTTTCTATGCCTCAGAACGTTCGCCGTACCACCCGTATGGCTCATGTCTTCGGCTACGAAATCGGCTCGGCAGCTCAGCACCCGGCTCGGTCCCGAATGTGTGGGGAAGCTCTAAAGAGCCCCCCGCCTTTACAGCCCGCGCCTCGCGCAGCAAGATGCGTCGCATGTCCCACCACCCCCTCCTCGCGATCGCCCTGGTTGTCGCGCTTCTCCTCGGCCATGGCGCCGAGGCGAACGCCGAGCCGCAGACCACGATCTACCTGCTGACGATGGGCTCCGGCGATGACCTCTACCACCGCGCTGGGCACGCCGCCCTAGAGGTCGAAGAGAGCGACGCCGCAGGCAAGAAGCGCTCGACGGTCTACAACTACGGTGACGCCGACTGGGACGACCCAGACTTCGTCAGCAAGTTCTTCAAGGGCACGCTGATGTTCCGCCTCTCGACGGCCGGCACCAAAGAGAACGTGCTGGCGGTCTACGGTCGTGGCCACGATCGGGACGTCTGGCGGCAGAAGCTGGCGCTCTCGCCGGCGCAGGCGCGGCAGGTGGCCGCGCGTTTGGCGCGCGAAGCCAGGCCAGATAAGCGCGACTACCCCTACCACCACATCGAGCGGATCTGCACCACGCGGATCCGCGATCTACTCGACGAGATCACTGGCGGTGCGCTGAGGCGGCAGCTCTCGGGGCGTCACCCGCTGACCGTACGCGACTACCAGCCCCGGGGGTTTCGCGGCTACCACCTGGCTTTTCTCGGCGGTGACCTGCTCTGTGGTCGCCTGCACGATCGGCCGATCACCGACCACGACGCGCTCTATCTGCCGCAACATCTGCGAGACTACCTGCATCAGAAGGTACGTGTGCCCAACCCCAGCGGCGAGGCCGGTCAGGTGCCGCTGGCGAGCAAGCCCGAGCGGCTCTACTCACGCTGGAAGCCGCCGGCCGTCACCGAGGAGGAGGGCGCGACGACGCTGCTGGTCTTCGGCGCGAGCTCGGCGCTGCTGGCGCTGCTGGCGCTGCTGGGCTGGATCCGCGCGGCGAAGGGGCCGCGCCTGGCCGGCCTGGCGATCGCGCTCTACGGCCTCCTCGCCGGCGTGATCGGGCTTGTCGTGACCACCTTGGTGCTCGTCTCCTCGGTGCCGGAGCTGCGGCAAAACGAGCTGATGCTGCTCTACTGGCCGACGGATCTGCTGCTGATCGGCCTCGGTCTCCGTTGGCTTCGAGGGCGCGCTCGAGCGGGGCGTGTGATCGTCGCCTACGCCTGGCTCAAGGCGGGCGTCGCGGCGCTATGGATCATCGGGCAGCTGACCGGGCTGCTCTACCAGCGCCCCCTGATCATCGCGACCTTCGCCGTGATCGGCGCGGTGGCGCTGCTGACGCTGGTGCGGCGCCTCAGGCGGGCTGATCCGATGACGCCGACGACTTGAGCTGCGCGCGAAGCGCGTCCTCCTCGCCAAGCGCGTCTTCCTCGCGGAGCCGAATCGGCCCCATCAGCCTGGGGAAGCGGCCGAGCTTGCCGGCGTAGAAGGCGCGGATCCGATCCATGTCGGCGACCAGCGTGGCCTCGCCGGGGAGGATCGCCGGGCCGGCGCTGGCCTCCTTGCGCGCGTAGTCGAGGGCGCCGGGGATGATCGGCACCTGGGCCAGGCGAGCGATCTGGTAGAAGCCCGATTTCCAGTACTCGGCGTGTTCGCGGGTGCCCTCGGGGGGGATGGCGAGGACCAGCCGCTTGGCCTTTCGGAAGACCTCGGCCATCTGCTCGACGACGTTATGTCGCGAGCGGCGATCGATGGGGATGCCGCCGAAGCGGCGCAGCAGCCAGCCAAGCGGCCAGCGAAAGAGCGTGTGCTTGCCCATCCAGGAGAGCTTCACCCGGTTGACCCAAGCGATCGCGAGCAACAGAACCAGGTCCCAGTTGCTGGTGTGGGGAGCCGCGATGGCGACATACTTGGGCTCGTTGGGAGGCGGGCTGAGCTGCTTCCAGCCCGAGATCCAGAGCACGAATCGTCCGATCAGGCGCTTCATCAACAGCTCGCTTGCTCCGTCGTCGCGACCGACCCGCGAAGGCGGGGACCGCAAGGGCTAGAGCGAAGGTGCCGCCGTGGCCCCGACGCAGCGAGGAGCGACGGCAGCGGGCGATTGACGACAGGAGGGGGAGCCGTTGCTAACGGTCGCTGAGGCCGCGGGTGACCATCACGCCGCCGTTGGCGACCATCACCCCTGCGGCGCCACGCGTCCCCAAGGAGCGGCGGAGGTTGCCCATCCGTGTCGCGAGAAGCGCCGCGCCGGCGCCGGTCGCTGCGCGCACCACACCGGCGATGAGACGCTGGCGGCGCCTCTTGTTGCGACCGCTTGGTGCGGAGAGATCGAAATCGGTCCCGAATGTGTAAGGGTGCTCCTAAACCAACAGACCCCTAAGGTGACACAAGCGAGCGAAGGCGCAATCCGCTTCGATGGACGATCAGGACACGGATCAGGACACGGATCGTGACAGTCGCTATCAGAATCCCAGCGCGGCTGCTACTGTAGCCTCATGTCGGTGCTGTACATCGTCTTGCCGCTAGCGCTGCTCTTCGCCGGAGGCGCGGTGGTCGTCTTCATCATCGCGACCCGTCGCGGGCAGTTCGACGACCTCGAGACCCCCGCTCGGCGCGTGCTCTTCGACGACGCCGTGGTCAGCGCCCCGACCGATCAAGAGCGCGACGAGCGCCAGCGCCAGGGCCAGCCCCGCGCCGACCTGAAAGAGCCGCTCGTAGCGCCCTCCCGAGAGCAGCGGTTGCGCTAGCAGCGGCGAGATGAACTGCCCGGCGAAGGTCGCCGTCGTCAGCCCGCCGAGCACGCGCCCTCGCACCTGCGGCGCCGCGAGGACGCTGAGCCACATCGCGACGTTGGGCATCAGGAGGCCGAGGCCCGCGCCGACGAGCAGCAGACCAGCGAAGATCTCGACCCAGGTTGAGGCGTGCCCGATCAGCAGGTAGCCGACCACGACGGGCGCGAAGGTCAGCGCCAGGGTACGGGGGCGGCCGATACGCGTGATCACGCTCGGCGCCGAGAGCGAGGCTAAGGCGCTCCAGAAGGTCGCCGAGCCGATCGCCAGGCCGGTGCTGAGCCCGGAGGCGCCCAGCCGCTCTTCGAGCATGAAGGGCAGCTGGACTGGCAAGACGAACATCAGCGCCATCGCGCCGAAGGCGAAGGCGTAGAGCGCGGCGATCAGCCGGCGGTGGGTCTCGCCGTGGACGCCCAGGTCCCCCGCGTCGCGCTGGATCAGCGCCCCTCGCGAGGGCTCGGGCAGCGTCCGCAGCGCCGCGACCAGCACCGCCAGCGAGACGACATACACCGCGAACGGCATCCGCCAGTGGTGGTCGGCCATCCCCCCCCCAGCGAGCAAGAAGAGCACCCCCCCGAGGCCCGTGAACGCCGCCTGGCAGGCGAGGAAACGCGCCCGCCGCGGCCCCGCGTAGCGATCGGCGATCAGCGTCGTCGTCGCGGTCATCGTCGCCGCGACAGCGAGGCCGAGCACCAGCCTGCCGCCCAGCAGCCACGGCAGGCTCGGTAAGTAGAGGCCGCTGGTGCCCGCGGCCGCGTAGGTGACAAGACCCGTGAGCAGCACGGGGCGGCGGCCCACCCGGTCGATCAGGTAGCCCGCGACGGGCGCCGAGAGCGCGATCGCGAGCGCAGGCGTGGTCAGCAGGAGTCGGGTCAACAGCTCGGCGTCGGCTGTGTTGATGAACGCCGCGTGGATCCCTGGTAGCGCTGGCGCGATGATCGCGCCGGCCATGATCGTCAGGCTCGACGCGAAGAGCAGCGTCGCGGCTGGCGCGAGGGCGAAAGACGGTGCGATGCGGCGCTCTTGGGTCACCGACTAGTCGTAACACGCTCGCCCCAGCTTGGGGTGTCAGGAGGCGTTGTTGAGAACCCGCTGGCGCTGATCCGCTTTGCGGACCGAGCCGCGCGAAGGACGCGGAATCGCCGCGTAGGAGCGAGGAGGGCGCCTGCTGGTAGCACCCAACCGACGAGCGACAACCGCTGTGATGTCGGAGACCAGCGCGGCGACGGGAGGTAAGCGGGTCAGCGCTCTAGGCTACCTCCATCCGGTCGACGACCTCGATGACGGTCGTCAGCGCCTGGAGCACGTTGGCGTAGAGTTCGACCAGGGGGCCGCGGTCAAAGACCGCCTCGTAGGCGGCGAAAGAGCGCAGCTTCTCCCAGGTCTCCGAGTCGGCGGGGGTGACGACGTAGCGACAGAGCGCCGCGATCACCAAGGCAGGGGTCTTATCCGCGGGCACCTCGACCTCGCAGGCGATCAGGGTCGCCTGAAACAGGTAGATCAGCCGATGAGCCGCGCGGCGCAGCTCGGTGGCGAGGCGCTGCGGCGCGCCGCCGCTCTCGAGGTAAGCCCGCACCAGATCGCGGTGCATCGTGCGCAGGCTCTGCTCGAGGCGCAGACGCAGCCGCCCCGGCTCGATCTTCAGCTGGGGCAGCAGATCGTCGCCGCAGACCAGCTGCGCGGTATCCAAGAGCTCGAGGGAGAAGACGGGGAAGGCGTCGGTCCCGCGGATCAGCGCCTCCTGGGTCTCGAGGCGCAGGGCGACGCCGGCCCTGTGCGCGCGGGTCGCGATCGGGGCGATGTCGTCGAGGAGCGCGCGGTCGACGCCGTCGACGACCAGCAGCAGCCGCATTCGCGGCCCCTGTGGTGTACGCCCGAAGCTCGAACCGAAGGTGTAGATCGCGACCATGCGCTCGCCGAGGGTGGCCTGGAGCGCCTCCACCGTCTTGTCGATGGTGGGCTGCAGCGTGTCGTTTTTTGGCTGTTGGGCCGCTCGGGCAGTGCTCGTCATACATCCTCGCGTCGAGGCCCGGCGCTTCGAGAGGCTCTCGTTGTCATCAAAGCTTCTCCGGTCTTTCGTCTTGAAGCTCTCGGAGGTGACAATCGGGGCGCGCTTGCGCCCTTGAACCAGCACCTTCCAGTCGTCTCCGTTTTTGGCACGTTGAGTCGCTTCATCGCAATGGAGACCTGCTAAAGAGCCCCTACACCTTTCTCCGCCCCCATCGCAGGCAGCGAGAGTGGTCACCCTGGTTGGGGCTGTTGCCACCTTTGCCCTGGCCGAAGTTTTTGTTTTTGTTTTTGTTTTTTGCAATGCTCCGCCCTGGGGCGCTGGCATCCGCATTGCAGCTAGACGCGGCAACCATCTTGGAGGTCGCCATGATCCGCACTGCCCGATCCCTCGCTCGCTTCGTCGCCGTCCTCGCCGTCGCCCTGATCGCCGTCTGGGCTACCGACGCTGACGCGCGTCGCCACACTCGACGTCGCGGCAGTCATTGGGCGGGGCATGGCAACAAGCTGTCATGGGGCAAGGGCAAGCTCACCGCCGGTCAGGCGCGCGCGAGCATCGCAGCTGCGGTGGCCAAGCGCTATGGCAAGCTCGGCGGGCTGCGTCTCCGTCCCGCCGACGTCAATGTGACGATCAAGGTCGCTGCCGACGGCAAGACCGCGCTCTGGCGCGCGACCGCGAAGCCCCGCACCGGCTCGTCGCTGCGCAAGCTCGCCAGCTTCGGTCGCACCGACTTCGAGCTGAAGGGCACCATCGACGTCTCGCTGCGCAACCCAAACAAAGACCAGATCCGCACCCGCGCCTTCTCCTTCTACAAAGAGCGCAGCCAGGCCAGCGCGAAGACCGACTGGAGCAAGGCCCAAAAACAGCTGAGCCGCTTCGGCGCGAAGCCGCAAAAGAGCACCATCCAGAAGCTGGCCTACGCGCTCTACAAGGGGCGTCGCAGCGGCAGCGCCACCAAGGACTGGCGTCGCGCCGAGAAGGAGCTGAAGCTCGACCTCTACAGCGGCAGCCGCGTGACCTTCATCAACTCTTCGAAGGCCTTCAACCAGGCCAGCCGCCGGCTCTTTGGGGCGAAGTAGAGCCCTTCGCCGTCGTCAAGCCCACACCCCGCAACAAGGCTGCTTGAGCGCTGATCCGCTTACCAGACCGAGCTGCGCGAAGGATGCGGCATCACCGCGTAGGAGCGAGCAGGGCGCCTGCTGGTCGCACGCAAGCGACGAGCGACAACCGCTGTGCCGCAGACCAGCGCGGCGACGGGAGGTCAGCGCTCTAGCTGGGGCCTTCTTGGGGGCCATGCAGCCACCGCGCGGCGAGGCCAGCGATGACAGCGCCGATCAGCGGCGCGACCCAGAAGAGCCAGAGCTGCTTCAGCGCCCATCCACCGACGAGCAGGGCCGGGCCGGTGCTGCGCGCCGGGTTGACCGAGAGGTTCGTCAGGGGGATGCCCACCAGATGCACCAAGGTCAGCGTGAGGCCGATCGCCAGGCCTGCCTGAGCGGCCGAAGCCGCGCGCGCCGTCGCGCCGAGGATAACGGTCAAGAAGATGAAGGTCAGGACGATCTCACCGATCAGGCCCGCGACCATCGAGTACTTGCCTGGCGAGTGGGCGCCATAGCCATTGGCGGCGAGGCCGCTGACCGAGGCATCGTAGCCGGCAGGCGTGGCCTGAAGCAGCATCAGCAGCAGCACGCTGGCGATCGCTGCGCCGATCAGCTGGGCGATCACGTAGATCGGGAGCTCGCGAAAGGAGAAGCGGCCGGCTACGGCGAGGCCCACCGAGACGGCAGGGTTGAGGTGGCAGCCGGAGACAGGGCCAAGCGCGTAGGCGCAGCCCAGCACCGTGAGCCCGAACGCCAACGAGACCCCCAGAAGCCCGATCCCTACCGATGGGAAGGCCGCTGCGAAGACCGCGCTGCCACATCCCCCGAACACCAGAATGAACGTCCCGATCAGCTCCGCTACGAATCTCTTGGTCACGTAGGTCCTCCCTTGTGCGGAGCGGTAGCTTAGCAAGAACGGGGGCCGCATGCTCGCTTGGTAGCGGCGTGGATCGCTTCCTGCTATCCACTGAGCAGACGATCTTCGAGGCCTGCATCAATACCCGCCCGGCTACGAGGGCAGCAACGAGTGGAGGTGTCATAACGCCAAAGAGGCCCTGCTGAAGGACCTGCCACCCAAGCCGGCGACCCGACGACGATCCACCCAGACGCCAAACGTGTGGTGATCGACGTGACAGACGAGGCCAGCTCCGAGAGCCGCTCGGCCTTCACCGGTGGGGTCACGGGGTGCTCGCTGAACGCGGTGGGAGAGGTCGCTGAACGCGGTGGGAGAGGTCAACGTGCGCAAGAACGTGCTCGACGACATCAACCTCTTGGGGGAAGACCAACCCCGAGGCCACCGGGACGCCCCCGCTCGCGCCCAGCGCCGCAGGACGCCCCAAAGGACGCCCCCGCTCGCGCCCAGCGCCGCAGGACGCCCCAAAGGACGCCCCCGCTCGCG
>PDWI01014838.1_pt1 | contig 11665 bp, 6 predicted proteins | sample 1430891 | NCBI WGS metagenome assembly PDWI01 (sample SAMN01162508, study PRJNA174530) | Oral metagenome, whole genome shotgun sequencing project. | biome: Marine environment; feature: Marine mammal; material: Swab sample of the gingival sulcus; isolation source: swab sample of gingival sulcus...
GTAAGGTGTGGAGGTAATTGGTTTTGCCAATCCTTTTTGGTAATGGAAATCTTGAAAAATTTAAAGATTGTTCGTTCAACGGCCTTGTACAAAGAGCCTTTGCCAAAATCAATATTATCTAAAATGCGATCAACGGTGACGTTTAATGGTACAAGGTGTTTGCGGATTGATTTGGGCAGCCCTTTCAACATATGGTGGAGTCTGTCTGGTAAAAGGCCAGGAACCAGCCAGTCGAATCTTTCTTGTTTTACAGTATGGACAAGGCTTACTGGGATATGAACGGTCATTCCGTCATCTTCAGCACCTGGAGAAAATTTGTAAGTTACTTTTACCCTGATTGAACCAAGGTGTATTTCCTCAGGATAGTCGGCCAATTCACTTTTTTCAGGTTTTCTTGCCAGTACATCTTCATCTGTCATCTTGAGTTTTGCGCGGTTACCTTTTGATTTAGCAAGAAAACGATTAAGGGTTTTTCGGTTGTATACGGAGTAGGGGAGTCGTTTTTGATAGAACTCAATGAGCTGTATATCCTCGACAATAATATTTACCTTTCTGATTTTATCTTCAGCTGATTTCCATCGTTCAATCAATTGCTGGTTGTGAGTTAGGAATTTGTAGTTGCCGTGAATTTCTCCGTGCAACAGGGCAGACTGAATAAAAATAGCTCTTGCCTCTTCCCTGTGTTTCAGGTCATTACCGTATCTGCTCTGTCTCGACGGAACGATTGGAAGGCCAAACAGGGTGACTCGTTCATCGGCAATGACCTGACCGCTTTTTTTGTTCCATCTGGGATTGGTGTAGGATGTCTTGCACAGATGTTTTCCGGTTGTTTCCAGCCATTCTGGTTCTATTGTTGCAACATTGAGCGCATACAGTCTGTTGGTTTCAAGAAATGTTGCGGCCAGAATCCATTGTCCTGAATTTTTAAAAAGATGAGAGCCGGGAAAAATCATAAGCTCCAGGTTATGTGGGCCACGATAAAAATTATCCTTGGTTTTGTGGGCGATATTTCTAAGATATCCAGCCGTAAGAGCGAGATGAATCTGGGCGTAGCTTGCCTCCTTGGTGTTATAGGTAATATTTTTTCTTCGTTTTAAAATCCTTTCCATCTGATCGTGGAGATCAATCCATTCCCTGATCCTTTGAAAGGAGAGATAATGGGTTTTGCAGAACTTTTTGAGCTTTGACCAGCTGAAATTGTTGGCAAAAGTTTCATGCAGTCTGTTCCAGATATTGAGCAGGGTAAGAAAATCTGAATGTTTGTGATGAAACTCTTTGTGGGCAAGATCAGCTTCCTTTTCCTTGTCGGCAGGTCTGACCCTCGGGTCTTGTATGGCAAGGGCTGAAGCGATGATCTGAATTTCGGTAAGACAACCTTGAGCTTGTGCTTCAAGTATTATTCTTGAAATACAAGGGTCTATGGGTAGGTCAGCCATAAATTTCCCGGATGTGGTTAACTTCTTTTTGGTGTTTATGGCACCAAGTTCAGTTAATAGTTGTTCTCCGTCACGAATCGCTCTTGGCAAGGGCGGTTCAACAAAAGGAAAGGACAGGGGAGAGCCGAGATTTAAGGAAGACATTTGCAAGATTACGCTGGCAAGGTTGGCTCGCTTGATTTCCGGCAGGGTGTATTTTGTCCGGTTTAAAAAATCTTCTTCCGAGAACAGACGGAGACAAATTCCAGGACCAATACGACCGCAACGACCTTTTCTTTGGTCACAACTGGCTTGGGAAATCTTGGTTACCGGTAGACTGGTTGTCTTTGCCCTTACATTATATTGAGAAATTCTGGCAAGACCTGTATCTATGACATAGCTGATTCCTGGAACCGTTACCGAAGTCTCTGCCACATTGGTGCTGATTACTATTTTGGGTTTCGGGTAGGATTTAAAGACAGCTTTTTGGTCTCCTGTTTGCAATCTGCCAAACATCGGCAGAATGACGGCATCTTTGATCGCGCCCTGTAAAACCTCACAGCATTGGCGGATGTCTTTTTCCGTTGGCAGGAACACCAGCATGTCTCCTGGAGGGACGGTTTTTCGAAAATCCTGGATGCTTTGAATACAATGTTCCAGATAACCTTGATCTGTTTCCGATTCTTCACAGGGCAAGTAGCGAATTTCTACCGGATAGGTTTTACCTTCTATGGAAACAACCGGTGCGTTGTTAAAATGTGAGGCAAATATTTTGGTGTCAATGGTGGCTGAGGTGATGATGATTTTGAGATCGGGTCTTTTCGGTTGCAGTTTTTTGAGATAACCAAGAATAAAATCAATGTTCAAGCTGCGCTCATGAGCTTCATCGACAATGATGATGTTATACTTTTTAAGCTCAGGGTCGGTTTTGGTCTCTGCCAGCAAGACACCGTCGGTCATAAATTTAATTTTGGTGTCTGCAGATGTCTTGTCGTGAAACCTGATTTTATAACCGACAAGATTTCCTGAAGATCCTAGTTCTTCCTTAACCCTTGCTGAAACCGTAGAGGCGGCAATCCGTCTTGGTTGAGTGCAGCCTATGATACCGCTTTTTTCCCCTAAAAATTCAAGGCAAAATTTTGGTAATTGTGTGGTCTTGCCGGAGCCGGTATCACCCTCGACGATGATGACCTGATTTTCAGCCAGTAACTCCAAAATGGTTTGCCGATACTTGCTGACAGGAAGAGTCTCTGGATAGTAGATGTTCATATATTACCGTTGGCGGCCTGAATAATATTGTGGTAGAGATATGCTGGCTGTATTACTCTTTCCAAATAGGAATGAGGTCGTATCTAACAGTAATTCTTCTTTCTGTCATTGAAAATGAATCACTGAAGAAATCTACGTGGTTATTATCCTTGGTGAACTGGTTTTATGTGGTTAAAAGTTGCTGTTGCAGCACCCATCTTGCAAAGTCTGTCATACGCTTTTCCTCGAGTATCTTTCCTGGAACCAACGAAGGAAAATGTCGTTGGTCGACGTGTTCTGGTCAATCTGTCCGGGAGACGAGTAACCGGCTACGTTCTTGATATCGAATCTCCGGTTGAAACAGATTTTAAGGTCAAACCGGTGCTGGAGTTTCTCGATTCTTTCCCTGTTTTTCACTCCGAAATGATCCCCTTTTTCCAATGGGCTGCCGACTATTATCATTATCCTGTTGGTCTGGTTATAAAGGCGGCTCTTCCCAATGGTTTGACCTCAAGAAGTGCAAAAAAACTTACGGTAATTGATAAACCCGGATTCATCGAAAAGGCAGAAGTACTACAAATCGTTGACGAACCGTGGGTAAAGGAGCTGCTGGTCAAGGCACAGGTGGGAACGGTGAAAACCGCAGCTCTGTTGAAGGATAAGGCCATTAAAAAAACTCTGGTTCAACTGGAAAAAGAAAAACTTGTGCAGGTTGCGGATGTCCTGGTCAGTGACAGGGTCAAGGCAAAATACGAGACATGTGTTCAGCTGAGTGATGCGTGTTTGCAACTTCTGGGAGAGAACCAGCCAGGACTTACCTGCCAGGAATTTGATGAAAAATATTCATCTGTTTTTACAGATCTCAAACTCATTGAGCGGAAAACTCTTTTTTTTATCAATGAGAACTCGTTACAAACCGGCCGAGGGCATATCTTGCAGGCGAGTCTGAATAAACGCTACAGTGGTGCCAGAAAGGCCTTGCCCTTGTTGCTGGAGAAAAAACTGATCGAAAAAATCGAGAAAAGAGTTTTTCGAAATCCATTGGGTGGAGAGTATGTGGAAAGAAAAATTCCAGCAAAACTCTCCAGCGAACAGGCTGCTGTTTTTGCAGAACTCAAAGAATATATTGGAAAAAAGCAATTTACAACATTTTTGCTTCATGGTGTTACCGGAAGCGGCAAGACCGAGGTGTATCTTCGTGCAGCACAACAGGCACTTGAAAAGGACAAGGATGTGCTGGTTCTGGTGCCGGAAATTGCACTTGCCACCCAACTGGAATCGCACTTTATATCACGTTTCAAGGATAAGGTGGTCTTACAGCATTCCGGTTTGAGTGCTGGTGAAAAATATGACCAGTGGTTTAATGCTCTGTCGGGTAAGGCAAAAATAGTTATTGGCGCCCGTTCTGCTGTTTTCAGCCCTTTGAAAAACCTGGGGTTGATTATTGTCGATGAAGAACATGATCCGGCTTTTAAGCAGGATGACAGTTTCAGGTATAATGGCAGAGATCTTGCCGTTCTTCGTGGGAAGATGTGTGAAGCCGTTGTGTTGCTTGGTTCGGCAACCCCCTCTGTAACCACATATTACAATAGCCAAAATGGTAAATACCGTCTGTTGGAGATGCGTAAAAGGGTAAGAGAACAAAACTTACCAGAGGTTCAGGTTGTTGATATTAAAACAACCGTGTCACACCGAAAGAGTAAGATCTTCTGGCCACAGCTTGAAAACGCTCTCGTTGAGAACTACGCCAATGAACAGCAATCAATGGTTTTGCTCAATCGCAGGGGCTTTTCGTCGGTGGTGATTTGTCGGGAATGTGGTACACAGGTGCAGTGTAAAAACTGCAATGTATCTCTTACCTTTCATAAGGGTATCGGTAGACTTGTTTGCCATTATTGTGGTTTTAATCTGCCTTTTGAGACCGTCTGCGAAACCTGTCGCTCGGATAAATTAGTGCCGGTAGGGTTTGGTACTGAGCGGGTGGAAGAGGAGTTGAAAACGATTCTGCCGACCGCCACAATCGCCCGACTTGATTCAGACTCCACCAGGGATAAGCAGAAGTTTCTTGCTGTGCTCAAGCGGATGCATGCCGGTGAAGTTGATGTTATGGTCGGAACACAGATGATAGCCAAGGGACATGATTTCCCAGGAGTGACCCTGGTTGGCGTGGTGTATGCCGACAGTGGTCTCCATACGCCGGATTTCAGGGCAGGGGAGCGAACCTTTCAATTAATCAGCCAGGTGACTGGCAGGGCCGGACGGGGTGATATGCCGGGAAAGGTAATCATTCAGACCATGCAGCCAAACCACTATGCCATCAAATATGCTCAATCCCATCAATATGAGGCTTTTTACGATCATGAGCTGAATATTCGTACCTCACCTGTTTATCCTCCTTTTGTCAGATTGCTGGCGATTCATGTGGATGGCATCAATCAAAACCGGGTTCAGCAAACCGCTCTGAATATTCGAAAGTATCTGGTGCAATGGGGTACAAGTAACCGGGGGGAAACAAAAAAAAGGTATGACATTCTGGGACCTGTTCCAGCTCCTATTGAGAAGCTGAAAGGAAAATATCGGGCTCAACTGTTAATCAAGGGGGATGACCATGAACTCTTTGGCAGGATTGGTCGAGATGTTATGCTGAAATCTTCTGAACTCAAGGCTGATAGTAGTTGCGCTATTCTTCTTGATGTGGATCCGGAAAATATGATGTAAGTTGTGGCTGGGTGCTTCTCTAGTTGCAACTGGTTATTTTTTTTCGGAGCTGTTTGGTTTTCCCTCTTCGTGTCTTGATGTCAACTCGTTTTTGTTTTGCTGATTTTGGAATTTTTGTTGGTTTACGAGGTCGTTTCGTCTGGGCAGCAATAACCAGGAAATGTTTGAGTCTTTCAAGGGCTGCCTCTTTGTTTTTTTCACGGCTTCTGTATTCCTGGGCTTTTATGATAACATGACCATCCTTGCTGATTCTTCTGTCATTGCTGTTTAAGAGTAACTTTTTGTATGGTTCTGGAAGTGAAGAATTTTTTATATCAAATCGAAGATGAATTGCAGTTGATACTTTGTTCACGTTTTGCCCGCCAGCCCCTTGCGCCCTTATTGGATGCATTTCGATTTCGGATACAGGGATGGAAATATGTGGTGTAATTTGTATCATTATAATTGTTTTGTTGCTCTTTTTGACATTGTTGGTTTCTTGTCATTCGAGTGCTGACGAAAAAATTGCCATACAAGAATATCTATTATAATATAGATTATGTGTGTTACTGAACCAATACTTTTAATATAACGTCTAAATATTATGGGAAAAGAAAAAAAATCACCCCAATTACATCCTGCCCGGACGGAAGAGCCTGTCCTTTCTTCAAGGTGCCCAAAATGCGGGCATGTTTCGGGTAGGGCTACTTCAGAATGTGGCAAGTGTGGTGTTATTTATTCACGTTATGTTGCTATAAAACAGAAAAAGCAAAAGGAAGCAGAGGAACGAAAAAAAAGTGGGGCGTCAGCTGAAGCTCAAGAAAAGTCGGGAGGTCGCTTTTCATGGCTGCAAATGCTGGTTGTTGTCCTGATAACATTTGGACTGACCTTTTATTATTTTACGAATAGAAAAAACAATGAGTTGCCTGTTGCTGTTACGGTCGATGAAAGAGAGCCCTCTGTTGATAGTAAAATTGGAGTCAAAAAAGCGCCTCAGTTGCCTGAGATTGCACAGAATAACCAAACCGCATATCAGGCTGCACCGACAACTCAAGATGTAGGGGACGCGATTGCTCACGCCAGACAGGCGACTGTTTCTATTGTAACTCCGATAGGAACTGGCTCCGGTTTTTTTGTCAATTCCAGCTATATTGTTACCAATAAACATGTTGTTCAGCCCGATGAGAAGGAAATTCAACGGTTGCGTAAAGAGATAGAGCCCAGAAAAGAAATTCTAAAGCTTGAAAAAGAGCGGTTACTTGATCTTAAGAAAAAGTTGAAATCCAATATCAGCAGTAAGGCCAAAAAGGAAATTAGAATTATTATTAAAAAAAGGCAGGAGCAGCTTGATGAGTATGAGAAAAACTTAAATACATGGATTGAGAGACTGGAATCCATGGAAAGGTTTATTGATCCTGCCGATATCAAAATTGTTCTTGAAGATGGCAGTAAACATAGCTGCAGATATCTCAAGGTTAGTAGAGACAATGATCTTGCTGTTTTAGCTACTGATATTTACGATGCAGTCTTTTTGAAAAAGCCTGACAAGGAATTTCAACTCAGACAAGGTGATAAGGTGTATACCGTGGGAAGTCCTGTCGGATTGAGAAATACTGTAACCTCTGGCGTTTTTTCAGGATATCGTATCAACAATGAAACGGGTAAAAAATACCTGCAAACCGATGCGCCTATAAATCCGGGTAATAGTGGCGGACCATTGATAGATGAAAATGGCGAGGTGCACGGTATCAATACCATGATCCTGCTGAACACTGAAGGGATCGGTTTTGCCATCCCGATTTCAAAAGTGTACGATGAATTCAGTGATGTACTGGTTGAGTAGGTTTCAGTTTATTTTTCCCGAAACTGCAAGGCCTGAGACCCAGCCTGTGGAAAATGCTGCCTGAAGGTTAAATCCTCCGGTGTCTCCGTGAATGTCTAACAGCTCACCGACGATGTGGAGTCCTTTGATCAGTTTAGACTCCATGGTTTTGGGATTTACTTCCTGTAGTTTCACTCCCCCAGCGGTCACTATTGCCCGATCAAGATGTTCATAGCCAACAATAGTGTATTCAAGATTTTTAAGCCACTGACCTATCTTTTTTCTTTCCCTGGCCGGGAGAATGCCGGCCTTTTGGGTTGGAAGTACTGCTGTCGCAGACAAACAGGTTGGGATGAGTTGTTTTGGCAGCAAGCCACGCATTACATCAGCAATTTCCTGGTCGTGTTTTTTTTGCAGGTCTCTTATCAGGCGGGCGTCAAGCTGTTGTTCACGAAGCCCTGGTTTCAGATCAAGAGTTATTTTCACATTTTTCTTTGCCAGAACAGCGTCTACTGCCTGAGAGCTCATGGTTAAAATTAATGGTCCGGCAAGCCCTTTTGGGGTAAAACTTACCTCGCCTAATTCTTCATGTTTCTTTTTCTTGTCGACAAACAATTTTGCCTTGATATTTTTCAGGGTGAGTGAGTTAAGTTCAGACCTTGGTTTAGGTGAACAAATGAGCGGGATTAACGCTGGTCGCAGGGTGACGATTGAGTGACCAAGATCTTTGAGAAAAGTATAGCCATCTCCGGTGGAACCTGTGAGGGGGTATGAAGCTCCTCCAGTTGCCATAATCAGTTTATCACAGCTGAAAAAGTCGCTGCTGGTTTCAACTCCCCGGATCTGCCCCTTGTCTGTTCTTATGCCGGTAACAGCTGTGGATGTTTTTATAAAACATCCACTTTTTTTCACCCATTTTTCAAGGACTTTGACCACATCTGTTGCCTTTTTCCCTTGAGTGGGGAAAAAAATTGCGCAAATGACTGGCGTAAAAATTTCCCGTTTTTACCAAAATGCGATATAAAATCTGACAACTCTGCCGTGTTGGTCAGGTTACACCTGCCCTTGCCGGAGATACCGATTTTTCGCCCCGGCAAGCTCATTTTTTCAATTAACAGCACCTCTGCTCCATGTAATGCGGCACAACCTGCCGCCATAAGACCTGAAGCGCCTGCTCCGACAACGATGACCTTGTTTTTCATGGGGAAGAGATTTCACTATAACTGATATGTCCGGTTGCGCAGTTCATGGTAATCGTTTGTCCGTTTTGCAGGATTTGGGTTGCATATTGTACTCCGCAAATGGTGGGAAGATCGAGTTCTCTGCCAACCATGGCAGCATGTGAGGTAAGTCCCGGTCGTTCTGCAATGATGCCTGCAACTTTGGGTAACCATGAAAGCATATCAGCGTTGGTGGAGGTGACTACAAGAATTGCCCCTTCGGGAATGTCTTTAAAATCTGCATCGGAACTAATGATATGAACTGTTCCCATTACTGTTTTGTTGCCAATCCCTTGACCGGTAAAAGAAATATCTTCGACTGTATGCACCTTGAGCATATTGGTGGTACCTGTTGTTTGTAGAGGCATTCCGGCAGTTACTATGACCGTATCGCCGTTTTTGACCAGTTTTTCAAGAGTTGCGGCATGAATTGCCTTGTCCAGTTGCTCGTCCATGTTTGTCGCAGCCATACAGGGCAAGGGAATAACTCCCCTGACCAGTTGGAGCTGCCGGAGGCTTTCTGTAACATTGCTTACTGCAATAATAGGTGCCTTCGGTCTGTATCTGGCAACCATTCTGGCAGTTGACCCTGAGTTTGTTGCAGTAATAATTGCGGCCGCTTCGAGATCAGCAGCGGTTGCACAGGAGGCATAAGAGATGGCATCAGTCACAACCGGACGGCGATGACGTAAACCTGCCGCCAAGATCCCCTCGTAGTCAAGTGAGGCTTCTGCGATTTCAGCACATCTCTTCATAAAATGGATGGCTTCGTAAGGATATTTGCCAACAGCGGTTTCGGCAGAGAGCATGACGGCATCGGTTCCATCACAGATGGCATTGGTGACATCGTTTGCTTCTGCTCTGGTTGCAGTGGGATTGTGAATCATCGATTCAAGCATTTGGGTGGCGGTGATAACCGGTTTCCCTGCCTGATTGGCTGTCTTTATGATTTTTTTCTGGATGACAGGAACTTCTTCTGGCGGAAGTTCAATACCCAAATCACCTCGTGCTACCATTAGGCCGTCTGCCGCACTTAAAATCTCATCTATATTATCAACCCCCTGACGGGTTTCTATTTTTGCAATTATTGCCTGGGGGCCATTTTTTTCTTCGATAATGTGCCGTACTGCCCAGACATCATCAGCGCGTCTGACAAAAGATGCTGCAATAAAATCTACTCCCTGCTCAACACCAAAGGCGATGTCGTCAACGTCTTTTTCAGAAAGAGAGGGCAGGTTGAGTTCTGTTTCCGGCAGTGTCAGTTTTTTCCTGCTGCTGATAGTTCCACTATTGACAACTGTTGTAATGATATCTGTTTCTGATATTTCATCAATTTTTAATGATATTTTGCCATCATCAATCAGAATCATACCACCGATTTTTACATCATTGTCAATATCAGCATAATCCACCCCAATGCAATCTTTTCCGAAACGGGAAGGGTTCTTGGTGATGGTTAATTTTTGACCAGTCGCTACATCAATCGGGGTATCCATTTCTGCGATTCTAATTTCCGGCCCTCGAGTATCAAGGAGTATTGCTGTTCCTGTCCCCAGCTCTTTTCTGGCTTCTTTTACCAGTTGAATGAGTTGTAGATGGCTTTCCCGACTCCCATGGGAAAGATTGATTCGGGCAACATTCATGCCGGTTTTAATCAGTTTTGCCACCTGTTCGGTAGTTTGAGTATTTGGTCCTAGGGTGGCGATTATTTTGGTTTTATTCATAGTTTTATTGTTCAATGGTTGTTTGTTTCAGAGGTTGTTTCCTCGTCTTGTTTTTGCTGTGTTTTTATCGTTTTACTGTTTTCCATACCGGATCTTTATCTTTCATGATTGCACGATAAGTATACTTTCTTGTACAGGTGAGATATTCTTCGTAATGTATGGCTGCATACTGTCGCTGTTTCACCGTATCGTAACTAGGTACTACAGGGTTTTCTTGTTCAAGTTTTTCAAAGTATAACAAAAACTTGTTTTCGTCATCATTTTGTTTGTTTCCTGGAAATGGGCATGTTTCAATTTCCGCTATAGGTTTTACAGTACCCATGGTGTCACCATAGTCCCAATGATATTCAGATGAGATACGAGGAGCAGCACCATAAGAGTATTTAGCAGTGATAAAGCTGCATTTTTTCTCGTTCCACACTCCAACATGTTCACCCTCGCTCATTGAATATATATAACTCACGCCGTCTTTCAGTTCGTGAATCTTTAAATAGCCTTCACTGTTTTCCATTTTTGCTCTAAATTGGGTAAGTGTACTATTTGTTATACTCTTATATTTCCTTGTGCCTGGTTACATTTTGACAGTTTCGCAATCATTGAGATGTAAAACATTTTCATCAGGAAAAATGGCTTGATAATCATCTGCGTTAAAGGTGTGAATGGGAACAAGGTGTTCCGGTCGTAAGGTCTCGACCATCTTTTGTAATCCTTGGCGGTCTGCATGTCCGCTGGTGTGGATGGAAATATCCCGCATACCTTGCTTGATGAGCATTTCTATAAAATCTCTGGTTGTTTTTTCTTTTCTGTATTACTCTATTGAAATCTTCGTTTATTTGTTCTTTGGTTATCTTAAACGCTCGGAACTGGTAGAGGAGTTTTTCTTGACCTCTGCTCACAATCATCTTTGCAAGATTTCGGGGGTAGAACACTCTTATCTCTGGAAAATCTTTTGAGGGATAAGGAATCCGGGCAAATTGCGCCATTTCTTTGAGAACAGTTGCAATGTAAAAGTCAACGACCAGAAGCTTCCCTGATCTTTTGCAGGCACGGTATAGAGAAACGAGTCTGTCAATATTCTGTCCAGAAACATATACCAGATGGATCCCCGAGTTACTCTTGAATTGTTCGACAAATTTATGTTCCAGATCCTCTTCTCGGGGGAATGAAAAATTTTCTCTGCCAAGGGTGGTTCCTTCCATAAGCAGATAATCTATTTCTTGCGGAACGTGTTGGCTGAACCAGGTGAATGCTTTGACTTTTCGACCATGAATTCTGAAATCTCCTGAATAAAACAGAGATTTTCCATCGGCTTTTACAAGAAAAGCATAGGCATCAAAGGCTGCATGATCCATCAGATAGGGCGTTATTTCAAAATCACCAAAGTGAAAAGGTTTTCCAGAGGAAAAATAATGGAACTTCTCAATGGTTTGATTTTTCCCGGTAAATATATTGGTTAATTCAATGAGTTTATGGGTGGCTTTTCCGAAAAAGACGGGACAGTTATTATGAACGTATTGCATCAATCCATAATGATCCTGG
>PDWI01008911.1_pt1 | contig 11663 bp, 8 predicted proteins | sample 1430891 | NCBI WGS metagenome assembly PDWI01 (sample SAMN01162508, study PRJNA174530) | Oral metagenome, whole genome shotgun sequencing project. | biome: Marine environment; feature: Marine mammal; material: Swab sample of the gingival sulcus; isolation source: swab sample of gingival sulcus...
TGATAAAACGGGTAATTTCATGATTGAAGTACCTAATGGCACGCACAAAATGCAAGTGATGTCTATGGGCTATCAACCCAAAGTAATGAATGTAAAAGCCAACAAAAGCACTAAAACATTGCATATTGCTTTAGTGCCTTCTGTTACAGGTTTGCACGAAGTAGAAATTACTCGCAATAAACTCAAAAGAAGCGGTGCTTCTACTACACGTTTAGATGTGCCTTTGAAAGATATCCCTATGACAGTTTCTGCACTTGATAAGGAACTTATAGATGAGATGCAAGTAACCTCTATTAATGATGCCATGCGCTATACCACAGGTGTGAAACCAACCGTAAATTATGGTGGTTTTCAAACGTTTAAATTGAGAGGTTTAGGACGTCCTGTCATTATGGTGGATGGTGCTGTAGACTACAGAATGGTATTTGCAAACAGCGCCCCTGTAACTACATTGACATCTGTAAACCGTATAGAATATTTAAAAGGACCTGCTTCTGTAACACACGGACATTCTGCCGACGGTGGTATTATTAATATTATTCGTAACCAACCAACAGACCAATTCACTGCTAATTTTTCAACCTATTATGGCAGTTGGAACAATAGAGGTGCTACTGTAGGTGCAGGTGGTAAATTATCTAACAAAGTAAACTACCGTTTTGACGCCGGTTTTGGCGACACAGATGGCTGGAGAGATTTTGGTCAAAAATATAGTAATGTATATGGTGCATTGGATTTTAATTTCGACAAGAAAAACAAATTGGAAGCTCGTTTTGGTGCCAATAACGATTTTTATGCCACAGAAACCGGTTTTCCTGTTTTAGGAACCACTATTTTCGACCTTAATGGCCAAGAAGTGTATCACAAAGGATATTGGGTGAAAGATTTTAATAGAAAACAACGTTATAACGACCCTCAAGACTTTTTGAAACATAAAAACATGAATGGTGGTCTTAATTTTATCCATAGTTTTTCTGATGTGTCTAAACTAACATTCAGAACTTCTTACACTTACGATTATATTGATTATTTATCTACAGAGGAATTGACTTTCCCAACAGATACCAATGCTACATATTCTAACTATTTCCTTGATGGTGCGGACACTACTTATATTGATCTTGCACATGTAAAACGTTCTTATCCTTTTAGTTTTGCACACGAAACCAAAACATTGCAAAACTCAGCAGATTTCACCACTACTTTAAATACAGGTGATATCAAACATCATTTAGTAGCTGGTTACACCATGTTGTTATTGGACAGAACCACTTTTAAAGCAAGCACCTACGGTGCTGGTAAAAACGCCATTATATCAGTTATAAACCCAACGTTACAGCAAGGATATGTGAATAGAGATTTTAACAAAGCGGCTATTTACTCTGAATTTATCAACAGTTTTTATGCCCAAAACTTGGTTGAATTTTCTAGTAAACTAAAAGCCTTGGCAGCTCTACGTTTAGACCATTACAATATGGATTACCAAACAGCTAAAGTAGAAACTGGCAAAAAGTTAGTGGACCATTCAGATATATTAAACCAAACAAGAACAGCTTTTACTTATCGTTTTGGTGTAGTATATGACCCAATAAAAGAACTTTCTTTGTATGCCTCTTATTCTAACTTTTTCCGTCCCAACCGTAGAGCCTATGGTTCTAAAGCTATCTATCTTGACGAAAATGGTAACGTTTTTAACCCTACTTTCTTTGAACCCGAAAAAGGTTACCAAGCAGAAGTAGGCTTCAGATATAGCAGAAGCAAAAAAGTACAATTCAATGCTGCTGCCTACTATATTAATAAAGAAAACATTGTACAATATGTAGAACAAACACCTGAAGGTGACCCCGTATATGCTCAAATTGGGCAAACAGAATCTAAAGGTTTTGAAGTGGATATGAACTATCGACCAATAAAAGGCCTTAACCTTACTGCCGGATATACATTGTGCGAAGCTAAATATATTGACTTTTCTATTGATAAATACACAGCTGAAAACAAGGGCAATTATTTACAGCGTAATCCTAAAAACCAATTCTTTTTGTGGTCTTTCTATGAGGTGCAAAAAGGTTTGTTGAAAAATTTGAATGTAGGATTTGGGGTTAATTATACAGACGAGATGTTTACAAGTGCATCAAATGCGTATAACTTACCATCGTATTGGCTTACAGAAGCTACTATTGGTTACAAACTACAAGACAATATATATTTCAAGTTTAAGGTAAATAATATCTTAGACGAGGAATATGTATCCAATAGTGTAATGTCTAATCAGTTTATCCCCGGTGCAGAACGTAATTTCTTATTCACTGTTGGGTATAAATTGTAATGGATAAGTTGGAAGTTAGAAGTTGGGAGTTAGAAGTTGCTTCCCACTCCCAACTTCCTTCTTCTAACCCTCAAACATAACAATATGAGAAAAATGAGAAAATTCTTTTTCACCACACACAGAATACTAGGTTCTATATTGAGCCTAGTATTTTTGGTTTGGTTCCTATCGGGTTTTGTAATGATTTATTCAGGATTTCCCCATGCCAATCGCAAACAACACTTTGAGACATCGGAACCCCTAAGCCTATACAAAAACCAAATTGTATGGACTGCCAACCATACACATGCCCCCCAATATCTTAGTTTGGAGGTGATAAACAAAAGACCTGTTTTTATGAAGAATAACAGTGTTTTTCATGCGCAAACAGGACAACATATCCAACAATTCAAAACTGTTACTTTGGATAGTATGGTACAGGCACGCTACCATAGCAGTATCCATCACAAAAAGATTTTAAACGACTACGACGCATGGATTCCCTGGGACAAATACAAAGCGTATTTTCCTATTCACAAATATTACCTCAACGACAACAACAGCACCCAAGTGTATGTAGCCTCTACTACAGGCAAGGTGGTGCAAGAAAGCACTTCTACACAACGTTGGTTGGCGCGCTTTGGTGCCATTCCGCATTGGTGGTATTTCAAAAGTTTGCGCTTAAACCAAGGGTTGTGGGCTAGTATCATTATTTGGGTGTCGGGCATAGGTGCTATTATGAGTTTGGTGGGCTTGATAGTGGGTATTTACGCCTCTCGCAAATGGCGTAAGATTAAAAAGAAAGGCTTGGCAAGCACTTCGCCTTACAAAAAGCCGTGGTACCGTTGGCATCATATAGTGGGCTTAACATTTGGCGTGTTTGTGTTTACTTTTGTACTCAGTGGTATGTTTTCGCTGGCCGATGTACCCCAATGGCTAATGCCCATAGACAAATCTGTAAACTATAAAGCACTTTGGGAAGAAGAAACCAACAATTTCGAAGCCTTTACCCTGCCTGTATCCACAGTATTGACCGACAAAAGATTTGCCAATACCAAAAAAATAGAATTTAGAACCATAGACAATATACCTTATTACCTACTGTATCAAGATTATAAAAAACCAATATTTGTAGCGGCTAACCAAGATGCAGATAGCAGCATTCAGGTCAAAACATTTACCTATCAAAACTTGGCCAACTTAGCAGCCAAAAAATTTGAAGGGCATGCTTATAGCATTACAGAACTTACGGCGCCCGATAATTATTACAACCCCAAGAAAAAAACAGCAGCTAAGTTAGTATTTGACGACAACAACAGAACCTGGCTATATATCAACACTTTAAATCCCTCTCATTTTCGTAGCATAGACAAAAGCCAAAGGGTAATACGATGGGTATATCAGGCTTTGCACACTTTCAATTTCCCCAAAATAGGCGAGATAGAATGGCTAAGAAAAACCATATTAATAATTTTGCTTATCTTTGGCACCATTGTTAGCCTATCGGGTACTGTATTAGGCTACAGATTTTTGAGAAGAAAAATTAGAAAATGGAGGAGGTAAATGAAAACAAAAAGACAGTATTTTACATCGATTCAAAAATTTATCAAAACAGAGAGCTTGGGAGGTATTTTGCTTTTTACAGCTACCATATTAGCTTTACTATTCTCTAATTTGCCTTTTCATGAAACATACGCTTCTATATGGAACTATAAAATAGGTGTAGAGTTTGAGCAATTTAGGTTGGTAAAACCTATTATACTTTGGATAAACGATGGCTTAATGGCTATTTTCTTTTTTCTGATTGGACTCGAAATAAAAAGGGAAATTTTAATAGGCGAATTAAACTCTTTTAAAAAGGCTTCCTTGCCTATTTTTGCTGCCCTTGGGGGCATGATATTACCACTGGTATTATATCTAATTATCAATCAGAATCCTGACACCGCACATGGTTGGGGAATATCTATGGCTACAGATATTGCTTTCACATTAGCTGTTTTGCAACTCTTGGGCAATAGGGTACCATTGGGACTTAAAATATTCCTCACGGCATTTGCTATTATCGACGATTTAGGCGCTATCCTTATCATTGCTATCTTTTATACCCACGATATTGGGTGGAACCTATTGTTGATTGCCGGCGGCTTATTATTGATTTTGTATGTATTGTCTTATTTAAAACTGCATAGCAAAATTTTGTTTGTATTCTTTGGTTTTGCAGTATGGCTACTTTTCTTAAAAGCAGGCATACACCCCACCATTGCCGGTATATTATTGGCTTTTGCTATCCCTATCAGACCCAAGATAAGTGAATACAAATATATAGAGGGTATCAAAGACATAAGTGAGCGCATAGTGCAAGCTACCAATACCCGTAAACTGCCCTTACTTACCAAAAACCAAATAGAAGAAATTGATAACTTGCAGGGTTTGACAGATAAAGTACAATCTCCATTGCAACGCCTTGAACATCAATTACACAATACAGTTGCTTTTCTTATTATGCCCATTTTTGCCTTGTCAAATGCCGGGGTGCATTTTAGTAGCGATTTGTCTATAGACTTCGTTTTGGTTATAACTATATCTGTATCTTTGTTTGTAGGCAAAACATTGGGGGTATTTTTGTTTTCCTATTTAAGTGTGAAGTCAAAAATAGCTTCCTTACCTCACAATATTAATTTCAAACTGATTTTTGGTGCCGCTATTCTTTCGGGTATAGGGTTTACCATGTCTTTGTTTATTGGCGGTTTGGCTTTTCATAATAATGATATCTATTTGAGCTCTGCTAAAGTGGGTATTATTTTAGGCTCTGTATTATCCGGTATCATTGGTTTTGTAGCCATAAAACAGGGTTTAAAATCAGTATCGGACAATTAGCAGTTTCATCCCCCTTCACAACTCTATAAAGCACATTCAAATGAAACGGATTTTTATTCTTTACTACTTGCTTGCAACCCTTGTGCTATCAAGTGGTTTTATAAGTTGCAAACAAGCTCAAAGAACGGACAACAATAGTACTGCCCGTCAACAAGACCATTTAGATTTTGCTTTTCATACCAATCTGAAACATGCCAAAGGTTTTCAAGTTATCAATCACAAAGATTATAAAGAAGTGTATGTGTTCCACCCTTTGAGCGGCGATACCATGGGGAGATATATTACTACTTTAGCAGCCAATAAGCTACACGATAGCATCAAAGCTAAAGGGCAAGTGATAGAGGTACCTGTCAAAAGTATAGCTTGTTTATCTACCACACATATTGCTTCTATAGTTGGGTTGAACCTAAGAGACAAATTATTGGGCTGTTCATCTCCCGAATATATTTGGGATACCGTATTGAACAGAAGACTACAAAATGGTTCTCTCAAAGAAATAGGCAGAGGTATGAGTGTGAATACAGAACAAATTGTGGACTTAATGCCCCAAGTACTTATGCAAAGTTTTATGGATAAAACCGACTTAGACGGTAACTTAAGCAATTTAGGGATTACTCTTTTGTATAATAACGAATGGAAAGAGCCTGCGCTATTGGGCAGAGCGGAATGGATGAAATTTACGGCTTTGTTTTTCTGTAAAGAACGTATGGCAGATAGTATTTTCAACACGGTAGAACAAAACTATTGTGCCGTAAAGAATGCAGCTGCTAAAGCCTCTGAAAAACCTAAGGTGATGTATGGCTACGATTACAAAGGCACTTGGTATATTCCTCAAAACCAAACCTATGTAGCGCAAATATTCAGAGATGCCAATGCTGCTTTTAAAAGTGCCGGAGAAGGCAATGCCAGTACGCCCAAAAGCATAGAGGAGGTATATGATATGTATCACGATGCAGCGTATTGGCTAAGCACACAAGCCCAAGTGCATACTCTCAAAGATTTTTTGTCTTCCAATGAGAGATACAAAGATTTTAGTCCTGCACAGCACCAACAAGTATATACCAATAACAAAAGGGAGAACCCCAAAGGGGGCAACGATTATTGGGAAAGTGGCGTCAACCGTCCTGACTTATTACTCAAAGACGTGGTAAAAATATTACACCCCGAATTGTTCCCCGAATATGAAACCGTGTATTGGAAACATTTGAAATAATATGCGCCGAAATACGCTGCTTTTTATCAGTATTCTAATAGCCATTGTATTGGCTTTTGTATTAGACCTTATGTTGGGGAGTGTATCCATTCCCCCCAACGCTATATGGGATGCTTTGCTCGGCTACTCTTCCGAAGTGTCTTGGAATTATATTTTGGTAGAGCTCCGATTACCCAAAGCAATAACAAGTACCTTGGTGGGGGCTGGCGTGGCTATTACAGGCTTGCAAATGCAAACCTTGTTTCGCAATCCATTGGCCGACACCTCTATATTAGGCATAGGACATGGTGCCAGTTTGGGCGTTGCCAATTTTGTACTCTTACCCGCTCTGCTGCCCGGTCTTCTTCCCCATGCACTACACAACAACTATTGGGGCTTGATTTTGGCTTCTATCATAGGCGCTTTTGCAGTACTTATTATTGTGTCTGTAATAGCTTCTTGGGTAAAAGATATGATTTCACTGCTTATCATTGGGGTTATGTTAGGGTTTATAACCGCTTCTTTAGTATCTGTTTTACAATATTTTAGCGCACCAGAAATGGTACAGAATTTCTTGGTATGGACCTTTGGCAGCTTGTCCGGCACCACTTGGACACAACTCCGTTTTATGGCACCTGTGGTGAGCATAGGTATTGCCCTATCTATATTATTACCCAAACAGATGAATGCATTGTTATTGGGCGAGAATTACGCCAAAAATATAGGTGTCAATGTAAAATATAGCCGTTTGGCACTGATTTTACTCACAGGTATTATCACAGGCACATTAACGGCTTTTGTAGGTCCTATAGCTTTTATTGGTATTGCCGTACCGCATATAGCACGCTTGGTGTTTCGCACCGCCAATCATCAAATACTTATTCCTGCCAGTCTGTTACTTGGCATATTAATTATGTTGGCTTGCGATATAATATCTCAATTACCGGGTAGTGGTACCACATTGCCTATCAATGCCGTAACCTCTATTATAGGCGCTCCTATCGTGATTTTTATTATTATGAAAGGGAGAAGCAAAAAAAGCTTCTTTTAGGTATGCATTTGTTGTAACAGATACGCCAAATCCTCAGGTGTGTCTACCGAAATAGCTTGATGAGTAGTGATAGCCATCTGAATACGGTAACCGTTAGCCAACCATCGGACTTGCTCTAAAGATTCGGCTTGTTCCAAGGCATGAGGTGGCAACTGGCTAATACTGGCTAAAATTTCTGAAGTATAAGCGTACAAACCTATATGTTTGTGAAATAAAGATGTTTCAAAAGCTTTTTTGTAGTCTGGGTCGCGCATAAATGGAATTACCGATCGGCTAAAATACAAAGCACGCTTGTTTATATCCATCACTACCTTTACCACATTAGGACTCAACAGTTCTTCTTCGGTAGTAATTGTCTTTGCCAAACTGGCAATCTCCACGGCTTTATTTTGTTCAAACACATCTATCAAAGATTGTATTTGGTCGGGTTGTATAAAAGGTTCGTCGCCTTGTATATTTACCACAATATCAGCTTTGGGAGTTAAGGTAGCCGCCACTTCGGCACAACGCTCTGTGCCGCTGCAATGGGTATCAGCAGTCATCATCACCTTGCCGCCCCAACTTGCCACATGAGCACGGATACGTTCATCGTCGGTAGCCACTACCACCTCGGACAAAGATGGCGCCTTAGCCGCTTGCTCATACACCCGCCTTATCATGCTTTTGCCTTGTATATCGGCCAAAGGCTTACCGGGGAAACGACTACTGGCATAACGCGCCGGTATAACTCCTATAACTCTCATATTAATTAATTTTTAAGCTGTTAGCTTTTTGCCATTGGCGTTAATCAATTAGTAATTAGTAATTAATAATTAGTAATATCAAACGAATGCAGCATTGTACAGACACAGCATGCTTTGTCTCAACATTCTCGCATTATCACATTCTCGCATTACCACATTGCCACATTCTCGCATTGTCGCATTATCGCATTAGCATATTATCTAAAACAAGCCGTGAATATCTGCGTTTATTTTTTCAATAATAGAACCCAAGTCTTTAGGATTATTTCTGAAATCTATATTATTCACGTCTATAATCAACAACTTCCCAATATCATAGCTCGCAATCCACTCTTCATAACGTTCATTCAAACGCTTGAGATAGTCTATACGGATAGATTCTTCGTAGTCTCTACCTCGTTGCGCAATTTGTTTTACCAATGTAGACACATCGGCACGTAAATAAATAAGCAAATCCGGTGGTGACAAAAAAGAACTCATCAACTCAAAGAGAGATATATAGTTGTCAAAATCACGTGTAGACATCAAGTTCATCTGATGCAGATTAGGAGCAAAAATATAAGCATCTTCATAGATGGTACGGTCTTGCACAATAGTCTCTTTGCTATCTGCTATATCCATCACTTGTCTAAATCTGCTATTTAAAAAATACACCTGCAAATTAAACGACCAACGTTTCATATCGTCGTAAAAACTATCGAGATAAGGGTTGTCGTCTGTACTTTCGTAATAAGGTGTCCATCGCAACTGTTTGGCCAAAAGCGATGTAAGGGTTGTTTTACCCGATCCTATATTGCCTGCTATAGCTATATGCATATGTTTTTGTTTTTAAAAGTAAAAACCAAATTAAGTCGTAAATGAGAGTGCAAATATAAAGAATGTTCACGAGCAAAGGTGAATAAAGTGTGAAAATATAATATGGTACTGTTGAGACACCTGAATCGGGTGTCTTTACAATTCTTATTTGTTCCAACTCTTTCAATACTCTTCCATCCCAAATACTTCCACACCTTTAGAGGTTAAAAAAGCTATCCGCTTAGGTGTTGTTTGCAACAGCATAGCCCACGCCTTAAAATCACTTAAAGGTAAAATATTATAGGTGGTTTCTTCTGTGTTTATATCTATACTTATCAAACTATTGTTATTTACATAGTACAATACATTATGGTACACATAAAAATTGTTTAAACCTTCTATAGGCAATAACTTGATAAAGTTGCCATCGGCATCGTATACCAATACACCTTTGTTGGGGAAATTAACAAACAAATAGTCTTCGTGCATCAGTATTTTATTTGGTTTTAGGCCTTCTACCTCTTCCGGGCTATCGGCACAAAAAGACAAAGTATTTTCATTATCGTACAAACAAATATCTTGCATATCTTCGCCATATACCCAAAATCCCGCATAGGTATCTAAACAAGCGGTTATCAGATTATACCTCCCCAACTTTTCCATATCCAAAGGGCTGTCTGTATATACGGATTTAGAGGGGTCTGCATTATTTTGCATGGCTAAGTTTTGGTCTAAAAACACTATATAGCCGTATTTCTGATACCACAACATAATACGACGAGGATTGTCTACGTCTATAGCGCTAATTTTGGCTTGAAAGGGAGGAAAAAAACGCCCCAAAAAATGCCCTTGTGCATCCAATTTAATTAGCCTGCTATCTTCTGTGATAAGCAAATTGCCCATATCGTCTATAACCATAGCACTGCCTTGGTATTTGGCAGTTACCAAAGGTGTAAAACGATAATGTGTTTGTGCATTTACACAAGAAAATACCAAAGTAAATATGACCAGCAATAACTTATGCATTATTAAGTTCTATAAGTTCGTTAATATATTGTCTTTGGTTAACAAGGCGAGGGACTTTGTTTTGACCACCCAGTTTGTTGTTTTTCTTCAACCAAGCATAAAATATGCCCGGCTTAAGGGATTGTACCATAGGAGGCTGCAACAACATATCTCTATATCTTTTAGCTTCATAATCTGAGTTTTGCACCTTTAGGGCTGTGTCTAAGCACTCTGCAAAACGAGCGAGGTCTTGAGGAAGTCTCTCAAATTCGAAATACCATTCGTGTCGCATGGGCGCTCCATGTGCAATATCCGAGGGTCCTGCCATATACTCATTTATAAGTGCCCCCGATTTTTTACAAGCTTGTGCTATGGCATATTCGGCATCTTCCAATATCAATTCTTCTCCTGCCAAATTGATAAAATATTTACTACGCCCGGTGATAATAATACGATAAGGTTTAGTATCAGTAAAACGAACCGTATCGCCTATATCATAACGCCACAAACCTGCATTGGTAGAGATAAGCATGGCATAGTTTACACCTTCCTTTACTTCCCAAAGAGGAATGGCTTTGGCATTGGGACTACCCATATCGCTTACCGGCACAAACTCATAAAAAACACCATAATCCAACATCAACAACATCTCGGCTTTATCAGTACAATCTTGTATACCAAAAAAGCCTTCGGAAGCATTATAAGTTTCTTGGTAATTAATGGCGCTACCTATCACGTCTTCAAATTGTTGCCTATATGGGTTGAATTTTACACCCCCATGCACATAGGCTTCCAAATTAGGCCATACTTCTTTTATATTCGACTTGCCTGTAATAGACAATACCCTCTGTAGTAATAACAAAGACCAGGAAGGCACCCCGAGAATACTTGTAATATTTTCATCTTTGGTTATCTGCGCCATTTTTTCAATCTTGCTCTCCCATTCGTCCATTAGCGCCACACTCCTATTAGGGGTTTTAAACATTTGTGCCCAAAAAGGTAAATTTTCTATGATAATGGCAGACAAATCGCCATCATAATATTGTTCGCTATTAACATTGGTAATTTGATGGCTACCCCCCATGGCTATACTTTTGCCATCAAAAATTTTAGATTCGGGATAATTGTTGATATAGATAGAGAGCATATCTTTACCCCCTTTAAAATGGCACTCTTCCAACGATTGTTTGCTCACAGGTATATATTTACTCTTGGCAGCTGTAGTGCCCGACGACTTGGCAAACCATTTGATAGGAGTAGGCCACAATATATTCTGTTCACCTTGGCGCAATCTATCCACATAGGGCTTTATGTGGTCGTAAGTATGTATAGGTACCCGTTCTCTAAAGGCATTGTAACTATCTATATCTTCAAAACCATATTGCTTACCAAATTCCGTATGCTTAGCAGTGGACAACAATCTTTTCAACCATTCCGATTGCACTTCTTCAGGATATTTCATAAAAAGCTCTATCTGGTGGATACGCTTTTTCATAATCCAACTAATCACAGAATTGATAATAGGCATATGTTTACAATTTTAAGACCTCAAAAATACATAAGAAACATATGTGTTCGAAGAAAAATAATAAATTTTATTAAGTACACGACAAAAATTTCACGCAGTTAATATTCAGGGGATTACTTTTTGCAATAAGCACTCTTGCAAGATAATCTAAACCATATCTAAACACG
>PDWI01008912.1_pt1 | contig 11662 bp, 12 predicted proteins | sample 1430891 | NCBI WGS metagenome assembly PDWI01 (sample SAMN01162508, study PRJNA174530) | Oral metagenome, whole genome shotgun sequencing project. | biome: Marine environment; feature: Marine mammal; material: Swab sample of the gingival sulcus; isolation source: swab sample of gingival sulcus...
TAAAAATAAACACAATCCGGATAATTTTGCCGAAGTAGTCAAAGTCGTTTTTGACCCGAAAAAAGTTTCACTAAACCACATCATCAAAAATTATTTTGAAGGTCACGACCCCACTCAATTAAACAGGCAGGGTAACGATATCGGTACACAGTACCGCTCAACCATTTTATACCGAGACGAAGCTCAACAAAAAATTGCCAAAATGCTTGCCGATGAATACCAACAACGCTTGACTGATGCGGGTTTAGGTAAAATAGTAACGGCGATTAAACCGCTGACTAAATTTTATCCTGCTGAGGATTATCATCAAGATTATTTGGAAAAAAATCCTAATGGTTATTGCCCTAATCACGCCACAGGTGTCACTTTTACCGATAAAGCAACCGATAACCTCACCAATACTGATAATAGTCGGTTATTAAAAGGAAAACACATTGTGGTTTTAGAAGCCCCATTTTGCCCCTATTGCGAAAAATTTAAACAAAATGTTAGCAATGACTATCAAGGTGAAATTCCCCTACATTATCGCCAAGCCGAACAATTAGACGGCTTACAAGTAAAAACACCCACGTGGGCAACACCAACTATTTTCTTTTTACAAGACGGCAAAGAAGTTTTTGCTCGACAAGGTTATATGACACCAGCGGAGTTTTATCAAGCATTAGGGGAATTTCAGTTGGGTAAAGCATCTAAAGCCTATGAAATCGCCTTTGAAGATGGCACGGAAAGCCGTTTTTGCAAACGTTATGATTTGTTTAAAAATACAGGAGATGGTGTTTTCATCGATACCTTGAGTGGTGAACCATTATTTGACAGTAAGGACCGATTTAATTCAGGCTCAGGTTGGCTGTCTTTTACCAAAGCTATTGACGGTACAACAATTGAAAAACCCGATAACCGTTTCGGATTACAACGCATCGAAGTCCGAGCCAAAAAATCAGGTATTCATTTAGGACACGTCTTTAACGATGGTCCAAATGGACAACGCCGTTTTTGTATTAATGCCAATGTGCTTAGTTTTAAACCACGTCAAAAAAGCGATTAATTTGTCTTTGATAAGGAAAGGCTAATAGGTTCTTCTGACAAATAAGGAAGTAAATCTTTAGACAGCATATCTGCTAAAGTAAAACTATCTAAATAGTGTAGGAAAGCTTTTTTTGCCCCATCAAAAACATTAGCTAAACGGCAAGCAGGTGTAATATGACATCGGTTATTTTCACTGAAACATTCGACCAAGGTAAAGGTTTCTGTTTGCCGAACCACTTCGCCGATAATGATTTCCTCGGGTGGTTTGGCAAGCCTTAATCCCCCGCGATTACCCCGAACGCTTTCAATAAAACCTCCTTTAACAAGCACGGGGACCACCTTCATTAAATGGCTTTTGGATATTTGATAAACTTCTGCAATTTTACCGATATTGACTAATTTATCCTCGTTACAAGCTGCGTAAAGTAAAACACGTAGAGCATAGTCAGTGTGCTGTGTAATTTGCATCGTTCATTAAAGCGTAAAATATAAAAACCATTACAGTATAAAGGAAATTGCGGACAAACCCAATGCTATCAGCCATAATGATAATCAGTGTGAACAAATATTTTATAGCTATCACTATAAAATTAATCAATAAGTAAAAACTAATTTATTAATTTATGTTAGGCTTCAATCGTTAATCATTGCTAATGAAGAAAGACTATGTTGAAAACGATAATACTATCAGCATTGATGATGTTATTACTTGGTAATGCTTATCTGTGGGCAAACCAAGATAACAAAACACCAAAGCAATCGGTAAAAACCAGTGCTGCGACGGAGCAAAAAAGCAACACAGCAGAAAAAACAATCAAAGCACCTGTGAAAATGCCCGTACCACTGAATTACTGGGTACATTTTGACCCCAAAACTGCCGCTCAATCATTGGCGGCCTACGGTGAGTTTTTTAATGTTAATACCGATAAAAAACTATATTTAACATCGGTAGAAAATAATGATTTTGCACGCGTGGAATTACACACACTAAGGAATGGTAAGGATGTTATTGCCGACAGTGATAAAGCGTTTCTTTTGCCACCGATGGGCGGTTCGGTTAAATTAGAATATGGTGGTAATTATGTTTTGCTTATGACCCCGAAAAAAACCATTACAGACGGGTCAGAAACGTTGTTAACACTGCATTATCGTGTTGAGGGCAGTGATGAAAAATTAACACAAAGCTTACCATTTACTATTACGTCTAACGGTATTGGCTGTGGTGCAATTCCGCCCAGTGAATAAAATTTAAGAAACCTTTGTTTTACAAATAGGTTGTGTTACCATAAGTTACCTTTTGAGTTATCACGATATTTTAGGAGAAATTCAAATGAAACGTATCATACAAATCGGTTTGTTTTTTTTAAGCAGTCTGCTATTGACCGTACAAGCTGCTCCCTTAACTTTTTCTCTCAAAAAATTGGAAAATGAGCAAGCAGTTGCTGTCACGGATAAAGATTGGCAAGGTAAATATTTACTGATGGCGATTGGTTATACCACCTGCCCCGATATTTGCCCAACCACTTTGTTGGATATCAAAGAGGCACTTGCTGAATTAGATAAAACTGCACCTGAACAAGTGAAAAAAGTTCAACCGTTATTTATCACTATTGACCCAACCAGTGATACCTTAGAAAACATAACAAAGTATGCCGGCTGGTTTGACCCGCGCATCACCGGTTTGCGCGCCGATGATTTTGCGAAATTAGATGATGTGGTCACACAGCTACACGGTAGTTACGGTTATCAGTTTGAAGGAAAAACTGTCACCCCGCCGAATTTACCCAAAGGTTATACGGTAATGCACAGCACATTTATTTATCTTTATTCGCCCGATAGAATGTTAGTTGATGCCTACCCATACAATATGGATGGTAAAACCTTAGCAAAACGTATTTTACAAAGCATCAAATAGAAAAGATTATGTCGTTTTGTCGCAATATTTTTTGCTGTTTAGCGCTATCGGTCAGCTTGGTTGCTTGTGCAGAGCAAGAAAAAACTTGTGCTGTACCAAAGCCATTTAAATTAGTCGAACCCGCTGATGCCGATAATTATCGGCTGGAACATATTCTGGCAAAAACCATATCACCCTATAACGAGAAAAAAATAGAAAAATCATCGGTGCAGCTTATTAACTTTTGGGCGGTTTGGTGTAGTCCTTGTCGTAAAGAATTACCTTTTTTAGAAAAAATCCATACCGATAAAACAGCAATGGTCACACTCATCAATGTTGGTGATAAGCAACCGATAGCCGAAGACATTTTATCCGAGTTAAATGTCAAACAGCTAAAAACACGTTTAGCCAGTGGCGATATTCTGTCAGATTTTTCCTTGGCGGGCTTGCCTGTCAGTTTGGTCTTTGCCGATAAACAAATTTATCTGGGTATAGGTAGATTAAAAGATGAGCAAGCTATTGGTGATTGGTTGCATTGTTTAAAACCATCTAATTAATTTAAATTGTTAACAACGGAGTAAATATGAAAAATTTATTACACAAAGTCACTTTATTCAGTGCATTATTGATGACTGCCTGCGCGAGTGCAGAAAACACGGAAAATCAATCAATTGAACTCAGCAATTGTGCTATTCAAGAAACCATTCCGGGCGCAAAAGCTACGGGAGCATTTTTTACCTTAAATAAAATCGATGATGCACCATTGTCAATCGTGGCGGCTAAATTGCCGGAAATTACCGACCACGTTGAACTGCACGAAATGATAATGAAAGACAACAAAATGATAATGAGTGAAATCAAAGCATACCCATTGAAAAAAGGTGAGAATATTTTCAAAAAAGGGAGTTATCACATTATGTTGTTTGAGATGAAAAAACCATTGGTTGCAGGTGATAAATATAATGTCACATTAGTTTTTAATGACAATAGCGAGAAAACCTGTCATGCGGTGGTCAAAACGGTTAAGGAACTCACACCAAAACATATGAAAAAAATGATGCACCATAAAAACGGTATGAAAATGGAGCATAAAGGAGAAATGAAAAAAACAGAAATGCCTAAACAGTAAGTTTCACTGTATTACCAACAAAAAAGCGATGTGGTTTTAGCATCGCTTTTTTTGTGCGATAATTAAACTGGCTTAATGTAATTATCCTACGAAAATGAAAACAGACTACTTAATTATCGGGCAAGGTATCGCTGGTACATTGTTTTCTTATGAGCTTGCCAAGCAAGGGCAAGATTTTATCATTATCGACCCCGACAAACACAATGCCAGTAAAACCGCAGCAGGTATGTACAATCCTGTGGTGTTAAAAAGATTTTCACCTGTTTGGCAGGGTAAAAAACAAATTCTAACGGCAAAAAAAACAATTACTGAATTAGAAAAAAAGCTCAATAAAACCTTGGATTATCGGTTCCCGATTTATCGAATTTTTCACAATAATGAGGAAAAACAAACGTGGAGCAAAAAAGCCAACGATGATACACTTTGTGAATTATTGGACACACATTTTACCGATAGCCCCAATGAGCAAATTAACGCCCCTTATGGACTCGGAAAAGTCAATTTCGGTGGGCGAGTGAATTTAGGTCAATTACTTGCCAGTTATCGGCAGCAATTATCGGTGCAGGGAAAAATTTACACCGAATTATTTGATTATCAAGCCCTAAAAATGACTGATATCGGTGTAGAATACAAAGAGATTATCACTAAAAAAATTATCTTTTGTGAGGGCTACGGTATCAAACAAAACCCGTTTTTTAATCACTTACCCCTCAATGGTAATAAAGGCGAAGTGATGATTGTACGAGTACCAAATTTACAACTCACTTCAGCCATCAAATCCAAAGTATTTATTATGCCACTGCCTGAAAACGGCGATGATGTTTATTTTGTTGGAGCAACCTATAATTGGACGGATAAAGATGACATTCCAACCGATAAAGGTAGGTGTGAATTATTAGAAAAACTACAACATTTTATCGATGGAGAAATTGAAATTTTGGGACACCGTGCAGGTATTCGACCAACGGTTGCTGACCGCCGACCGTTACTCGGGCAACACAGTGATTATCCGCAACTCTATATTTTAAACGGACTGGGTACTCGTGGCGTAATGTTGGGGGCAACAATGGCAAAACAACTTTATGATTTTATTGAAAAAGGCATTGAGCTTGACCTGGCAGTTAATATTCAACGATTTATGGAGCAATGATGTTACCGATAATTGAGCCTGATTGGCAAGTACCCAAAAATATCAAAGCCTTAATGACGACCGTTATCGGTGGTGTGAGTGTCGGTGATTGTGCAGGTTTAAATTTAGGCGACCACGTGGGCGATAATCTTGCTCACGTCAAAAAAAACCGACAAATTTTACAAAAATATATCGGTCGCGATGTCAAACTTTGTTGGTTAAACCAAACCCACAGCGATATTATTGTTGATTTATCTGATTATCGGGGAGTGGTAGAAGCTGATGCCTCGGTCACAACCGAAAAAAATATCGCCTGCGTTGTGATGACGGCGGATTGTCTGCCTGTATTATTGTGTAATCAAACGGGGACACGGGTTGCCGCTCTGCATTGTGGTTGGAAAGGTTTGTATCAAAATCTTATCGGTAAAACTATCGGTCAATATTTTACCGATGAGCCTGTCACCGCGTGGCTGGGAGCAGCTATCGGTCAGAAAAATTATGAAATTAATGAAACACTTTATCAGCGTTTTACACAACTCAATCCTGATTATCAATCCGCCTTTATCGGTCATCGGTCAGGACATTATTTGTTTGATTTAACCGATATTGCCCGCCAACAGTTACAAGCTATCGGTGTAGCAAGTCAAAATATTTTCGGTGGCAATTTTGATACCTTTTCTGATTCACGCTTTTATTCCTATCGGCAAAGCCCCAATACGGGACGAATGGCAACATTGATTTATCGGTGTGACTAACCATTGCTAGGTTTTTATAAAACCGTTTGTCGTCCTTTTTAGCGTTTGACTGTATTTTTAATTGGCGTATAATTGTTTCTCTTAGATTAACAACCCAAAATAGCTATGTCTGAAAGATTATTAGTTGTCGTTAATAACAGCGATCCCAGAAACCCTTGTGAGATTATTGAACCTATTTATAATGCCACTGTCGCCGCTTCAATGGATTATCAAGTCGAAATGATTTTTTCAGGACGTGCCGGTGAAATTCTGGTCAAAGGCGTTGCCGAAGAAGTTCCCACACTCAAAGATGATGAAAAAACCATTGCTACCTTACTACAAGAAGCCATAGCAGCAGGCGTTAAAATCAAAGCAACTAAACACGTCACACTACGCTGGGGCGAAGAATTAATTCCCGAAGTCGATGATATTGTTGGTTCCGGCTATGTCATCAGTGAGATTATGCACGATGACAGCAAAACCCTTTCTTACTAAACAATTAAAGATTACCTGAGACATAATGATGAATGATAAACAATCTACACGTTTAACGAATGCCGAACTGGAAGATGTTTTAAATCGCAGTGAATGCTTAATTACCGAACACCGTATTGCGGCAGCTTACGATAAGTTGGCAACAACGCTTAACTTACACTACACCAACCTTAACCCGATTATTTTGGTGGTACTCAACGGTGGCTTAATTCCTGCGGGGCATTTACTCACACGTTTATCCTTTGCTCATCGAATGGATTATTTGCACGCCACACGTTATAAAAATAACCGAGGCACCAATGATTTAATTTGGAAAGCCGAAGTGGATTTAGACTTGAAAGACGAACACGTTCTGTTACTTGATGATATTTTTGATGAAGGCATTACGCTAAAACGCATTGTTGAAGAATTAAAAGCACATCAACCCGCCAGCTTAATGACCTGTTGTTTGTTGGATAAGCAACATAACCGAAAAGTTGAAGGGTTTAGTGTTGATTTTGTTGGCACAGAAGTAGAAGATCGATATATTTATGGTTGTGGTATGGATTATCACGGCTATTTACGTCACTTACCCGGTATTTATGCCTTAAAAGAAGATTAATTTTTGGCATTAACAAAGTAACTAAAGCCCTTACTAGCAAGGGCTTTTTTATTGCCTAGTCCTTATAAACTGCTTGCTTATTTGCTTGATATTAAGGTAAAATCGCATAAAAATTATAAAGAATCAGTAAAGGAGAAATTACTATGGCAAATAATGAGTTTGGGACGCAATTTTTTGATGAAATCACCTTGACAACCTTTGATGGCAAAGCTTGGTCGGAAACGGTTTTTAAACCCTCTGATAGTCTGCCATTACATCCGGCCACGCACGCACTGCATTATGGCAGTTCTTGTTTTGAGGGGCTGAAAGCCTTTCGTGCCGATAATGGTGATGTGTATGTCTTTCGCTTAGATGACCATATCAAGCGAATGCAAAACTCTGCCAAAGGTCTATATTTGCCTGTCCCCGATGCCGAACAACTAAAAGCAATGATTGTTGATTTATTGGCAAAATATCGTGAGCAAGTACCCGCTTTCCCAAATTCTGCCTATATCAGACCAACATTATTTGGTACCGATAAGGCTATCGGTAGAGCGGCAGAACCTGCTGAAACCTCGATGTTATTTGTGCTAATTTCCCCTGTAGGTGACTATTTTTCACCAGAGAATAAACTGCGTGTGTTAATGAATACCGAGGATTTACGTTGCTCACCACATATTGGTTCAATCAAATCAGGAGGAAATTACGCATCAGCGTTAAGTTTAGTGATGCGCGCTGCAGAAAAATACCAAGCCCAACAAGTGATTTTTGCCCCCCACGGCGACGTGCAGGAAACAGCCGCAGCTAACTGCTTACTCATCAACGATAATGAAGTGCTGACCAAAGGATTGACCAGCGAATTTTTACCCGGTATCACGCGTGATTCATTACTAAAAGTGGCCAAATCATTAGGCTATAAAATCAGTGAACGTGATATTTCCGCTGATGAACTCATTGAATGGAGCAAAGACGGAGAAATTGCCTTATCAGGTACAGCTGCCGTGCTTGCCCCTGTCGGTGAGGTGGTTTATCAAGATAAGGTTTATACCGTTAATCAGGGAAAAGATGCCAACAATACAATGCGACTTCGTAAAGCGCTGAATGATATTCAACGAGGTGCTACTGACGATAAATTTGGCTGGATAACGGTGGTTAAATAATTAATCTCATCAAAGAACTAATTAAACCTATAGCGGGACAGCTTAATTTTTTATACAAAACTTGCCATCATAGATAGTATAACGAATGCAGCAAGACGACATAACATAGTAGCAAGAATTAAGTTATTCCGCTATAATCCATCGATTAGGCTAACTTCTACTAATATAATCACTAGAACATACCCATTTATAAGTCGTTAAAGCAGTCAAACCCATCGGTCCGCGTGCGTGAAGTTTTTGCGTGCTGACCGCTACTTCTGCTCCAAGTCCAAATTGAGCCCCATCGGTAAAACGTGTACTGGTATTAACATAAACACAAGCCGAATCCACTTGGCGAACAAATAGCTCTGCAAGCTGTGGATTCTGGGTCAAAATACCATCAGAGTGTTGGCTACCATATTCACGAATATGATTAATTGCTTGCTCCATATCATCGACTACAACAATATTCAAATCCGTAGAAAGCCATTCCTGACGAAGGGCTTGTTCTGTCGTCTTTTGAACCTCAAATCCCGCTTGTTGTAAAATATGATAAGCACTTGGATCACAATGAAATTTGACAGATTTCTGTTGTAGTTGTTGTGCTAGTTCAGGTAAAAATTGTTCTGCAATAGAATGCTGTACTAATAACGTTTCCAAGGTATTACAAGTACTTGGTCGTTGAGTTTTGGCATTTTCAATCAGAGGAATGGATTTATCTAAACTGGCAGTTTCTTCTACAAATAAATGACAAACACCGATACCGCCGATAATCACAGGAATAGTCGAATGTTGTTTGCATAATTCTTGTAATCTTGCTCCACCACGTGGAATGATCATATCCACATACTGATCAAGTTTCAGTAAATCCATCACTAACTGTCGATCGGTATCAGCGATTAGCTGCACCGCATTTTTTGATAACCCCACTTGCTTCAGTGCCGTTTGAATAACTTCAACTAATACATTATTGGAATGTTGAGTTTCACTGCCACCGCGCAAAATAACTGCGTTGCCTGTTTTTAAACACAGGCTAGCAATATCAATCGTTACATTTGGTCGTGCTTCATAAATCGCCCCTACAACGCCAAGTGGCACACAAATACGTTTAATTTCTAAACCACTATCCAGACGACCACCATCTAAAATTTGACCAACAGGATCTGCCAATGAAATCACATTGCGTACATCATTGGCGATAGCGATTAAGCGTTCTTTGGTTAAAAGTAGGCGATCAATCAGCGCATCGGTTAAACCATTTTGTTTAGCCTTTTCTATATCAAGTGCATTGGCTTTTAGTATAGCGTCACTCTGCTTTTCTAAACCGTTTGCAATCATTGTAAGCGCATTATTTTTTTGCTGCTGTGAAAGTTGAGAAAGTTCAAAAGCAGCTTGTTTAGCATTTTTCCCTATTTCGATCAGTTTGGTTGTCATTTTTTTAGCCTCTTTTATCCTTTATATTTAAAAGAAGTGATTGAACATTATTAAGTACCATTCCTCTTACTCCCTGAACGAGTAGCAATATCGAATAGTATTTTTACCTAAATCACGCACATATAGCCTCCGTATCCGTATAATACAGCATTTTGAACTCAGCCGATAGCATATTGCCGATCGGTTCGAAAATTTGACACTAATTAAACCATAAGCGAGCCACACGTTCTCATATTTCGGAGAAGTATAATATTCATTTACTCACAGGCTCATTCTCTCAACTTAAATGATCCCCCGACAAACTAGAGGACAGCTCAACCTTAATTTTTTATACACGATTAATGCTTGACAAAAAGATTTGAGCATCTATACTGTTTCATCATACTAGAACATAATAATATTATTTGGAGAAAGATAAATGACAAAACAAGCAAAATACGAACTACACGCGAGCACTTTACCGAATGCTGATGGACATTATGGTGAATTTGGTGGAAAAATTCAACAACCCGAATTAGCAAAGGCCTTGCAAGAAATAGAAGAAGGCTTTCGTCACATTATCAAAGATAAAGAATTTATCGCTGAAATGAAACGCCTGCGGGAAACTTTTGTTGGTCGTCCCAGTCCGATTTATCACGCCAAACAACTCAGTCAGCATTGTGGTGGAGCGCAAATTTATTTAAAACGTGAAGATTTAAACCATACGGGAGCACATAAAATCAATCACTGTTTAGGTGAAGTGTTATTGGCTAAAAAACTCGGTAAAAACAAAGTGTTAGCTGAAACAGGTGCCGGACAACACGGTGTTGCTTTGGCAACTGCTGCCGCGTTAATGGGATTGGATTGTGAAATCCATATGGGTGTCGTGGATATTGAAAAAGAACACCCCAATGTTAGCCGGATGAAAATCCTTGGCACAAAAATTGTTCCCGTATCACGAGGTGCAGGTACTTTAAAAGATGCGGTTGATAGTGCCTTTGAATCCTATCTCAATGATTTAGATAACAGTATGTTTGCTATCGGTTCAGTCGTTGGGCCGGCACCCTATCCGGAAATGGTTGCTTATTTTCAGTCAGTTATCGGTCACGAAGCCAGGGAGCAATTTTTAAAAACCACCAATAAATTACCCGATAAAGTCGTAGCCTGTATCGGTGGAGGCTCTAATGCTATCGGTTTATTTAGTGGCTTTATGGATGATGAAAGTGTTGAAAAAATCGGTGTTGAGCCGGCAGGAAAAGGGTTAGAGATAGGACAACACGCCGCTACAATGACCAAAGGTGTAAAAGGTGAAATTCAAGGCTTTAAATGTTATGTCTTGCTTGATGAAGACGGCAATCCCGCCCCGGTTCATTCCATCGCATCAGGATTAGACTATCCGGGGGTCGGGCCACAACATTCTTATTTAAAAGACAAGCAACTGGCAAAATATGAAACTGCAACTGATGAGGAGTGCCTAGATGCTTTTCTTACCCTGTCAAGAATGGAAGGCATTATTCCTGCGTTGGAGTCTTCTCACGCCGTGGCATATGCGATGAAAACTGCGAAAACAATGTCACCTGATCAAAGCATTTTAGTTAATTTGTCGGGACGAGGCGATAAAGATATTGATTTTGTCTTAACACAAATCGATTTAAACCAGTAATGTAAATTATCTTATTAGTAAAGCACAAAAAAGGGATAAGTTATTAACTTACCCCTTTCTATTTTAAACTGGAATCAACTAAATATTCATCGGCATAACGATATATTTAGCGTTTTCTTTATCGGCATCGAAAATCAAACAGCTACTATGGCTATCTTGCAGTGAAAAAGTAATACTATCATTATCAATGACATTCAAAATATCTTGTAAATAATTGATATTAAATGCTGTTTTTATATTTTCACCATCATAGTTAATATCAATACTATCTTCAACACTTTCGTTTTCCATATTTTTGGCCGTCAATCCTAATTTCCACGGAGCAAAAGATAAAGACACACCCACACCATATTCGCTAGACAAAATCTTAGCACGACCTAACGCTTGTTTTAGCGGTTCTTTGGGAATAATAATTAATTTTTCCGATAACTCCGGAATAACAGTTTCGTAGGCAGGATAT
>PDWI01008913.1_pt1 | contig 11661 bp, 10 predicted proteins | sample 1430891 | NCBI WGS metagenome assembly PDWI01 (sample SAMN01162508, study PRJNA174530) | Oral metagenome, whole genome shotgun sequencing project. | biome: Marine environment; feature: Marine mammal; material: Swab sample of the gingival sulcus; isolation source: swab sample of gingival sulcus...
GGCTTGGAAAGTTTGGGAGGACGAAAAGTTTTTGGCTTTCTTGACTCCATTTCCAAATACGCCGGGTTTTACGGTTGTGATACCAAAGCAAAATCCAGGAGACTATGTATTTTCAATCGATGACCAATTGTATGTTGATTTCATGCTGGCCGTTAGAACTGTGGCCAACATCCTAGAGCGAGCTTTTGAAACGCCACGAGTTGCTTTAGTATTCGAAGGCACCGGCGTAGCGCATGTTCACGCTAAACTTATCCCGCTACATGGTGACTTGGCTGGTCGGACTGATGTTTGGAGCGAGAATGCTGAATTTCATGAGGATTATCGGGGCTGGATAACTACTGCTGAAGGTCCGCGCATGGACGATGCTAAACTAGACGAGATACAAGCCAAGATTGTTGCTGCTCAACAATAATTTATAAAGGAAAATAACATAATTAAACTAGCTAATACAGGAACAAATCTACCGATAATTATCGCTGCTAGTGTTATTGTTATTATTCTGGCGATTGGTCTATTGTTGGTTCACCTTCGATCTAAGAAGTAATGTAGTATAATACTAAACATATGAAGGTTAGTTTAAACACAGTTCAAAAACTAGTAAATTTTAAATTGCCGCCAATTGATGAATTGGTGGCGCGAATCAATGCCCAGCTGGGTGGTGTCGAGCAGGTTGTTGATCTCAGAACTAAATATAAATACGCTCGAATCGTCAAGGTAGTTAGTTGCCAAAAACATCCTGATGCTGATAAATTAACCGTCTGTTTGATAGATGATGGCGGTGTGGTTGAGAGCATTGAGCGTGACTCGGATGGCTTGGTCCAAGTTGTTTGTGGCGCACCAAATGTTCATGACGATATGTGGGCGGTTTGGCTGCCGCCTGAAAGCACGGTGCCAACTACTTTTGATGACCCAGAACCATTTGTGCTTGATGCCCGTAAACTACGGGGCGTGATGAGCTATGGTATGTTGGCAGCCGGTGATGAACTGGATATCAATGACGATCACGATGGAATTGTTGAAATCACAGACCGCGATTTAAGCTCAGGCTATAACCCAGACCATAATCAGAACCCAAGCCAAAATTCAAGCCATACCATAAAACAGAGCAATAGTCTGCATGAAGGACGGACCTTCATGCAGGGGGGTGAGATGAAGACTGGGATGAGTTTTGCGGAAGTTTTTGGTCTAGATGATGTGATTATCGAAATTGAAAACAAGATGTTTACTCATCGACCAGACTGTTTTGGGCAACTAGGCGTAGCTCGTGAAATTGCTGGTATATTTGGTCATAAGTTTACTAGTCCAGACTGGTACAGTATGAACCCAGAACTTAAAGACGCTAGCGGCCTAGACCTAGAAGTATTTAATGATTCTAATGGCAAATCAGCTCGCTTTATGGCGGTTGCTCTGAGCGGCGTTGAAGTAAAGCCTAGCCCATTGTGGCTACAAATTGAACTAATGCGTTGGGGTAGCAAACCGATCAATAATATCGTCGATCTAACTAACTGGATTATGCTCTATTCGGCCCAACCAACTCACGCTTATGACTATGATAAACTGCGCGGTGCTAAATTGGGCGTTCGAATAGCTAAGAACGGCGAAAAAGCTACGCTGCTTAATGGCAAAGAATACCAATTTTCATCTGACGATGTAGTGATAGTTGATGGCGAGCGAGTTGTTGGCCTAGCTGGAATTATGGGCGGAATTGATACTGAAGTTGATCAAAATACCAAAAATATCGTCCTGGAAGTAGCCAATTTTGATATGTATACACTGCGCCGTTCAGCTATGCGACACGGTATATTTACTGATGCTCTGGCTCGATTTAACAAGGGTCAGTCGCCACTGCAAACTGATCGAATTATTAATTATCTAATGAATAACATCGATGCTGAGCAGGCTAGTCGAGTGTTTTATGAAGGTGAGTTTGATGGTTGCATAAGTCCAGACGGTAAGTTCAAAGTTGATAGTCTGGGGATCACCAATCAGTTTATTAATCAGCGATTGGGTACAGAGCTATCCAACGAAGAAATTAGTAATATACTGACAAACACTGAGTTCTTGGTTGAGGTTGGTGACGGTGGCATGGATATTTATGAGCCATTTTGGCGGACTGATATTTCACTGCCAGAAGACGTTGTAGAAGAAGTCGGGCGACTACATAATTTTGACAGATTGCCGCGACAATTGCCGCTTCGTAGTACCAGGCCGGTCGCTAAGAGCCTTCGTCGCCAGACCAAACAAGACATTCGTGATTATATGGAAAATCTAGGTGCTAACGAGGTGCTAACCTATAGTTTTGTCAATGAAAAAGTTATCAAAAACGCTAATCAGGACGCTGAAAAAGCCTTCAAGATCAGTAATGCCCTAAGTCCAGATCTACAATATTATCGCTTGAGTGTTCTGCCGAGCTTGTTAGATAAAGTTCACATGAATATCAAGGCTGGCCATGATGACTTCGTGCTTTATGAGATCGGCAAAGGCCACATCAAAGATCATTACGATGATGATGGTTTGCCAAGTGAGATTAACTTGGTTGACGCAGTTTATGCTAGTAAAAAACCAGCCGAAAATATCGGTGCGGCCTATTTCTATATGCGTAATTTGCTAGAAAAACTTTGTGGTTATCGGGGCGTGGAATTAGTATTCAAGCCGATCGATAGTGAGAATGATTATTCAGTCATGAAGCCATTTGAAGTCTCACGATCAGCCACTGTCGAAACCAAAGATGGTCAAGTGCTTGGTCTGGTTGGTGAATTGAAGCAGTCGATTATACATAATTTCAAATTGCCAAATCACGTAGCGGCTATGACGCTAGACTTAGAGCAGCTAGAGAAGGCTTTCAACGCGCCGCGCCAAAATTACCGACCTCTTAGTAGGTATCCATCAATCACGCAGGATATTTCTCTAAAAGTAGCTAATGACGTTAACTATCAGGAGATTTACGATCGAGTTTATAAACTAGCTTCTGATTTAGCTGGTGATGTAGAAATTAGTCAAAAACCAGTCTCGATTTATCGATCAGACGACGATAAATCACAAAAGACTATAACTTTGAGTCTCAAATTTACTAGCCACAATGCTACTTTAAGAGACGATGATATCTCTTCGATTATGAAAAAAGTGGCTGATCAGGCGATTGTGACTTAGAGCAACAATTGTTATAATCTATTAAGAGAAAATTAAGGAGGAATTAATGGCTACGAAGAAAAGTCAGAGGATCGGCATATGGATCATTGCCATAACTATGACCGTCGGTACAATTGGTGGATTTATCGCCATGGTTGTAGCACCGGGCAATCAGCAGCGTGACCAAGAGGCGTTCGAAGCTCAGAGTGAGCAATACAATCAAGAAATGGCGGAGTATAACAAAAAGCTTAATGCTCAGGCCAAAAAACTAAGCGGTAAATATTATAAACAGTTTTCAAGCTATAAATCTCAAGTTGGCAAATTTGACGCTAAATCAATCAAAGAACTGAAGACCAAAGATCTAAAAGTCGGCAAGGGTAAAGAAGTTAAAGAAGATACTAAACTGGCAGTTTACTACATCGGCTGGAATCCTAAGGGCGAAATATTTGATCAGTCAATAAATGGTAAAGAACTAAAAGCACCGTTCAAGATCGATGGTCCAGCTAAAGCCCAGGTTATTACAGGCTGGCAAGAGGGTTTGGTCGGTATGAAAATCGGTGGGGTCAGGTTGCTGAGCATTCCGGCTGACAAAGCCTATGGTGAGTCTGGTCAGGGCGACAAGATCTCAGCTAACACGCCACTTAAATTTGTAGTCATGGTGACAGAACAGCCAGAGGAGATACCTCAGCCAGAGATGCCACCACTAGTTAAACAATATTATGAAAGGTTATATCGACAATATGGAATCGAACAATAATGTCGTAGTTGTCGGCGCTGGTCCGAGTGCTTTAACGGCGGCTATCTATCTAACCCGCGAAGATGTACCGACAGTTCTATACGAAAAAGGTGTAGTCGGCGGTATGGCGGCTATCACCGATAAAATCGATAACTACCCTGGTTTCTCTGAGGGTGTGACTGGTATGGAGTTAGCCAGCGAACTACAAAAACAGGCCGAGCGATTTGGTACCAAGATCGAATACGGCGAAGTTTCGGCCCTAAAAAAGACTGATGGTGGCTTCGAGCTAACGATTGATGGTGGTCCAGTTTCCGCTAAGGCGGTGCTAATTGCTACTGGCAGTAACCATCGCATGCTCGATATTCCAGGCGAGGATGTGCTGTATGGTCGCGGCGTTCACTACTGCGCAACTTGTGACGGTGCGTTTTACCGCGACAAAGATTTGATCGTAGTTGGCGGCGGTAATTCAGCTGTACAAGAAGCAATTTTCTTGACTCGTTATAGCAAACACATCGATCTTTTGGTGCGATCTAAGCTACGAGCTAGCGAAGTATTACAAAAAGAATTACAAAAATTTGTTGATCAAGGCAAAATCACCGTTCACATCGGCGCTACCCCAGAAGAAATATTGGTAGAAGACGATAAATTTGCTGGCGTTCGGGTGGCTCAGGGCGGCAAGGAAACTGTTATGAAAGCCGACGGTCTGTTCGTATTTATCGGCTTGATTCCAAATACGCAATTTTTGGAAAATTCAGAAATTAAACTAGACTTGGGCGGTCATGTCGTAACCGACGAGCATTTAGCAACTAATATTCCAGGTGTTTTCTCGAGCGGTGATGTTCGCTCAGGCGCAACTATGCAGATCGCTTCAGCGGTTGGCGAAGGCGCCGAAGCAGCCTTGCAAATTCGTGAATATTTACAGGACCTAGAGCGATAAAAGTTTTGGTCTAATGATCAATTTTGTTATCATATAACTAATCTAAACAAGGAGATAAAAGTGGTAGATTTTAATAAAACTTTCGATGCTGGTGATTATGAAAACGGCCATATTAACGTGGTAGTTGAAATTCCAAATGGCTCAAGCCATAAGATTGAATGGGATCGTGATAATTGCGTCATGAAGCTCGACCGAGTTGAGCCAAAAATTTTTGCAAAACCAACTAACTATGGTTTCATCCCGCAAACTTTGGACGAGGACGGCGATGAATTAGATGTACTATTGATTACCGAAGATCCACTTGTAACTGGTTTGGTAGTTGAAGCCAAGATCATCGGTGTGATGAAATTTGTTGATGATGATGAAGTTGACGATAAAGTTATCGCCGTGCCAGCAGATGATCGAAATAATGGCAACGCGATTAATTCGCTAGAAGACCTGCCAAACATGTTAATCAAGCAAATTGAGTATCATTTCAATTATTACAAACAGCTTAAAAAACCGGGTTCAACCAAAGTTGAGAAATTTGGCGACATAGAAGAAGCCAAGCAAGTGATTGCTGAATCAATTGAGCGTTGGAATAATAAGTAAAACTATTTTTTACGTCGATTGAATATCGATGTTACTGTGCCGCTAATTTGTGACAATACTCCACCTTGGCGGGCTAGTTGCTGACGCAGTTTGGTCTTGGCGTGATGGGTGATAACTAAATCGCGCCAAGCTGGTTTCGGGTGGGCATTTTTGCTAGTTAAGACTTCGACGGTGTCGCCATGTTGCAACTGGTAATCAAACGGTTTCATGACACCGTTAACTTTGATGCCGCTGGTATGAGCCGCTACGTCGGAGTGGATACGATAAGCATAATCAAGTGGGAAAGAGCCAGCTGGAAGATCATATATGTCACCCTTTGGTGAGTAAACAAATATACGATCTGCGAACAATTTCATGCGGAATTTATCAGCGTCAAATGATTTATTTTCGCTGGCCTTAGCGGCAGTTTCTTGTAGCTCGCGGATCCACAACAGGTCTTCGGGCAGTTCAGCAATTTCTTTATTGCGATAGGCGTCGGTTAATTTTTGTTCATTATAGTGGAAACTAGCCGCCAGTCCACGCTCGGCGTATTCATGCATCTCATTAGTTCGGATCTGGAATTCAACGATTTGTCCGCTCGGGGTTTGTACTGTAGTGTGTAGACTCTGGTAGCCGTTTGGTTTTGGGTTGGCTACGTAATCTTTAATTCTTTCAAAATATGGTTGATATATTTCGTGTAGTACGTTCAAGACCAGGTAGCAAGTTGAGATGTCGTCAACGATGATGCGTAGAGCGATCAAGTCGTAAATTTTATCGATGTCGCCAACTCGATCGAGTTTTTTGAACAGGCTATAGACGCTTTTAACTCGTCCATCCATTTGAAAGATTAGTTTTTCAGATTTTAATTTTTTTTCGACTTCGCGGCGGACTTTGTCGAGCTTACGTTGACTCTTTTTGAGCCGTGAATTCATTAGATTTTTGGTGGCATTAAAATCTTTAGGCATTAAATATTTAAAGCTTAATTCCTCCAATTGGACGCGAACTCGACCCATGTTTAATCGATCGGCCAGTGGAGCGAAAACCTCGATGGTTTCGCGGGCGATTTTGCGTTGTTTGGCTGGCGATTTAAACTGTAAAGTCTGCATGTTGTGCAATCGATCGGCTAGTTTGATGATGATAACCCGCACATCTTGACCGACGGCTATCATGAGTTTGGTCAGGTTATCCTTGGTGCTGGGTAGATAGCTGTCTAGGTCGCGCATGCCGGCTCGGGCGGCCGAGACTTTAGTCACGCCATCGACCAAAAAGGCCACGTCACGGCCAAACATCAACTCGATATCCTTTAGCGTGGCGTCGGTGTCTTCGACCGTATCGTGTAAAACTCCTGCTAGTATGGTGTCGATGTCCAGGCGCCAATCAACTAAAGTTACCGCTACGGCTATAGGGTGGGTTATGTAATCCTCACCACTTTTTCGTTTTTGACCAGCATGCTTTTCAGTCGCAAAATCAATTGCTTTTTGTAGCAGCTCAACTTGATCTGGTTCATACCAGTCTTTGGCTAATTGGATCAATTTATCGCCATGCATATTCCCATTATACCTCACCTCTGCTATACTGGAACAAAATGCTAATGTCTAACGGGGGGCAAAAATGTCAAAAAAGAGAGTAGCAATCAACGGCTTCGGGCGTATCGGGCGCAGTGCGTTCAAGATCGCGTTTGAGCGTAGTGATATTGAGATTGTGGCTATAAATGATCTAGCGGATAATCAAGCTTTGGCCTATCTACTTAAAAATGACAGCAATTATGGTACTTACCATCATCAAGTAGAGGCTGATAATGATCATATAAGGGTTGATGGTCAGGAAATTAAGGTCTTAAGCGAGCGTGATCCAGCCAACTTACCATGGGGTGAGATGAATATCGACGTGGTTATCGAATCAACTGGTCTGTTCCGTAAGACCGAAGATGCCAAAAAGCACCTAACAGCTGGTGCTAAAAAGGTCGTCATTAGTGCGCCAGCTAAAGACGACCAGACACAGACCATCGTGCTAGGTGTTAATGAGGATGAGATTAACCAAGAGGCTCAAATATTTTCAAATGCTAGCTGTACCACCAATAGTTTGGGTGCGGTCATGGCGGTGCTAGATAAAGAATTTGGCATCAAAAAGTCGATGTTGACTACGGTTCATAGCTACACAGCTAGTCAAAAGATTCAGGATGCGCCAGCTAAAGACTTGCGCGAAGGGCGCAGTGGCGCTGAAAACATCGTACCAACTAGCACTGGTGCGGCCATTGCTGTCGCTAAAGTCTACCCGAGGCTTGAAGGCAAATTTGACGGCATTAGTATGCGTGTACCAACCCCAGTAGTCTCGATTAGCGATGTTACGGCTCTGGTTTCACGTCCGGTCACGGTTGAAGAGATCAATTCAGTGCTCAAAAAAGCCTCAAAAGAACCGTTTTATCAGGGCATATTGGGCGTTTCTGAGGAGCCGCTGGTTAGTCGAGACTTTATTGGCAGTAGCCAATCCGGCATAGTTGATCTACCGCTAACGCGAGTAGTCGATGGCGATCTGATCAAAGTTTGTGTTTGGTATGACAACGAATGGGGCTATAGTAACCGATTAGTTGAATTGGTAGCAGATATCAGCAAGAGAGGGGATTAGGTATTTATAGTTGAGCTTTAATTAAGCTTATTTGCCCCTTATTGTTTATACTTTAGTTAATTTGCAAAACCAACTAAACACGCTTATACTTAAATTATGAAAATTTATCTTGGATCTGATCATCAAGGCTTCAATCTCAAAGAGAAATTGTTTGCTTATTTGTCTAAAAACAATTATTCGGTTGAGGATGTCGGCGATAGCCAGCTAGATCCTGATGATGACTTTCCGCAGTTTGCCCAAGCAGCCGCATTAAAAGTGATTGGCGACGAGAAGTCCAGTGATCCACGAGCGATTTTGATATGTGGCGGCGGACAGGGCATGTGTATGGCAGCTAATCGTTTCCGTGGCATACGCGCTAGTGTTATTTGGGATGCTTTTGAGGCTAAAATGACTCGTCAGGATAATGACTCTAATGTTCTTTGTTTGCCAGCTAGGGTTTTAGAGGATGACGATGCGGCTTGGACTGGTATAGTCGAGACTTGGTTGAACACGCCGTATGCTAACGCCCCTAGGTTTAATCGTCGTAACGCCCAATTGGATGAATTATCATGAGCAGTATAATAGTACCAACAGTTCTAGCTGAAAGTGCCGACCAGTACAAACAACAGGTTGAGCGCATAACTGGCTTTGCCGAGCGAGTTCATATCGACATTAGTGATGGTGATTTTGCGCCTAGCTTTACGGTCGGCGTGTCTGAGCTTTGGGCGCCTGAAGGTTGGACGGTTGACATTCACGCTATGGTCAATAATTTAGACGAATATATGCCAAAAATTATCGCTTTAAGGCCAAATACGTTGATAATTCACGCCGAAGCTAAAGGTGATGTAATCTCATGGCTACGTCAGACAAAACAGGCTGGAATCAGGGCGGGATTGGCGCTGTTGAGGCCCACGGTACCTAGTACGGTGGCTGAAATGATTAAATTAGCCGATCATGTGATGGTATTTTCGGGTCAGCTGGGTCGATTTGGTGGTAATGCCAGCATGATGCAGCTAGAAAAGATTAGATTGATAAAATCCATCAATCCTAATGTTGAAATTGGCTGGGATGGTGGTGTGACGGTCGAAAATGCTTATAGCCTGGTGCAAGGCGGCGTTAATGTTCTCAACGTCGGTAGTGCAATTCAAAAAGCCAGTGACCCGCATGCTGTATTTCAGAAGCTTCAGACTGAGATTAGTAAAACTGGGATTTTGGCCTAAGCGGTGGCTGGGTTGACTATCAAGCAATTAGAGCAAAAAGCGGCTGAGATTCGCCAGTCGGTTATCAGTAGTTTGGAGCAGGCTGGCAGTGGCCATGCGGCTGGGTCTTTGGGGCTAGCTGATGTCATGACGGCGCTGTATTTAGAAGTTCTGAACGTCAAACCAGATCAGCCTGATTGGCCAGAGCGTGATCTGTTGGTGATGAGCAACGGTCATTTGGCGCCAGTTTTATATGCGGCCATGGCTGAGGCTGGATTTTTTCCAAAAGACGAGCTAAAAACTCTGCGTCAATTAGGCTCGCGCCTTCAGGGTCATCCCGAGCGTCAAGCCTTGCCGGGGCTAGAAACTACTAGTGGTCCGTTAGGTTCAGGTTTGAGCCAGGCGGCTGGTATGGCTTATCATCTACAGTATTTAAGCCCAGATCAGCACCGATTTGTTTATTGTTTGTTGGGCGATGGCGAGCTGGACGAAGGCAATATCTGGGAGGCAGCCATGTTCGCTGCTAAGTATAAATTAGGCCAGCTAACGGCTATAGTTGATCGAAATATGATCCAAATTGGCGGTAGCACTGAAGACGTTATGCCACTGGAAGATCTACGCGGCAAGTGGCAGAGTTTTGGTTGGCACGTTCAGGAGATTGATGGTCATAATATTGAAAGCATCATCGAAGCCATGAGTATGGCTAGGGCTGTGACCAACCAGCCAAGCGTGGTGATCGCTCATACTATACCAGGCAAGGGCGTGGATTTTATGGAGTTTGATTATCGTTGGCACGGTATGGCGCCAAACCACCAACAGGCTCAGCGGGCTTTAGAAAAATTACGGACTTTAGACGGTAAATTGGGGGCTGAAAAATGAGTTTATTGATGTCAGATTGGCAAGATTCTAAGCCAGTTTCTCTAAGAAAGAGCTTTGGTAGCGGTTTAGTCGAGGCTGCCAAACAAGACCAGCGAATTGTGGCTTTAAGTGCTGATCTGATGGACAGCGTTGGCTTTGGTGAATTTAAAGAGCAGTTTGGCCAGCCGCGCTGTATAGAGGTTGGTGTGGCCGAGCAAAATCTAGTTACAGTCGCTTCGGGTCTAGCGGCCATGGGCAATAGGCCATTTGCGGCTAGCTATGCGGTTTTTAGTCCAGGTAGAAACTGGGAGCAGATCAGGACCACGATCTGTTTAAACAATCAGCCAGTTAAATTAGTTGGCTCGCACGCTGGTCTAAATGTTGGTCCTGACGGCGCAACTCATCAATGCTTAGAAGACATTGCTTTGATGCGCAGTTTACCAAACATGGTGGTATTATCGCCAGGTGATAGCAAAGAGGCTAGGCAGATGGCGGCGGCTATGGCTGATGATGATCGACCAAATTATATCCGCCTGCCACGCTCTAGCGTAAATGATTTTCTGACTGAAGAAGTGCAGTTTGAGATCGGCCGAGCTTATAAATTGCGTGATGGTAATGACGTGGCGCTGATCGGCACCGGCACTATGACTTATCAAATGTTGTTGGTGGCTGAAAAATTAGCTAGCAAAAATATCAACGCTGAAGTAGTCCACGTACCAACCATCAAACCGTTAGACGAAGAAACTATTTTAGCTAGCGCCAAAAAATGCCAACTAGTCGTTACAGCCGAAGAAGGCCAGATAGCAGCTGGATTCGGCAGCGCTGCAGCTGAAGTTTTATCAGAAAAATCACCAGTACCACTATTGCGCCTAGGGGTTGAAGATAAGTTTGGCCAATCAGGCTCAGCTACTGAACTACTAAAAAGTTACGGTTTAGATACTGACCCACTAACCGAAAAAATCGAAAAATTCATCCAAAGAAAATAGCCCACCGAAAAGGCTCAAGCTGAATCGGATTGGTTTTCAATCCAACTCAGCGAGCTATTTTCGATGGGCCTACTAGCTCCTCTTAGAGCTTGAGCTCATCGCTTTGGGAGCTAGAACCCCTCCGGCGCCCACAAGCCACCAGAAAGCGTACCAGCCGCCTCCTCCGGCCTGGAAGATGGTTTTACCCTCCGTGAAGAGGGAGAAAACGAAGTTTGGCAAAACGAAGAAACCGTGGACAAATCCACGCCACCACTCTGTTCCACCACTCAGCTCAGTGGTTGGACCAATATCTGCAAACTGCCACCAGGCTAACAATAGGAATAGAACTGGGGTGACAATAAGGCCAGCCAGAATCAGAATCGCAATAAGTTTCCTCATCTTATCACCTTTCAGAGGGACGAGCCTTTATATATTTTACAAAGGCCATAGTATAAGTATAAAACACGTCAACCAAAAAGTCAATACTTTTAGCATCAGCTAACAGATGTTATACTATGATTAATAACCATAACAACTATTTGATAAAAGGGAGGGTAAATGGGGCTTACGATCAAGCAGATCCGCTGTAACACTACTCGGGCGCGACATCTGATGCAGCGTACTCGGGCGCAGCACTTTGCGGTTGGAGCGTTCAATATTGAT
>PDWI01008914.1_pt1 | contig 11661 bp, 7 predicted proteins | sample 1430891 | NCBI WGS metagenome assembly PDWI01 (sample SAMN01162508, study PRJNA174530) | Oral metagenome, whole genome shotgun sequencing project. | biome: Marine environment; feature: Marine mammal; material: Swab sample of the gingival sulcus; isolation source: swab sample of gingival sulcus...
GGAATTGATAAACCGACAAAAAATAGCATTAGAAGAATGATGTCTTTTTTCATAATAACCTCACTAATATTCCTTAATTAAAGTATAATTAACAGTTTTCTCTATCTATATGATTACACTTGCCATTACCGTAATGATAGTCCCCCATAGAAAACTGCATATCATCTAATATCCACTCATTACCATTGTGATACCAACAAACAAGGACAATTGGACAATATTCACGTGTAAAAGGAAATTTCCAAAATCGAATAGTTGCAAAATAATGGTTACCAACATTTCCATTTTCATCACGCCCATAAAATTCATCTTTAGTATTGAAACCTCGGAGTTGTTCCTTAAAATCTTGATTCATACTATTATAATTAAAAAAATCTTTAAACTGATAGCAAAAACCATTACGCACACGGAAAGATGCATATTTTTCGAAAAACTACCGTCTCAGTAAAAATAAGAAATTAATATTAGTTTTTTCGTAGCCCTGTTTGATTTTCATCATCAGGGCTTTTTTTATTGGCAAGTCCCCTGAGCGGAGTCGAAGGGTACTTGCGGGAAAACGAAATAGTTTAATATCCACTCATTACCATTTGTAATGCCAGTATGCTTCAAGCAGATATAATCTATAATAGTAAGTAATAGTTAAACGATACAATTATACCGTTATTGTGCTATTGCCGTACAAGAGTTTTAATCTACACCCATCTGAGGACGAGTGTAGATTAAAAATAAAAGTGATAATGAATTTTAATTAGAAAATTCTTGTTCCATTTTCTTGGAATACATATCTCATTGTAACTGTTCCGCTATTATTTTCATCATCATGGTAGCTTTCTAACCATATCTTAGCATATTTACCTTTAGCGGTTTTTAAGATATAGATATTATCATTTATTGTGTATGTCGGCGGTGGTCCTTGGAAAGTGAGCCAATGAGCAATCAGAGTATCACCAGGAACTGTAGTAGATTCCATGTAATTGCTCGTCATCATCACAGTAATTGAGTCATTTACCACATATCCCGTTTCAGGTGCTTCAGTAACCGTTTCAAAGCCCACTACTCCTGCATCATAGCTACCACCGGAACCAGGGCCGGCAGTTCCACAATTAACTCTTACATCATAGCGGTGGAAAGCAATATCCCAATCCATTGATGTTTGGAAATCATCAATTTCCACAATAGCGTCTTTTTCAAAGGAGAAATATATCCACTTTGTATAATCAGTTGCATCAATCTTGACAGTTTTACTTGTTGTACTGGACGGTCCATTGTTGTTATCTTTGTCAGAACATGAAACTGATAAAATAGCTCCTAATACAAAAAGAGCGATAATCTTTAATTTGTTTATAGAAATCATAACTAATCCTATATATAATAAAAAAATAAAAAAACTAAAAGTCATAACCAAGCGACACAAAAAACCTCCTCCCCGGTGAAACACTTGTATTGAATGTTATAATTGGAGCTTTGTAATCAAAAATATTCTTTATTCCCGCATTGATTGAATAGCGTTTGAATAGTTTTTGGTTTAAAGAAAAGTTCCAAATGGAATAGGCATCATATTCAACTTTATAGTGTTCGCCATCGAAATATTCTTCTGAATCTATACCTGAATACTTTTTCTTTCCTGTGTATTTGAATGAAAGAGTAGCATTGAGATTATAATTCTTCTTATAATATCTATAGCCAATTTGACCATTTAAGGCGTGTGGACTAATTATGGAGAGGTTCAAAGCATCGTTATCTTTTATTTGATGCGTGAATATATACCCTCCTTTAATCAAAAAATGTTCTGCGAAATACCATTTCGCTAATAATTCAAGATTAAAGAGCTTAGTTTGGTCAAAATTTACATATAAATATTCTGTCTCATCGCTATTCCAAATACCGTCTATTTTGTTTTTGATATGGTTATATGATGTAATGGCGGTAAGATTTAAATTAAGATTGGAATTATAGTAATTCGTAGAGAATGAGAAAAAATTATTTGTTTCGGGATTAAGGTTTTCATTACCTATAATTTGGAACATTCCTAAATGACTCCAATCCATATACAATTCCTTTAGGCTCGGCGAACGGAATCCTCTCGAATACGAACTCCTAAACGTGAAATCCCGAAATGCATATTTAGCTGTAACCGATGGCATTCCATATAGTTCATAAGCAGAATGATATCCTCCTCTGAATCCTGCAACGATAGTCCACGGATTAGAAAATTTTATCTCGTCTTGCAAAATCAATACAAAATCATTTGCAGTTTCTTTTATCAATTTATCTTCATCAAACATATCTGTCTTCAGTGATTCTGTGAGATTATCAATACTTCCATAAACAGAATGAGAAGATTTATCTCCCTTAAATATTCCAGAATAAGTTACCTTTGCATTTTGAAAAATATCTTCATAATCGGTAGTATGTTTATCCAGCAATTCAAATGTTTGCATTTTAGTATATACATCATTTGTATATGAGAAATTCAGCTTAGAATCATCATTGATTTTGTATTCTGATTTCAAATTTCCAGTATAGCTCCTATAAGTATCATGCACATTATCATAACTGAAATCATCTTCTCTATGATTATACAATGTACCCTTTGCTTCGAAATTAAGTTTTTCATTTACAGTATATCCCAATTTTTGAGTTACTGTCCAATCCATAAAACCATTTACAATCATCTTTGAATCGCTAATCGGTATAGTAATCGCTGTATCTAAGTTATAGTATTTACGGGTACTTCCTTTGCTATCCTCTAATTGATAAGCATCTGAAGATTTAACATTGAAGAAAGTATTTGTATAAAATCGTTTTTCCCGATAACCCAAATTAAAATTTCCTATTATATTCTGCAAATCCTGACGTTCATAAAATGTTTTTTTATTTCCTGAATAGTTAGATAATCTTTCTTTATCAATATTTTTCTGATTCATTTCTGCATAACGAATATTTGCACCAATATCCCATTTATCTTTCGGTGTCTTAGTTGTGATATTTACCACACTACCCATCGCACTGGAACCATTTAGAACAGAACTTGTTCCTCTTACAACCTCAATTTTATCAATATTAGCTGCATCAATTCTTGAGTAATCAATATTTCCACCGGTTTCTCCGGCCATTCTTTCGCCATCTATTAAAATAAGAGTGTATTGAGCTTCTAAACCTTGTACTTGCATATTCGCCCCAAATCCTGTTCGTGAAAGTTCTATTCCGGGAATTTCAACTTCTAATATATCTCGAACTGATGCGGGTGCTGTTCTTTCAATTTCGTTTTCAGAAATAATTTGGGTAAGGACCGGAGTTTCTTTGATTGTATTTTCAGTCCTTGTCCCGAATACTGTGATGGTTTCCATATTACAATAATCTTCTTCTAAATAGATTTTAATATCAGAAGAAGTATGCAAAGTATCTTTAAAATTTTTATAACTTACATGAGAAAATGATAATTCTGTTTCAGCAGCAGATTCAAATTCTGCTTGACCATTTTCATCTGTCAGTACCCACCCCTTTTTTTGAAAATCTGAACTTATAGATGTATAATATATTGTAACATTTGGTATTACTTCGCTCGTAGCTTGATTTAGAACTGTAATTTTGAAGTCAGCAGCGTCCACAGATACAAAAACAAATAACAATAGAATATATGATAATATTTTTTTCATTTACTACACCCTTAATTTTTAACTTTCTTAGATTTTCTAAACTTTTTGAACCAAACCACAAAACCGGAAACTAAAATGAATACGGAAAATAATCCTATCAGCGGAATAATCAGTATATAAAATCCTCCAATTAGTGGCTGAAATATTCTTGCCGTATGCACTTCGAGCATGAAATTCCACATAGAAAGAGGTTGTTTTTTTAGATTATCAGGCATATTAGGAAATTTTTCTCCTCTGTTTATCGAAGTAGCCCCCTTACCATAATCAAAATAAATCTCGTTTCCTTTATAATTACCTATATAGCCGCTGACTATATTACTTCCGATTGGCGGACCATGTCTCACGGGTTTCCCGTAAGGTTTTTTGCTTATATAATTTGTCACCTCACTTGTTTGCATATTCCATGAAAATAATCCCTCGAACGAACCGATTAATATTTCGTTTTCGTTCAACCTCTCGAAAACATTAATTCCCATCACACTTATAGGAATATATTCTTTAGTGGGTTTTAGTTTTGACTTTAAGTCACTATTTGCAAAATATATTCCCGAATTTGTTCCTATGATATATCGGTCTTTTACTTCATCATAGATAAATCTACGAAGTTGGTCAAACCAAGGATTCTCGTTGTCAAGCGTCGTCATTGGTAATCGTCCAACCTTAATGCTTGCGATTGGAATTAGTAGTGGTGGTCTCAAAAACATACCCGTAATCGAAACTATAATTAGGAAGAAAAAAGCTATTTTCCCAATATCATTATGCCATTTTAAGTTCCAACGATTTATATTTTTTACTTTTCTAAGGTCTTTTTTCTTCTTTTTCCTTCGCTTGAAACTTTCTTTATTGATAAACAAAATAATTCCGGTTACACTTAGGATTATCATAATAATCCCTAACATATCAACAAATAGCATTCCTGGAATACCGAGAATTTCTCCGCTATGAATAACCCAAATAGTTTTGAATAGTCCTACTTTGTATTCATTATTTTCAGATTCGGGAAGTTCGTATTTTGTAAAATTCTTGTAATCGACAGATTTTAATAAATGCGACCTACTCATTACCAATAATGTATCTTGCTTTTGACTAATGTCCACTATTCTCGGATTGCTTAAGGGCAAATCTATTCCATACCACTGATTAGCTTTTTTGTCATATTCAAATAGACCAAATAATGTTCCCGCAAAGATTCGACCATTATCCATTTTATAAATTCGTGATGCTTTTCGGTCGTCAACTCCCCCATCTATCCCGTTTGAAAAATCAGAGAATATTTTGAAATCAGTATTGGTCAGCCATATTCCCGCACTTCCATAAACGACAATACTATCTCTACCTATTTCCTCTGAACCACGGATAGCTCCGAGATTCCAATTGTTGAATCTATAGTTACTTGGAAGTATATTTCTGCTGACATTCAAAGAAGAAAATAGACTTCTATGATTTAAAATTATTCCCGAAATACCAAACAATATTAGAAAACAAGCAGCGATTATTCCTAACCACTTATGATATTTCCTGAAAAACTTTACCATAAACTAACTTTCCTAAATAATTACCAAATGAAGCTGATTTTAAACTTCACCTATCCTTACTTATGGATAGATTATACTTAACGAAGCTGATTTCTATTATTGCAAATCGGATAAAAAAGTCCTGTTGTGTCTCCAGAATTATTTACTCTTGGAAAAATAAAAATATCATATTATATTAAAATATATTACAATATTAAGCAATTACATTCGATGATAATATATATGGTGCCGATGCCATTAGAAAATGGAAATATTTTTAGTAAAATATTCTCGAAAATTGGAGAACGATTCAATCTGTTATTCATAATAAAACTTTAAATATATGGGAAGAACTATGAAACTAAAAATAAACTATCATTACTCATTCTTGGTGATTTTTTTATTACTATTACACGGCATTCCAAATTATGGGCAAACAAACAAAATAAACAACAAAAGTGTTTATTTAATTATTGCTTCTGCTGACTATTACAACAGTGCAGAGTTAAATACCTTTATTAAATTTAGATCTAATGAATTTAACGTACAAGCAATCAAGGGAACTGATATTGGAATTACCAAAGATGACTATAGAAATTATATAAGAAATTTGATGCCTGATTATGTCTTATTAGTTGGTAAATATGGAGATTTCCCTGTTCATACTCTTCCCTATCCTAAAAAAGTAGAAAGCTACAATTACTATGTTGCATCATCAACTACCGGACATCCAAATCAAGATATTCCATTAGGTTTATTTTTTGCTGAAAATATTATTGAACTGGAAAATATCATTAATAAAACAATTAGCTTTGAAAAACATTCTGCTAACTACCCGAAAAAATATTATGGCCATGCCGGTAGCAGAGTAGCTCTTTCTCCTTGGCCTGTTGAATTTAATGAAGAGATTCTGACAGAAATGCAAACACACTACTTTGAACGAGAATCTTATAATTTCACATTATCTAAGGCTAATGATTCTACTCCTAATGATGTTTGGACAGATATTAAGATGATTAATAACGGAATAAGTTATATGATATATCATGGGCATGGCAATGTAAACAAATGGACTTTCGGGTTAGGTACAGGTGGATTATCCCAATTAACAAATACAATATATCCGATAATTTTTTCTTTTTCCTGTTTAACAGGTACTTTTAGCGGACATATCAATTCTAATTCTCATGACTGTCTTGCACAAAAAATTACAACTTCAAAGCATGGGGCGGTAGCTTTTTTCGGTGCTTATAATATTTCAGGAAAAGGGATGAATCTGCTTTTAGAAGGAGCTATTAACGGATTATTTAACGACTCTATTACCCCTCGATTAGGAAATGTACTATTACATGCATATAGAAATAAAAATAATACGAATACTGTAAATAAGTACTATCCAACTGTAACACCTGCAGAGAGAGAAAGAGCTGCCTGGCAATTTCATCTGTTCGGAGATCCTGCCCTTAAAATCAAAAATGATATAACCGGTATAAACTCAAGGACTCATAGAAAACAAAGAACTATAATTTACCCTAATCCTACAAGTGGTATTGTTTCAATTGAGTCGGATCAGGAGATAATTAAATTACTTGTATGTTCTACAAATGGCAGAATTTTATTCTCCTTTACGAATACCTCTGAGGTTAATTTAAGCACGCTCCCGCAAGGTCTTTATTATTTAATATTACAAATGAAAGATGACACATTCTACAGACAAATAATACGAATATGATGAATTTGATATACTCCAAAATAAATTGACACTGAATTACCAAAGATAATCGTCATAGATAAAACAATATGATACCTGTATATTTATAACTTAGTGTTTTGCGATGAGAACGTAATATTATCAATTATACTATAAAATTGTAGCTGAAAAATAGAAAGTTATTAAATCAAGAGGGGGGAATCTCCCCTATTTTTTAGTACATATAGTTAACTATATTTTTGTGCATGATTATACAAGTAAATTATAAAAAACTCAAAAATATGAAAAAATATTAAGCTGTATGTTTTGCTGTACCGATTTTTTGTTATAATTTTGTATTGCTATCTTGGGTAGCTTTTGTGATTATGAATGTTTTGTTAATATTATATATAGGATTTTGAAATGAAGAGTTATTTAAAACTCACACTACTGGCCATAGTAGCTTTCTCATTCGCACTTTCATCATGTAATGACAGCTACAAAACTCCAGAAATTGAAGGTTTAGCTGTTTATACTGATGCTGTAAACAATATGAGCGTAAAGTATCCCAAAAACTGGAAAGTAATTGAAAGCCATGTAAAAGGAACTCGTTCAGTAACTTTCGCACCAGAAGGTCCGGCTTCAATGTTAAAAAAATATCAAGATTATAGTGTAGAAGCACTACCGGGTGCATACATTAAATTGATGTCTTTTGGTCTTGATTCAGCCCACAACTTCGAATACAAAGTTGACAAACACAGAAAACAATTAAAGGACGTAGTTACTTACAAAGAACAATCATACAACTTCGGAGGTAATCCTGAAGGTATTATGATGACATACGCTTTTCCGCTCAATCATGTTGAAGATACGATGAGAGGGTTCCGTTACTTTGCTGCAACGGACAGCTTAACAGGTACTTTCCTTTTGATTGATACTTATGTTGATACTTATGGCGAATATAAAGAATACCTTGATGAAATCGTAAAATCAGTCAAATTAGCTGAAACAGTTATCGAAGTTCCTAAAGATTCTTCTATCTTCGTTCAAGATACCTTCGCATTCCCTACTACAGAGTTATTGACGACTATCAAAGGTAATGGGTTTGACTTAGGAGTTCCAATGCATTGCCGTAAAGAAAAAACCGAAGCAAATATCGTACACATTACTGCTGACCGTCGTATGGACTGTGGTATAACTGTTAAATTCACTAAATCAGAATCAACTGACTTGAAAAAACAAGCAACCGCTGATAACAACAAAAAAACAGTATTCGGCGGGAAATCACCAAAATCAACTAAACTTGGTGGACTTGAGGCATACGAAGCCACTTACAAAGTTGCAGGTGTAACAAGAACAGCATGGATGGTGATTCACAACGGCAACCTTTATACGATTTTCAAAGATATTCCGGGTGAAGATTTTGATAAATATAAACCTGCTATGGATAAAGCTGTTTCAACATTGAAATTTAAGTAAGCTGCACCCCAAATACATTTTTAGAGAAATTGAACACCCGATATTTTGAAATGTCGGGTGTTTTTTTACGTATTGTATGGGTAAAATATTTTTTAACGTGCGGAGCATCAATCTAAAAATCCCTTAAGTTCTCTGAACTTATTTAAGTAAGCTGAGCAACCAAGCAAGCTCCCTGAGCGTAGCCCACCCTTGTGGGGAAGGGGCGGTAGCTTTTTCGTTTTGCTTCCGACTTCGACTGTCGCTCAGCCTACTTGCGAAGAACGAGCGAAGTCCCCTGAGCGTCACACAGCAAGCTCCCTGAGCGTAGCCCACCCTTGTGGGGAAGGGGCGGTAACTTTTTCGTTTTGCTTCCGACTTCGACTGTCGCTCAGCCTACTTATGAAGAGAAGTCGAAGGGGCGAAAGATTTTTTTATTGTTATATTGAAAAATTTTTGTAATTTTGCAATGACTTTATTTTGTAAAATTATATACGGTATTGATATGAAAAAAACGATGTTAATCGCTTTGATGATTTTTGTTGCGACAGGCTATTCTTGGGCGGCTACATACTCCGGTGGAGATGGTAGTGATAATGATCCCTATCAAATTGCAAATGCTAATGATTTGATAAAATTATCAAATCATTCAGAGGATTGGGATAAGCATTTCATCCTTACTGCTGATATTACTTTTGATGCGAATGAAAAGTCGGTTGATTGGGATGGAGATGGGACGACTAATAATGGTTCCAATTGGGATGCTGACTCCGATGATCAAAAGGGCTTCTCGCCTATAGGGCATGTTGACGATAATTTCACTGGCAATTTCAATGGTCAAAAGCATAAAATTTCTAATTTGTATATTAATCGTCCTCATAAAGATTATATTGGTTTATTTGGTTCTACAGATGATGCAACTATTGAAAATATAGGAATTGTAGATTGTAATATCACCGGTGCTAATAATGTCAGCGGCCTCGTAGGAGTGAATGACAATTCTTCCATGGTTAGCGATTCTTATTCTACAGGTGGGGTGTCTGGTAATAATATTGTCGGCGGCCTCGTAGGAGTGAATGACAATTCTTCCATGGTTAGCAACTCTTATTCCACGTGTGAAGTGTCTGGTGATAATACTGTCGGCGGCCTCGTTGGACAGAATTTCAGTTCTTCCACGATTAGTAATTCTTATTTCACAGGTACGGTGTCTAGTGTACATAATTATGTCGGCGGCCTCGTTGGACAGAATTACCGTTCTTCCACGGTTAGAAATTCTTATTCCACGGGTGAGGTATCTGGTGTAGGTTATGTCGGCGGCCTCGTTGGAGTGAATTACTCTTCCACGATTAGCAACTCTTATTCCACGTGTGAAGTTTCTGGTACAGGTGATTATGTCGGCGGCCTCGTTGGATATAATAAGTGGGGTTCAACGGTTCACAACTCTTATTCCACGGGTGCGGTGTCTGGTGGTAATGCTGTCGGCGGCCTCGTTGGAGAGAATTTAGATAATTCCACGATTAGCGATTCTTATTCAAAAGGTAATGTTACTCGTAAAAGCGGTTCTGAAACTAATTTCGGTGGTTTCTGCGGGTATAATGAGAGTTCTACTATAGAATACTGCTATTCTACCGGTAAAGTTCTTGATGAGTCTAATAATAACTTAACGGGAAAAGGCTTTGTAGGTTATGATGACGGTGGTGACTACACAGATAACTTTTTCGACAGTGACGTGTCTGAGCAAAATAGCACTGCGGGGGATGCCACAGGAAAAACTACAGAAAATATGAAAAAACAATCTACTTTTCCTAATTGGAAATTTGGACAGAATGAAAATTGGACAATGGATCCTGATTTAAACGAGGGGTATCCGGCTCATCAATGGGCAGATAAGAGTGATCCTTCTGTAGAATCTTTCAGCCCTGAAGATGAAGCCACTGATATAGAATTAGCTGCAGACTTAGTAATAACTTTTGACGAAACAGTAGTCAAAGGAACCGGTAATATCACACTTTATAAATCAGATGGTACTAAAATTAAAGACTTTGATGTTACTTCAGACAAAGTAACAATCGATGGAGCTAAAGTAACCATTAATCCAAGTAGTGATTTAGCTGACGGAGTAGAATACTACGTTCAAATAGCAGGTACTTGTTTCAAAGATGTTTCCGGAAATGACTACGCAGGAATTGATGATAATACAACATGGAATTTTACGACAGAGGATATAACTAGTCCAATAGTTTCCGCTTTCAGCCCCGGAGATAATAGCCGAAATGCAGAATTAAATGCAAACTTAGTAATAACTTTTAATGAAACAGTAGTCAAAGGTAATGGTAATATCACACTTTATAAATCTGATGGTACTAAAATCAAAGACTTTGATATTACTTCAGACAAAGTAACAATTAATGGAGCTCAAGTAACCATCAATCTAGATTATGATTTAAATTACGAAGTAGGATACTATGTGCAAATAAAAAATACTTGTTTCAAAGATGCTTTCGATAATTTTTATGTAGGAATTGATGATAATACAACATGGAATTTCACAGGGAAATTTGAAACTGTAAGATTCAAACCTGCGGACGGCACAGACCCTGCTGACATAAGATTTGCAGCAGCACCTACGATAGATGCAAATAAAACCATCAATTTCATAGGTTTCCAATTAGCCTCAAACTACGAAATGACTCAAAATTTAACTGAGTTGAAAGACGAGGAGGCCGAAGAGAAAGGTTATATCTTTATAAATTGGAATAACTACACTTACGGAGATATGTACTATTGTCGCTATGCAGTTCGCTATGCAGACGGCACAGAAGACTATGGCCCAGTTTTCGCCTTCATCAAAAACGAAGGCACAGGCGTAATAAAAATAGGAGAGTAGCCCACGATTGTGGGTTCTTCGCAAGTAGGCTGAGCGGCAGTCGAAGCCGGAAGCTACAAAAAAAACTACCGCCCCTTCGACTACGCTCAGGGAGCTTAGTTTGGTCGCTCAGTTGACTTGCTAACTATTGACACACTCCGCCCTCCCCGAAAAATGTTGTTTTTCGGATACCCGCCATTGTTTTATTTTCCTTCATACGGTCATGTTCGAAGTGTTTTATTCTTCTAATGACCGTCACACTAATTTTCAAAGAACACACTGAATACAAATAATTCAGTTATAGTCTATTGCAGTAATTTTAATGATTGATTTTCGCACGTAGTGCGGAGTATCAATCTATAATTCACGCAATGGCGTACCCACAATAGTGGGTCCTGAATTTCTTCTGAACCTTGTTTTAATTTTCATTTTTTTATCACGCAATGGTGTGCCCCGTTGCCGTCCTCGCATCGACCG
>PDWI01009877.1_pt1 | contig 11660 bp, 7 predicted proteins | sample 1430891 | NCBI WGS metagenome assembly PDWI01 (sample SAMN01162508, study PRJNA174530) | Oral metagenome, whole genome shotgun sequencing project. | biome: Marine environment; feature: Marine mammal; material: Swab sample of the gingival sulcus; isolation source: swab sample of gingival sulcus...
CCTGCTTTTAGCAAGCAACCGACGAGCAACAACCGCTGTGGTTTCGCAGACCAGCGCAGCGACGGGAGGTCAGTTGGTCAGCGCTCTAGCCAGCGTCGAGGTCGCTCAGCGCGCCGCGGCGGTAGCCCGCGAGGTCGAGGGCGACGAAGCGGAACCCGAGCGAGCGCCCGAGCTCGAGGATCCGCTCACGGCGGGCCGGATCCAGCGCGCGAGGGAACTGCGAGGGCGCGAGCTCGAGGCGCGCGATGGGCTCATGAAAGCGCACCCGCAGGCCAACGAAGCCCAGCTCGGCGAGGCCAGCCTCGAAGCGCTCCACGCGCTCGAGGCGCGCCGCGGTGATCGCCGTGCCGGTCGGGAAGCGCGAGGCGAGGCAGGCCATCTCCGGCTTGTCGGCGCTTGGCAGCCCGGCGCGACGGGAGAGCGCGCGGATCTCGGCCTTGGTCAGCGCGGCCTCGACCAGGGGCATCCGCGCCCCGGCCTCTTGGATTGCGTCGAGCCCCGGCAGGTGGCCGCCGAGATCGTCGACGTTGGTGCCGACCAGGATCGTCGCCCCACCCTGGGCCGCCGCGGCAGAGGCCGCGTGGCGCAGCATCTCGGCCTTGCAGTGGTAGCAGCGGTTGTCCGGGTTCGCCGCGTACGCCGGGCGCGCGAGCTCGTCGGTCTCGACGATCAGGTGCCGCGCCACTCCCAGCGCGCGGGCGAGGCGGCGCGCCTCCTCGAGCTCAGCCCGCGGCAGGCTCGGCGAGTCGGCGGTCAAGGCCACGGCTCGATCGCCGAGCACGGCCACCGCCTCGGCGAGCAAGAAGGTCGAGTCGACACCGGAGGAGAAGCAGACCATCGCGCCGTCGAGGGCAGCGAGGATCGCCCGCAGCCGGGCCGCCTTGCTGTCGAGCGTGAGCGCGTCGTCGGGCGACGGGTCGGGCGCTGGGTCGGCTGAGGGCGCCGCTGAGGGGGCCGCTGATCGAACCTGCGTCGTGGTCTCGTCCATGGCCCACTGTGACCCCAATCCTCGCCCGAGAAAAGCCCTCGTCGGCACATGGGAGATCGCACCCACCGGCGCCCTAGCGTTTGTCAACGTGACCCAAGAGAAGACCGCGCGCCGCTCCCTCTGCCCACGGCCTCTCAGGGCGGCTCGCACGCCGTTTGCCTCTGCCAACGGCCTCTCAGAGCGGCTCGCGCGCCGTTTGCCTCTGCCAACGGCCTCTCAGAGCGGTTTCCACGCCACGTCAAACAAAAAACGGGCCGAAAGAGCGAAAGGTTCGCCGTTGGCACCCGCAGACGCGCCGAAAAAGCGAAAGGTTCGCCGTTGGCACCCGCAGACGCGCCGAAAGAGCGAAAGGTTCGCCGTTGGCACCCGCAGACGCGCCGAAAAAGTGAAGGGTTCGCCGTTGGCACGAGCGGCGGCGCGAGCGGACTTGGCCGGGTGGCGTGACCTGGGGTATACTTCGAGCTTCTCGGACGGCATCTATCATTCAGGGACGTAGCGTTGAGGTGGGCCGAGCGCTCGCTCGCGCGCACGACTCGCGAGGCCGCGATCCGGTCTCGCAGAGAGGGGAAGAGCACGATGGCAACGAAGCAGGTGATCGATCGGCAGAAGTCCGCCAACTCGGTGGTGCAGATCGGGACGACGCAGCTCGGGCTGCTTTTGCCCGAGCTGGCCAAGGAGCTCGGCCTGTCCGACGAGGGCCCGGTCGGGATCCTGCTGGAGACGAGCCTGAAGCGCCTGGCGAAGGTCCGCGACGAGCTGGTCGCCGCCGACGACGCGCTCTCGGCGGAAGATAGCCAGGACACGGGGGCCCGCGCGGCGCGCGAGCGCGCGATGGAGGCGGCCTTCGAGCGCATCGTTCAGGTGCGTGGCGCCATCCAGAACGCCTTCGGCGACGCGATCCCCGAGCCGGTCTTCGGCGCGGGCTCGACGCCCACGGATCCCAACCGCCTGCTGGCCTACGGTCGAAACGCGACGGCGCAGCTGGGCAAGGTCGCCTTCCCGGCGCCGCTCGAGGGGCTGAGCATCGATCCCGCCGCCCTGGCCAGCGGGCTGACCGCCAAGCTCGACGCGCTGGCGACCGCGCTCAACGCGATGGCCGCCGAGGAGCGCGAGACGCAGCTGGCGCGCCAGCAACGTCACCAGGCGCTGGAGGTCTTCGACCGCGTCTTCACCGCCGTCGCCAGACAGTTCGAGGGCTACTTCAAGCTCACCGGCCACGACGAGCTCGCCGATCGCGTGCGCCCCTCGACTCGTCGCCCGGGCACCACGGTGAGCCCGCCGACGCCCGAGTAGCCGCCCCGACCTCGCCCGGCCCAACCAGCGCGGTCATGTGTGGCAGCGCGAGCCTTGCATGTCCTCGTCTGTGTGTTACCCATGCCGGCGGTAGAAAGCGGCCATGATCACTGTGGACACCTCTCATGAGCTCTTCAGGGCGATCTGTGAAGAGTACGCTATCCTGAAGCTACCGGATGTCGAGAACGAGGCTGAGGTGCGGCTTCGCCTCGTCGATCGCATTCTCTTCGAATGCCTCGGATGGCCGCGGTCAGCGCGAGTCGAAGTGCAGATCGAAGAGGATCGCGCCGACTACCTTCTCCGTGATGACGACCATCGAAACTGGGTGATCGTCGAAGCCAAGCGCACAGCCTATCCGCTGGCCAACGCTGATGGAGCAGGAAAGGACGGGACCCGGAAGTTCAAGCTCGCGGGTCCGGCCTTCAGCTTTGGCAAGCAGGGCGCCTGGCCTGTGTTCCGGGAGCAAGTCGTGCGATACGGCGCCGTCCATGGGACGGTGCTCGGCGTCGCTACGAACGGCATCCAGTGGGTTGCCGCCGCCGTGCCTTCTCGCAGTGGCAAAGCCCTGGAGAGTGAACAGGCCATTGTTTTTGCCTCGCTGGAAGCCGTCGATACGCAGTATGAGCGCTTCTTCAACTACCTCTCTTGCGACGGTGTCAGAAGCAGAACACTCGAAAACCACCTGCTGCAGGAGAGAGCATGGGCAGTCATCCACTGCAGCGCTCCCGAACATGTCATCTCACCGGACAATGTGCGGCCGATTAGCCGGACTCCAACCGAGTCGGACGACTACTATCGAGAGCTTGGTCGTGCAATCGACATTGCCTTTAGCCCCGTTGAAGATGACCCGCACCTGATCGAGCACTGCTTCGTCGAGTCGAGGGAGAGCAGAGATGCGGATGACCGGCTAGCTCGATTGACGGAGCTACTCACGGAATACGTCGCCGAAGGGAGTGCCGAATACGAAGAGACGGTGCAAGACGAGAGTGCTCGGCTTCAAGCGGACCTCGCCTTCGCAAAGCCGCACCACGGCACGCTCGCAGTCTTGACGGGAGAGTTGTCATCAGGAAAGACGACCTTTCTAAGACGCTTCTACGAGAAGACGCTACCCCAGAGCGTGCGCCGGCATGTTCGTTGTGCGCATGTCCGCTTCGACAAGACCCCCGATCTCATCGATGCAAAGAGGATTCTCGAGGCCATTGCAGCAGCTCTCGAGGAGGCGACCTTCAGCGCGTCGGGATCCCAAAAGGGCCAGTTCCTCGACATCTATCATCGCGAGTGGGAACGACACAAGCTGCTCTTCGGTGACAGCGAGACAACAAAACGCGCGTTCGTAGCCCAGCAACTGAAGCGCCAACACGATCGGCCGATGGAATACGCCGTCCGACTGATGGAGCTAGCCGTCGCTCGCCATCGCAAGCTTCCCGCACTTGTGCTGGATGGCTTTGATCACCTCGCTCCCGACCTACAGAAGGCGGTCCTCGATGCAGCCGTGACCCTTTTCCAGCGCACCTTCTCGGTTGTCACAGTGGTCATGGACGACGCGACCGCCTGGCGCATCAACCGCTCCGGCGCGGATCGCCTGATCTCGGACTACGCGACACTGCGGGTCTGGCTGCCACGCCCGAAGGTGGGAGAGGTCATTTACGCACGATTCAACTACCTGAAGAGCATCTTTGAGCAGCAGAAACGGTCCGGTGCGCCGAAGGCCTCTACCACGATCGGACGTGGCATGCGATGGACTCTCGATCCCGAACGGGTCGCCGCTTTCGTCCGTGACGCCCTCCTCTTTGATGATGATGTTGTCAAGGAGTGGCTGGCCCAGTTGGCGAACTACGATCTACGCGCTGTGCTGAAGCTATGCCGTTCCCTGATTCTCTCACCCGCGATGAAGAAGGAGGATGTCTTTGTTGGGTTCGCGACGGGGACGTTTACACCTCTGACGCGGCCGAAGATCCTGCGTGCATTGATCAAACCACAACACCAGAACTTCCGAGAGCACCCGCAACACCCCGTCCACAACATCTACTCGCACAACGTCAGAGAGCAGCACAGTCCGCTTTCCCCGTTTCTGCTACTCGCCTTGCTCGAGCAGCGCCTTGCGCAAGACAAGCTCGACAAGGAGGAGATCCGAGGCTTCGTGTCAATCGGCACGTTGGTGAAGCATCTGGAGGATTGCTATCGCATCCCCGCGTTGATCACTCACTCCGCCGTTGAGCGCTTGTGGCAGTCTGGACTCGTGCAACCTTACGATCCGAGTCTGCAGGTTGGTGCGGCAGCCAAGATTCGCATCAAGATCACACCTCGTGGCCTGCTGCACTTGCGGTGGGCCGTCGAAGAGTGGGACTACATGCGAGAAATGGGCGAGACAACGCCGATTTGCTCGCATGAGCCGTTCGAGGCGATGACAAAACAGAGCCGTGCGTTTCACGCAAGTTCGAACGAAGACGCTTGGAAGGCGTCGTCGAGAGCCTTTGCGAAGACGTTCATCTGCTACCTCCTCTCCGCCGTCGAGCCTGCGGAAGAGAGCTTGCTGACTTGGACACAGAAGCTACGGCAGAAGTGGATCCCGGCTGGCTGCCGTGCACAAAGCCCGTTGGTCTAGCAGTCTCTGCACCCAAATGCTCATCGGCACGCGCCCAGATGGGCGCAACGAGCTGCTCGCCGTCGCCGCCCGTCATTGCCGCCCGTCCTTGCCGCGACGGAGATCCTGTCTCGAGGTGTGGATCGGCCTTTCATGATCAGGCGGGAAACGTGCCCAGACGCCTCGCCACCCGCCGCGCCTACGGCTTCCACTCGTTCAAAGCCGTTCGTGCCATGCTCATGCTCTGTCGCCCTGGTCTCCACCTTGCCCCGGCAGTCGATAACCTATCGCGTTAGCCCACACGCATGCCAGGATGACAGGCGGAACCGCGGGCGCTCATAGGACTTGCGCGAGGCGGCGACGGGCGTCATCTATCCGGGGTGCTCTACCTCGACCCTAAGAGCTTCCCCACACCTTTGGGACCGAGCCGGGTGCTGAGCTGCCGAGCCGATTGCCTAGCCGAGGAGACGAGCCATACAGGTGGTACGGCGAACGGTCTAAGGCCTAGAACGCGACCGCCAGTGCTGTGCCCGGCGACGGGAGGCATGTGCAGGGAAGCTCCTAAGAGCACCCCTACAAATACGGGACCGAGCCGGGTGCTGAGCTGCCGAGCCGATTTCGTAGCCGAAGAAATGAGCCATACTGGTGGTACGGCGAGCTTTCTGAGGCCGAAAAAGCGGCCGGCAGTGCGGTGCCCGGCGACGGGAGGAATTTGTAGGGGTGCTCCTAACGCCACGACCCCTCTCGACCCGGCGGTGGCGGCGATGCGAGAGCGCGGCAGCCAAGCCGCGCAGAACCGAGGGCGACGATGACAATGGGCGGTCGTGAGCGGGTGGTCGTGGCGCTCTCCGGCGGCGTCGACTCCAGCGTCGCGGCGGCGACGCTCTGCGAGGCCGGCTACGAGGTCGTCGGCGTGACGCTGCAGCTCCAGGACTGCGACGACGCCAAGAGCAGCCCCTCCTGCTGTGGCCTCGACGGCATCTCCCGGGCCCGCGCCGTCGCCGGTCAGCTCGGGATCCGCCACTACCTCTTAGAGCGCGTCGAGGCCTTCTCTGAGCGCGTCCTCGCCCCGACCTGGGAGGCCTACGCCGCCGGCCGCACGCCGAGCCCTTGTCTGCTCTGCAACCAAGAGATCAAGCTCGGCACCCTCCTCGACTGGGCCGAAGAGCTCGGCGCCGAGCGCGTCGCCACGGGCCACTACGCGCGGATCGAGCGCGACGGCTCCGGCGCCCCGCGGCTGCTCCGCGGGCTGGACCGCAACAAAGACCAGTCGTATTTCCTCGCCGGCCTGCACCGCGACCAGCTCGAGCGCCTGCTGCTGCCTCTGGGGGGCCTCCACAAGGACGTGGTCCGCGAGCGCGCCCGCGCCCTGGGCCTGGCCAACGCCGAGACCCACGACAGCCAGGACGCCTGCCTGGTCGCCCCGGGGCAGCGCTTCGCCGAGATACTGCGCCGGCGCTTCGACGCCCCCGCGCGGCGCGGCCGGGTCGTCGACGAGGACGGCAAGCCCCTGGCCGACCACGAGGGGATCCACCACTTCACCGTCGGCCAGCGCAAGGGGCTCGGGCTGCAGACCCTGCGGAAGCATTGGGTCAAGGCCGTGAGCGACGACGGCTCGGTGGTCGTGACCCCAAAGCCCGATCGGCTGCTCGAGCGCGAGCTCTCGGCCACGAACGTGAGCTGGCTCGGCGAAGCGGGGCCGCCGGCGGGGGTCTCGCTGCGCGCTCGAGTCCAGATCCGCTATCGTCACCGAGCCCAGCTCGCGACCCTCGAGCAGCCCACGCCGGGGGTCGTGCACGCGACCTTCGACGAGCCCGCGCGGGCGATCAGCCCTGGGCAGGCGGCGGTGTTCTACGAGGCCGAGCGCGGCGAGCGCGTGCTCGGCCAGGGCTGGATCGCGCGCCGGGAGCAAGCGAACGCCACGCCTGGGAGCGCGCGCCCGTGAGCGCAGAAGCGCGCTACGCCCGCCAAGCGGCGCTCGACGTGATCGGCGACGCGGGGCAAGGGCGCCTGGGCGAGGCGACCGCGCTCGTGGTCGGCTGCGGGGCCCTCGGCAGCGCTCAGGCCGAGCTGCTCGCGCGCGCCGGCGTCGGCACCTTGCGCCTCGTCGACCGCGACGTTCTCGAGCTGCACAACCTGCAGCGGCAGCAGCTCTACGACGAAGACGACGTGCGAGCGCGCCTGCCCAAGGCCGCCGCCGCGGCGCGCCGGCTGCGCCGGATCAACAGCGCGATTCAGATCGACGAGCACGTCGCGGATGTCACGCCGCATACCGTCTTGAGGCTCGTCGAGGGCGCGGACCTGCTGCTCGACGGCACGGATAACCTCGACACGCGTTATCTGCTCAACGACGCCGCCGTGAAGGTCGGCGTGCCCTGGGTCTATGGGGGCGTCCTCGGCACCGAGGGCACGGTGCTCGCGGTGCGCCCGGGCCGCGGCCCTTGCTTGCGCTGTCTCTTCTCTGAGCCGCCGGACGCCAGCGGCCTGCCGACCTGCGAGACCTACGGCGTGCTCGGCACGGCGGTGAGCTGGGTCGCCGCCCTGCAGGTCACCGAGGCGCTGAAGCTGCTGCTCGCGCCGCCGCGAGAGGACGGCAGCGAGGGCGGCAGCGAGGACGGCAGCGACGACGGCAGCGAGGGCGGCAGCGACGGCGGCGCCGACGGCGGCGCCGACGACGGCGCCAACGACGAGAGCGACGGCGCCGACGCCGGGAGCGACGCCAGCACGCTCTACAGCCTCGACATCTGGGCCGGCGCGGTCTACCCAACCAGAACGCGACGCCGCAAAGGCTGCCCCTGCTGCGGCGAGCGGCGCTTCGAGTTTCTCGACGCCCGCCGCGGCGCCCGGAGCACCAGGCTCTGCGGACGCGACGCGGTGCAGGTCAGCCCGGACCGCCCCCGCGCCACGCCCCTCGACCTCGTTCGCCTCGCGGGCGAGCTGGCGCCCCATGGCGAGCTCCGCGAGAGCGGTCTGCTCCTCGAGCTGACCCTCGGCGCGGGCGCGCATGGAGGCAAGCGGCTGGTGATCTTCCCCGATGGCCGGGTGCTCGTGATGGGCACGACGGACACCGCCGAGGCGCGCAGCCTCGTCGCGCGCTACCTCGGCCGCTGACGTCGGGAGCCGGTCTCAGCGTCAGGAGCGTTGGCAGCACCCCTACACACGCCTCCCGTCGCCGGGACCAGCACCGCCGGCCGTGGTAGCAAGCAACCGACGAGCAACAACCGCTGTGATTTCGCAGACCAGCGCAGCGACGGGAGGTAAGTGGGTCAGCGCTCTAGAGCGCTGACCAGCTTACCGTACCTCAAAAGCCCCCCGAGGCCTCAACCACGCCCTGGTACCGTCGATGTAGCGGGTGATGGGGCTCTTCTCTCGCAAGCGGAAAGGCTCGGCGCAGACGCTGAGGGCGGCGCCGGCCGTGGCGCCCTCAGCGGAGAACGCGGACGCGCTCGCGGACGGCGCCCTCGACACGCTCGCTCACGCCCTGCGCGCCCTCGGCACCCCCCCGCTGCGCCTCGAGGGGGAGGATCCGGCGGCGTTTCGGGCGACCTGCGAGATGCTCGCGCGGCACGTGCTCGTCGCCGCGCCGATCGAGAGGCCCGCAAAGGGTGACGCGCGCGACGAGGCCGCCGGGGCGGAGAGCGCCCTCGGCGGCAGCGGGCGGAACTGGAAGCATATCCGACACTTCATCACCGACCGGCGCCGCGCGGAGGTGAGCCACGTCGACGACCACGTCGGCGGATTGAAGGTCGCGATCTGGGACCTGGTCACCGGCCTGCAGACGATGGCCGGCGGCGGAAAGCGCGCGCAGACGCGCATCGAGCGCAGCGTCAACGCCCTCGAGCGCGCGGCCGCTGGCGACTCCCTGGGGCAGCTCCGAGCCGCGGTCGGCGCCGCGGCGTTTCAGATCAAAAACGCCCTCGAGGAGCAGCGAAAGCAGCTCGAGACCGAGATGGCGGCCCTCGGCGAGAAGCTCGCCGATCTGCGCGCCGAGCTGGTGGAGGCCCGCCGCGAGATGAGCCTCGACCCGCTGACGCAGCTGAACAACCGAGGGGCCTTCGACGAGGCCCTCGTCCGCTTCGTGCAGCTCGCCTGCCTCGGCGCCCAGCCCCTGGCGCTGCTGATGATCGACCTCGACCACTTCAAATACGTCAACGACACCTACGGACACCCCACCGGCGACAAAGTGATCGTCGCCACCGCGAACACGATCTCGATGACCTTCCCCCGCAAGGGAGACTTCGCCGCGCGCTACGGGGGGGAGGAGTTCGCCGTGCTGCTCAGCGACGTCGACGAGGCCCAGGCCAGGCCGCTGGCCGAGCGGCTGCTCGACAAGGTGCGCAAGCTGCGCGTGAAGACCGACACCGCCGATGAGCCGATCGACCTCAGCTGCTCGATCGGCGTCGCTGTCCTCGGGCGAGGCGAGCACCCGAAGGAGCTGGTGGCGCGGGCCGACGCCGCGCTCTATCGGGCCAAACACGACGGCCGCGACCGCGCCGTCCTCGCGGATCCCCCGAGGATCAACCTCTGAGCCCGATCGCGGAGCTCGACCTCTGAACGACGTTCGCGCTGAGAGGTCGCCTATGCGAGCATGGGCCCGTGGAGCACGAGCCCTCGCGATGGCGACGGAGTCTGGGGCCGCTGGCGCTGCTCGCCAGCTGCGCCGTCGTGCTCGCACCCCTCGCCTTTGGCGGCGTGCTCGGCGGCGTCGACGTGCTGCGGCAGGAGCTCGACTTTCGCAGCCTGCTCTCCGAGGCCCTCGGCGCCTTCGAGCTGCCCCATTGGAACCCCTACGTCCTCTGCGGCACCCCGCATCTCGCGTCGATGAGCGGCGGCCCGCTGCACCCGCTCCACCTCGCCCTCGCGCCCTGGCTCTCGCCCGCCGCCGCGATCAACGTCTCGGTCGCGCTGAGCCTGATCGCCGCGGCCTTTGGCGCCTGGCTGCTGGCCAGGAGGCTGGCCGAGCATCGCGCCGCCGCGCTCGCCGGTGGTCTGCTCTTCGCGCTCGGCGGGGTGATGCTCGGCCACCTCGAGGCGGGGCACGTCTCGCTGGTCGCGACCTACGCGCTGCTCCCCTGGGTCGCGCTGGCCCTCGACCGGCTCCAACAGCGCCCCGAGCCCGCGAGGCTGCTGGTCGCCGGCGTCGCGCTGGCCCTCTTCGTGCTCTCCGGACACCCGCAGCTGATCGTGCTCGGCGGGCTGGGCCTCGTCGCGCTGCTTCGGCTGCGGAGCTGGCTCTCGCCGGCTCATCGCGGCCCGCGACGCTGGGTCTTCATCGCCGCCTCCGGCGGCCTCGGGGCGCTGCTCTCGGCGCACCAATGGCTGCCCGCGCTGCACTTCGCCGCCCGCTCGGGCCGCGCGAGATCCGACGACCCGCTCTTTCATCAGCTGGGCACCTTCGCCGCGCGCGACCTGCTGCAGCTCCTCGCCCCGGCGACCCTCGGGCCCCGCCCGGGCGCGCTGCCCTGGGAGACCTGCGCGTTCATCGGCGTCGTCGGCCTGACCCTGGCCCTCGCCGCCGCGCTCACGCGCCAGAAGGGAGCGCTGGCGCTCTGTGCGCTGGCGGGGCTCGCGACGGGGCTCGCCTTCGGGCCGCTGCAGGCGGTGATCCCGGGGCTCTCGCTCTTTCGCGTGCCGGGGCGCTTCGTCGTGCTCCTCGCGCTCGCGCTGGCTGCCCTCGCCGTCTGGGGTCTCGCGGCGGCGGGGCCACGCCTGACGCTGGCCGCCGCCGGGGTGGTCGCTGCCCTGGCGCTCTCCCTCGGGCTCGCCCTCGAGGCGGAGCTGGTCAGCGTCGCCGGCTACGCCCTCCGCGTCGCCCTGCCCCTCGCCGCGCTCGGAGCGCTCAGCGTCGCCGCGCTCCGAGGCCGGCTGGCTCTCGAGCGTTGGCGCTGGCTGGTCGTGGGGCTGCTGACGGTGGAGCTGGTGATCGGCGGCATGGGGCGCCTCCGAACGCGCCCGCCTGTTGACCATCGGCGGCTACATCCCCGCGGCGAGCGAGCGCTTCCGACGCTACTTCGCCCTGGCCGCGGGGTATCCACCAGCGCGGCAGCTCGTGCGCTTCACGACCCGCCGGCTCTCGCCAGGTCTGGTCAACCTGGGTATGCGCTGGATCGTCGCCCCCAAGGGCGTCGCGCTGCCCCGAGGCGTGCGCCTCGCGGCCGAAGCGGGGGCGCTCCGCCTCTGGGCCCTCGAGCGCCCCGCGCCCCGGGCGCGGATCCTCCGCCGTACAGCCAACGCCAAGGACGGAGCCGAGGCGGCGGCGATCGCCGCGCGAGGCCGCGTCGACCCGCGAGAGGTCGCGGTCCTCGAGCGACCGCTGCCGCGGAGCCGACCGCAGGGGCGCTTCGTGATGGGGGGGCCTACGCGTGATCGGATCCGTTGGCGACGACAGGGGCTGGCGCGCTTGACGCTCGACGTCGCGCTGGCGCGGCCGGCGATGGTCGTGCTGGCCGACGCCTACGATCCCGGCTGGCGCGCGTGGAGCAACGATCGCCCCCTCGAGCCCGTCGCTGTCGATGGCGCGCTGCTCGGCCTCTACCTCGGCGAGGGCGAGCACGAGCTGAGGCTGCGCTACCGGCCAGAGGGCTGGGCGGCCGCGGGGTGGCTGGCGCTGGTGGGTGTGCTCTGCGGCCTCGCCCTGCTCGTGGGCGCTCGCCGCCGCGCGGCGACGAGAGGAGGCGGAGGCCGACCGGCGCCGGTACGACGCTAGAGCGCTGACCAACTTACCTCCCATCGCCGCGCTGGTCTGCGAAATCACAGCGGTTGTCGCTCGTCGGTTGCTTGCTACCAGCAGGCGCC
>PDWI01008917.1_pt1 | contig 11658 bp, 9 predicted proteins | sample 1430891 | NCBI WGS metagenome assembly PDWI01 (sample SAMN01162508, study PRJNA174530) | Oral metagenome, whole genome shotgun sequencing project. | biome: Marine environment; feature: Marine mammal; material: Swab sample of the gingival sulcus; isolation source: swab sample of gingival sulcus...
AAGGGGCAAATGTGACTTTTTTTGATTCGTATGTAAAAGAGTATAATGAAAATGGAATCGTTAAAAAAGGTGAATCCAATTTATCAAAAGAAGTTTTAAAAAAATCTGATTTAGTAATTATAACAACGGCACATACAAATGTTGACTATGAATTTGTTCAAAGCTATTCAAAAGTTATTTTTGACACAAAAAATGCAATGAAAAACGTAAGCATGCGTGATAATATTGAATTGTTATAGGAGGGGTTGATTTGATGTTAAAATATGCAATTATTGGTTGTGGTAGAATATCGCCAAACCACTTAGCTGCTGCTCTTGAAAACAAGCTAGAAATTGTGGCGTTGTGTGATGTTGACGAATCAAAAATGGAGACCGCTGTTGAAAAGTTTCAGCTGAATAAAAGCACAAAAAAATATACAGATTATAAAGAGATGTTGAAAGGCGAAGAGCCAGAACTAGTTGCGATTTGTACAGAAAGTGGCAAACATGGTCAAATTGCTTTAGATTGTATCGAAGCAGGTTGTAATCTAATAATTGAAAAACCAATTGCGCTTTCACTTGATGAAGCAGATGCGATAATAAAAAATGCTGAATTAAAAAACGTTAAAGTTAGCGCTTGTCATCAAAATCGTTTTAATAAATCAGTTCAAAAAATAAGGCAAGCAGTTGAAGGCGGTCGCTTTGGGAAACTGATGCACGGTACAGCACATATCAGGTGGAACAGAGGCGAGAACTATTACAGACAAGCACCCTGGCGCGGCACTTGGGAACAAGATGGTGGAGCCTTGATGAATCAATGTATTCACAACATTGATTTATTACGTTGGATGATGGGCGATCAAATTAGTGAAGTAGTTGGTATGACAGACAATTTAATTCACGATTTTATCGATGCTGAAGATATTGGTCTTGCACTAGTAAAATTTACTAATGGCAGTTATGGCATTGTTGAGGGAACTACAAATATCTATCCTCAGAACTTAGAAGAAACTCTTTATATATTTGGTGAAAAGGGCACGGTAAAAGCAGGTGGGAAATCGGTAAATCTAATTGAAGAATGGCAATTTGCTGATAATCTTGATAATCCCGAAGAAGTGAAAGCCAAATACCAAGAGAACCCACCTAATGTATATGGTTTCGGCCACGCTCCGCTATATGCTGACGTCATAGAGGCGATTAAAAACGACAGACAGCCTTATGTTACAGCTCAAGATGGAAGAAATGCTTTAGAATTAGTACTTGCTATTTATCTATCAGCAGCTGAAGGGCGCAATGTCAAATTGCCACTTACAAATGTTAAAACAATAGATTTTAAAGGGAGATTTAGTTAATGAATTATTTTGTTCATGAAAGCAGTTATATCGATGAAAATGTAACTATTGGTGACGGTACAAAAATTTGGCACTTTTGTCATGTGCAAAAAGGTTCATCTATTGGCAATAACTGTTCTTTGGGACAAAATGTCAATATTTCAAATAATGTAATAATAGGTAATGGTGTGAAAATACAAAATAATGTATCTGTTTACGAAGGCGTTGAATTGGAAGATTATGTATTTTGTGGACCTTCAATGGTGTTTACAAATGATCTTACACCGCGCAGTAAATATCCTAAGGGGACGGCGGGTTATAAGAAAACACTGGTAAGAAACGGCGCTTCAATTGGTGCAAATGCGACAATTGTTTGTGGCAATACAATTGGTGAATGGGCGATGGTTGCATCTGGCGCAGTAGTTACAAAAGATGTACCTAATCACGCTTTAATGGCTGGGGTTCCAGCAAAACAAATTGGCTGGGTTTGTGAGTGTGGCATGCCTTTGAAAAAGAGTTATGAATGTAGCGAATGTGGTAGAACTTATATATTAAATGGTAAGTGTTTAAATTTATTAGAAGGATAAGTTATGGAATTTAGAGATTTAAAAGCGCAGTATAAAAAATATAAAACTGAAATTGATAAAGTGATTTCAGATGTTTTAACTTCTGGCAGATATATTGGTGGAGAACAAGTTGATTTATTAGAAAGACGACTAGCTGAGTATGTTGAGGTTGAGCATTGTATTAGCTGTGCCAACGGTACTGAGGCGATGTCACTTGTATTGATGGCATGGGGTATAGGTGAAGGCGATGCCGTCTTTGTGCCTGATTTTACATTTTTTTCCACCGGTGAAGTTGTAGCGGCGGTGGGGGCAACGCCTATTTTTGTGGATGTGGACCGAGAGACCTTTAATATTGACCCTACAAAACTTGAACGCGCAATTGAAAAGGTTATAAAAAAAGGGACTTTAAGCCCTAAAGTTATAATACCTGTAGATTTATTTGGTTTGCCAGCAGATTTTCCAAGTATTAATGAAATAGCCCAAAAATACAATTTAAAAGTACTAGAAGATGCTGCTCAAGGATTTGGTGGTAGTATTGATGGTAAAAAAGCTTGTAGTTTTGGAAATGCAGCCACGACATCGTTTTTCCCCGCAAAGCCATTGGGTTGCTATGGTGATGGCGGTGCAATATTTACAGATGATGATGAATTAGCTGAACTTCTTAGATCATTAAAAATACACGGTAAGGGCATTAATAAGTATGACAATATTAGAATAGGTGTCAATTCGCGATTAGATTCTATACAAGCGGCAATTTTAAACGTTAAACTAACCGCATTTATTGACCATGAACTAGACGATGTCAATAGGGCATATCAGCTTTACACAGAGGCGTTAAAGAATGTTGTTGAAACCCCGCTTATACCTGATGGATACCTATCAAGTTTTGCGCAGTACACGATTAAATTAAAGAATAAAGAAGAACGAGATAATCTGCAATTTAAGTTAAAAGAAAAGGGTATACCAAGTATGGTTTACTATGTAAAGCCAATGCATAAACAAGTTGCTTTTTCTAATTATAATTATGATGATAAAGATTTTGAAGTAACTAACATACTTTGTGATACTGTTCTTTCACTTCCTATACATCCGTACCTAAATTCAAAAATGATTGATGAAGTAGTTAAGTCGATTGCTAAGTTCTGAGAAGTATATGTGAGTGGATGATTGTAATGAGATTAGATAAGTATTGCGTAGCAAATTATGTTGAACAATTTTTGAATAGTATTTTTATTGAAGAAATTGAAGTACAAGTGAAGTCTGATGTGTATATTATTAATGGCATCTATAAAAGTATCATCTACAATTTTTGGGATAAAAATGATACAGAACTATTGGATGACTTTAACGGCAATCAGTTTTGCGATGATATTATAGGGACTATTTTTTTCTTTTTATCAGGTTATTGGGAATATATTCATCAATCGAATTTGGACAAATATGGTAGATTTAAAAGTGTAAATAGTTTTTTACATAAGAAATCAATTATAGACGAACCCGTTGTAGATAAGTTAGTTTATAATTTATCTAATGAAATCGCCTTAAATTACAAATCGAAGTGTTCCCAAAAGAGATGTTTTTTGACACATGATATTGATTTTCTGGGGATGTTTAACAGTGGTCGTTTTTATCACTCTTTAATTGGCGATATCGTTAAACGGAGAGACTTTGTTATTGCCATAAATAAACTCAAAAAGAGGGTTAAGAATGAAGACCCCCATTCGGTTGAGCGTTTGATTAAGTTAAATAGTAAGTATAAAGCTAAAGGTACGTACTTCTTTATGCCGAGCATTCAGCCAATTGATACTTATGGTGGCTACGATGTAGTTAAGAACGCTCAAAAGTTAAGGAAATTAAAGTCAGCAGTTCTTAATAACAATGGTTCTGTTGGAATACATTATGATTCACGACATCTTGACATCGAAAGAATGGATAGTGATATTGAGATGTTATCAGAAACGATGAAATGCAGTATCTTAAGTGGTAGAGCACACTATTTAATATTTAATATTACTAAAAGTTTTGATATATATGAAAAAAATGGTTTAAAGTTAGATTCGACAGGCGGTTTTGCTGACCAAGTAGGCTTTCGTTTTGGCACAAGTCATCCTTTTAAGCCATATAATTTCAATGAGAATAGAGCTTATAATATTATAGAAATCCCTCTTATAGCCATGGATGTTACATTGCAAGGTGAGCAATATATGCAATTATCACCCGAAGAGAGCTTTGAAAAAATAAAGAAGATGATTGATAAAGTCAATAGGTATAAAGGTGTGTTTACCGTACTGTGGCACAATACATCTTTTTATTCAAACGGTTGGGAAGATTGGATATCTGTCTATGAAAAGATGCTAAAGTATATTTGTGATGGAGACGGTGTTTTTCTTTCGGCAGACGAATTAATACAAAACGAGATGAATTGATAGATGAAGATAAACGTAAAAGATATTATAGCAAGACTAAAACTTAATAATTTTACAAAGAGCGTGGTGTTAATCGCTGGTGGAACAGCGATGGCACAGGTGATTAATGTTATATTCACGCCAATTATTACTCGTATTTATACACCCAGTCAATTTGGTGTGCTTTCGCTTTTTATTGCCTCTTTAGGTTTATTGTCTACGATTGCCTCATTAAGATACGAGTGGGCAATTCCCATTGCTGAAGATGATGAAGAAACGACTAACGTTATTGTATTATGTTTTATAGTTTTGATTGTGATGATAATATTTATAACGGTATTTTTATTTGCTGGTGAAGACAAGCTGTTGACTATTTTAGGGACAGCTGATTTAATAAAATACAAATATCTGATACCACTAGGTGTTTTTGCTGTTGGATTATACAATATTATGCTGCAATTGTCATTTAGAGTGAAAAATTACAAAGGGATTTCACAGACTAAGTTAAATCAAGCAATTTTTCAAAATTTATCCAAAATAGGTTTGGGTCTATTACGGTTTAGCTCGTTGGGGCTAATTATTGGTACGATTATTGGACAAAGTGCGGGTATAACTACATTAGCAAAGACAGCAATGAAGACAAAAAGATTTACAGTAGGTAATGTTTCAAAACAAGCATTAATTGATTGTTCAAAAAGATATAAAAAATTTCCGATTTTTTCGGCGACGAGTCAGTTTTTTAATGCGGCAGGAGTTCAATTACCAACAATAATTATGACAGCTTTGTACGGTAGTAGTATGGTGGGCTTTTATGGCTTAGCAAATAGTATAATTAGTATTCCGATGGTTTTAATTGGCAATTCGATTGGAGATGTTTTTTATGGAGAAGCAGCAAGTATTGGTCGCAAAAAACCAGAAGAACTGAAACAGCTTGCTTCAGATTTATTTAAGAAATTAATACTAATAGGACTATTGCCTTTGTTAGTCCTCATACTAGGAGGCCCATTTTTATTTTCGTTCGTTTTCGGATCATCGTGGCATCGGGCTGGTGTATATGCGCAAATTTTATCATTATTAGTTTTTTGCAGACTAATCTTTACACCGATCAGTAGAATTTATTCGGTATTTGAAAGGCAAAAAGAAGCTTTTCTTATTGATTTAGTAAGAGTTGTAATTGTCATTTTAGTTTTTGGCTTGGCGTTTTTTATAAAGATGAGTTCATATTTTACAGTTGCTTTATATACCGTAGCTATGTCTTTTGTTTATTTAATTACGTATTTAGTTGCCCAAAGAATACTTAATACTGAAATAAATAAGCGTAATTAATTTATAATGTTTTAGTTAATTGGAGAAAATTTAATGAAGTTCAAACCTGTAATTTTTGGCGGTTATGTAAATGGGTATAGTTTGGCAAGAACGTTTAAAGAAACATACGGAATAGATTCTTTAATCTGCGATCATCTGATTAATATATCCAGTTATTCTATATTTTGTGAATATCAACTTGTAACGAATCCGCAATTGAATGAACAAAAATTTGTTGAAGATGTAAAATGTGTGGGTACATCAATTAGAAATAACAATCAAATTCCGCTGCTAATTGTGACAAATGATATTTGGCTAATACCGCTTAGCAAATACAAAAAAGAGCTAGAAGAAATATTTTTGTACTCATTTTCTGATGCAAAGATAATTAATGAACTTGCTAATAAAAAAATACTGTATGAGATATGTGAGAAGATAAATATTAGTTACCCTAAAACTTATAAGTATAATGGTAGTAATAAAAACTTTTATAATTTGTTGCCACCTGTATTAATTAAGCCTTCTAATGTACCTAAGTTTATTTCTTTTTTTCCTGACAAAAAAAGAAATGGTGTTTTTGAAACATTAGAAGAAGCCCAAAATTACTTGAATGAATTGTATTCGCGTGGTTATCAAGATGACATGATTATTCAAGAGTACATTCCTGGTGGAGTAGAGAACTTATACACATGTACAACCTATTCAACGCGAATGGGCATTGTTAAAGGAGTATCAGTAGGTTGTAAGTTATCTCAATATCCACCTGAAGCTGGCACAATAACATCGGGATTAGTGAAGTATAATCAAGAAGTTGAAGATTTGACAAAAAAAATACTTGAGCAGAATCAGTTTTTTGGTATAGCTAATACAGAATTTAAGTACGATGCCAGAGATAAAACTTTTAAAATGATTGAAGTTAATGCGCGCCCTGGCATGTGGAATTACTCTTCAATACTTAGCGGCGTGAATTTAGTTGAAAAAATGGTTGATGATATTATTTTTAATAAAGAAGTTACATTTTCTAGAGGTACTAAAAATATTGTGTGGACTAGAATCAGTAAGAAAGAACTTATTAATTGTACTTTCCATACTGACAATGCTGGAATCATTAAGGATCTTATAAATAGGAGGGAAGTTTATGATCCTTTGGTTGGGTGTAAAGAAAGACTGAATTTTAGGACAAGAGTTAGAATAATGGATTTTAAATTTTGGCTGATTACATTATATCGAAAATTCTTTTAAAAATAAAAATGAAAGTAGGTAATTGCTTGAAAGTAACGGTGATTGGTGCAGGAAACTCAGGTTTAGCAATGGCTGCACACTTGAGTAAGCAAAACAATCAGGTAACACTTTGGAATAGATCATATAAAACTATAGAGAAACTAATCGAGACCCATATCATTAAATGTGAAGGGTTAATTAATGGTGAAGTCAAAATATATTGTGTAACAGATGACATTGACGTAGCGTTAAAAGAGCCGGATGTTATTTTGATTACAACGCCAGCCAATTCCCATAAAGAGCTTGCAGAATTAATAGCGAAGCACATAAAAAAAACGACAGTAATCGTGCTTAATCCAGGCAGGACATTTGGGGCGATTGAGTTTAAAACTGTTTACAGTAAATATAATAGTCAATTTTCACAAATTATCGCTGAAACGCAAACAATAATCTATACGTGCCGAAAAATTGCTGAAGATGCAGTTCAAATTATTGCTTTTAAAAATAATGTTTTGATATCAACAATAGATTTAGATGATAATTGTAATATTATCAGTTATCTTCCAAGTTGTGTTCAGCCATATTTAACTTTGGCAAATTCAATGATACAAACATCCATAGGAAATATTGGGATGATACTCCATTGTGCACCATTACTTTTAAATTCTGGTTGGACTGAAAGTAAAAGAAATAATTACAAATATTATTATGAAGGAATTACGCCTACTGTAGGGGGATTGATTGAAAAAATTGATTATGAAAGAGTAATGGTGTCAGCGGCATTAGGTTATAAAGTTGAGTCTACAAAAGAATGGCTAATTAGAACATATAATGTTACTGGGGATAGTATTTGGGAATGCATACATAACAATAAGGCATACGAAACTATTGATGCCCCAAGAACACTAAAACACAGATATATCTTTGAAGATATCCCTTGCGGTTTAGTTCCACTGGAAGCAATTGGTTTAAAATTGGAGATCGATATGTCGTACACTACTCTAATTATTGATTTGGCTTCTAAGCTATTAGGTGTTGATTTTAGAGAAACGGGAAGAAATTTAAGCAAATTGAAAATTATGACTGACGATAATGAATTAGGGAGAGTCTTTTAATATTAAGAAGGTAGAGGTAATCCTATGCACAATGCTATAGACGCTAAGTATGGTTTTATAAAACCAGCAGTAGACGCTCATACAATGGGAGTATATTCTGCCGCTGAATTATTACGCGACTGTGGATATGAAGTAATTGTGGCCGATGACGTGGTCTCGAGGGCTATAAGTGATTATAAATATGAACTGAGGCGAAAGGTTGTTATTGACTGGTTAGTATCTAATGATATAAAACGATTAGGTATAAGTTATAGGTTAGATCAAGATGATGCTGTCAATATGATGGGGTACATCGTTGAGGCGATGAAGAATGCTAAATTGATGAAATTTCAAGGTGGGCAAATTGAAATTCTATTTTTTGCAGGTCTACCACAGACTTGTCAAATTATTGATAAAAAGTTTAATGGGCTTGTTAGAACTTTTATTGGTGGTGAATCAGCTAAAGATACACTTATAAAAATGGGCGTGTCTCAAGATCGTATTCCAGTTGATATACATGAAGGTAGTAAGTATGACGATTCATTGCTTGATTTTGGTAAGCAGATTATTGATCGACAAGAATATTGGAATTATAAACCAATAGATAGATCGAATTACCCTGAATTTGGGACAAAGAATGATTCAGTTTTAAAAAGGCTTAATTATAACCGGGAAGGAAGTTTTGCGCCTCTTATGAGAGCGCACGTTGGTCCGTATTCTTCTTCGGCGACTAGAATTGAGTTGGTTAATGAATTTTTATCATGGGCAAAAGCATTAGCGAAAACAAAATATCTAGATATTTTATCTATTGGTAGCTCTCAGTTGACACAATCGAATTTTGGTGAAGATTGGACAGGAAAATCAAATGGTGGTGGAGTTCCTGTTAATTCACCAGCAGAATATGATATGATATGGCAAGCCTCTAGGCCGCTGCTTGTTAGGACTTATGCGGGAACGAAAAACATTCCGAGTCTTGCTCAAATACATGAACAAACACTCAATATTTGCTGGCATGCGCTATCATTATGGTGGTTTAATAAACTTGATGAAAGAGGGCCGTATGATGTCTATACCAATTTAAAACAGCATATAGATACTATAAAATACATTGCTAAGACAGGCAAGCCTTTTGAGGCCAATGTACCTCATCATTTTGCGTTTAGAGGCGCAGATGATGTTACTTACATTGTTTCAGCTTATTTGGCGGCAAAACTTGCAAAAAAAATGGGTATTAAAGTATTTATTTTGCAGAATATGCTGAATACTCCTAGACTTACTTGGGGTATTCAAGATTTAGCTAAGTCTCGGGCGATGATAAAGCTGGTGAAAAGCTTAGAAGATGCTAATTTTAAGGTTTTATTGCAACCTAGGGCAGGATTAGATTATTTTAAGCCAGATTTATATGAAGCTAGAATTCAGTTGGCAGCAGTTACTGCATTAATAGATGATATTGATCCACATAATGAAATGAGCCCACCTATTATACATGTGGTTAGTTATTCAGAAGCATCTCATTTAGCTACTCCGGATATAGTGAATGAAAGTATTCAAATCACTCAACATTCTTTAAAGGAATATCGCAAAATGCGAAAGCTAAACAAAGTTGATGATATGTCAAAAAATCATGATGTAAATGAGAGAACCCAGATATTGTACGAAGAAGCTAAAAAAGTAATATTTGCTATTGAAAAAAATATTATTAATCCTTATAGCCCTGAAGGCTTTTATACTATATTTGCATCTGGATTTTTACCTACACCTTATTTGTGGAGTGAGACCGAGGAATTTAAACACGCTAAAAATTGGAGGACTAAACCAGTTAAAGGAAGTGTGAAAATTGTTGATGAAGAAAATAATATTATAAAAGCAGAAAAAAGAATAGAAATTGCCAAATCAAATATCAAAGATGCAAATTATAATTTAAGGATGAGATTATTAAAATCAATCAATAATTAATTTATTAAATCAGTGAGAATCCGAAATTATATTTATTGGTCGCGGACTTGATAGAAAGGATGCTTTGGGCACCTGTGGTTTGTATTGTATTCTTATTCGTGAACTTGTTGTCAAGCAAGTACACGATATCAACCTAGATTTTTATCACAATGAATATAGTATTGTTAATTTAAACAGATGTATTAGTGATAATGATATTGACGCAATAATTTTTCAGATGTTTTCGCATTATTATAAGTAAGGTGAAACAATTAAAACTGAAATAAAACGATAAGATAAAGTTATCTCTAATTACATATAAAGCTAAAAAATTAGTAAATGCGAGGTAGTTATGCAATTTATTTCTTTTGAAAATTTAAGGAACTACATACAATCTGTATTTATTGCAATTGGTATACCAAAAAATGATGCAATTGTTTGCGCTGATGTTTTAATCGAATCAGATAAGCGTGGCATTGATTCACATGGTATTAGCAGGCTAAAGCCGATTTATGTCGATCGGATTTTGGAGGGAATTATTAATCCAATTACCAAGATTGATGTCATAAAAGACAAAATGACGACTGCGGTATTTGACGGAAATAACGGCATGGGGCAAGTTATTGCACATCAGGCGATGTCAACGGCGATTGAAAAAGCGGAAAAATATGGCGTTGGAATGGTTGCGGTTAGAAATTCTAACCACTACGGTATTGCAGGCTATTATGCGACGATGGCGACCAACAAAAATATGATTGGCATTACTGGTACGAATGCAAGGCCATCAATTGCGCCTACTTTTGGTGTTGAAAATATGTTAGGCACCAATCCGTTGGTGTTTGGTATGCCAACCGACGAGGATTTTCCTTTTGTGTTAGATTGTGCGACATCAATTTCACAACGCGGAAAAATAGAAGTCTATGAACGCCTTGGTAAAGATACGCCCGAGGGTTGGGTTATTGGCGGTGATGGTAAACCACAGACAGATACATCGCAAATACTTAAAGATTTAGTATCGGGCAATGCAGCGCTTGCACCGTTAGGCGGTATCGGCGAACAACTTGGTGGTTATAAAGGCTATGGCTATGCAACGGTTGTCGAGATATTGTCGGCAGCATTGCAAGGCGGTGCTTTTTTAAAGGCGTTGTCTGGTTATCAAAATGGTGAAAAGACAACTTATAAATTAGGTCATTTCTTTATGGCGATTGATGTTTCTTTTTTTACGGAGGTTAACGAATTTAAGAAAATAACGGGGGATATATTGCGCTCTCTACGGGTTTCTAAAAAAATGCCTGGTCAGTCGCGCATTTATACGGCTGGCGAAAAAGAATACGATGCATATCAGAAAAGGTTAAAAACGGGTGTACCAATCAACGAGTCATTAGTGGATGATATGAGGAAAATTGAGTTAAAATTAGGCGTAAAAATCCCCGAAATGATTGATAGCTAATTATTTTTTAAGTGATGTATTATAAATCCCCATTTGACTATCTCGCTGACTTAACGTAAAATGTAGTCAGCGAGATTTTTGAGGTGTGTATGAAGAAAAAGTTAAGACAGCTCTTTTTAGTTACATATGATACTATTGCCATTTTAGTGTCATTATTTTTGGCTTTTTTTGTGCGTTTTGAATTTAAAGTGCTTTTTATAGACGCGGAATTATCGCAATATGTCGACACGCTATCAAAAATTATTATTACTGTCGTTTTAATAAAACTGGTTATCTTATATGCTATGCGCATGTATTCTTCTCTGTGGAAGTACGCGTCGATTGAAGAAGCGCTACAAATTGTCTTTGCATCGGCGATTGCGACAACTGGTTT
>PDWI01008918.1_pt1 | contig 11657 bp, 5 predicted proteins | sample 1430891 | NCBI WGS metagenome assembly PDWI01 (sample SAMN01162508, study PRJNA174530) | Oral metagenome, whole genome shotgun sequencing project. | biome: Marine environment; feature: Marine mammal; material: Swab sample of the gingival sulcus; isolation source: swab sample of gingival sulcus...
TAACCTTATACACAATTCAACAGGAAAAAGAAATCATTAGGCTAAAAGAAGACAATTATAAACTAAAAACACTTCAAGAAGATTTTAAAAAATTAGAAACATTAGTAACAAAATTAATTTCAAATAAAAGTAACTAAAAATGAAAGATAGAAATCAATTATTAATATCGTTAATGGCATTAAGTGTAACTTTTACATTCGCCCAAACAACAACAAATTTTGGAATAAATTCTGGGACACAAGGTTCTGACAATAGTTTTTTTGGAAATAAAACTGGGTCTGTCAATACTGCCAACCTCAATTCTTTTTTCGGGTCGTTAGCCGGAGAGAATAACACCATTGGTACTAGAAATGTTTTTTTTGGAAGTTATGCTGGTAGATTTAATACAAATGGTGCCGATAATTCTTTCTATGGTCATGCCGCTGGTCTAGATAATACGCTTGGAAAGGGTAATACCTTTATTGGCTCTCATTCTGGACGGTATAATACAGAAGGTAGTTACAATACGTTTATAGGTTATATTTCGGGTTATAGCAACACTACGGGTAGCAACAATACAATAGTGGGCTATGAGGCCGGCAGAACTTCTTCTGCTAGTAATAACACATTTGTAGGAACTGAAGCTGGAAAATATAGTGGTGAAGGAAGCATGAATAGTTTCTTTGGAAATAGAGCTGGTCGTAATAATTCAGGAAATCAAAACACCTTTATAGGTCATTACGCCGGAGCAAGTAGCGGAACAGGGAATGCCAATGTCTTTGTTGGCAATAATACAGGTGGTACTACAACGGGATCATTAAATACTTTTGTAGGTGTTCTTGCTGGTGGTAAAAATAAGACTGGAGGTTATAACAGCTTTTTTGGTTACCAATCGGGTTATTATAATGATTCTGGCATTAGAAACGCATTTTTTGGTTGGGGTTCAGGACTCAACAATAAAACAGGTAGTCAAAATACTTATCTAGGTTTTCAGGCAGGTAGAGACGCTACAGGATCTGGTAATGTTTTTATAGGGTATGGAGCTGGGTTAAGGGAAACAGGTAGTAACAAGCTCTATATTCATAATAAATCAGAAGAAACTCCACTAATTTATGGTGACTTCGCTACAGATCAGTTAGGAATTAACACAAAACTTATTCCTACAGGTTATACAATGGGCGTAAAAGGGAAATTAATTACTGAAGAAATCAAAGTGCAAACTTACGGACAAAACGGCTGGCCTGATTATGTTTTCGCCGAAAATTATGAATTACCATCCTTAAAAGAAGTTGAAGAATACATTAAAGAACAAGGTCATTTAAAAAATATGCCCAGTGCTAAGAAAGTCGAAAAAGAAGGTGGTATAGAATTAGGTGTTATGAACGCTAAATTATTAGAAAAAATTGAAGAGTTGACCTTATACACAATTCAACAGGAAAAAAAATTACAAGAACAAGAAAAACAATTAATTGAACAGGAGAACCGACTTAAAAAGTTGGAGGCTCATTTAAACAAAACACAGAAAAATTAAAAAATGAAAAAGTTACCCGTTATAATAGCCACTCTGGCAATAATACTCAGTGTATTTGCCGTTTATAAATCAATAAATTCATCAGAATTGGTCTATGTAGATGTAAACAGATTATTAGAAGGCTATAAACGCACAAAGATAGTCCGTGCTGAATTTGAGGCTAAAGCCAAAACCTTAAGTTCTAACGTAGATAGTCTTGTCGCAGATTGGCAAAATGAGCTAAAGAACTATGAAAAAGAAAGAACCAAAATGACTAAAAAAGAAATAGAACTTAAGCAACAACTATTGGGTAATAAACAACAACAGGTTAATAATTACCAACAAGCCATACAAAAACAAATACAGGAAGAAGATAAAAAAGTAACCCAAACAGTTATAAACGATATTAATGATTATGTATCGGAATACGGTAAAAAACATAACTATAAAATCATTTTTGGAGCCAGCGGAGGCGGCAACATTATGTATGCAGATAAAACCACAGACCTAACTGAAATCATCTTAGAAGGATTAAATAAAGAATTTTCAGGGACTAACCAGTAATACCAAAATGCATCATTATCCATTAGATTTGGTATAAGAAATTGTTTATCGGAAAAACAAAAACCGTAAAAAATGAAATCCAATCTTTTACATACCATTCTTATTTGCCTTATAGCAGTCGTATTTTATTCTTGTACTACAAAATCATTTAAAACAGAAGAAGATTTGTGGAACTTCTTAAAAGATGAAAACAATGGATACTTTTATCATAAAAAGATAAACGGTTATGATTTTTCATTGTTGTATAAACCAACGGATGTGTTAGTAAAACAAGAGTTAGGAGATTCAAAAAACACCAAAGAAATTTCAGCTTTAAGGAAAAAATATAGCAAATACATGTATTTCAATTTAAGCATGTCAAAAAATCATAAAGAGTTGTTAAGCGTAACTCCAAAAAACAGAAATGAATTTGGTGCTATGGTCAACCAACTGGCATTTGGTATGGGTGATAAAGTACATTTATATAACCAGCAAAAGGACACTATTGAGTTAGCAGATTTTGTATATCCGCGTATGTATGGTATGAGTCAGTCAACAGACATTTTATTTGTATTTCCAAAAGAGAAAAACTATTTGGAAAGTGAATACCTCAATTTTACAATTGAGGACTTAGGGCTTTATACCGGAGAGATTAGATTTAAGATTCCAATTGAAAAAATTAACAACCAACCTTCTTTAAAATTATGAAGTTAAGATTATACGTATTCGCAATCGTAATAAGTTTTCTCTGTTTAAGTTGTGGACTAACCAACAAGGCCGTCTTATATTTTAATGACGGAACAATAAAAACAGGATTAGGTGAAATTGTATCCCATGACCAAGTAAAATTTAAAACAGAGAACACAAAAGCTGAAAAATTTGACTTTAGCGACTTAGAAAAGGTAGAAATACAATCAGGTGACGAAAAGAACACTTATGTTTATATCAAAGTAAAGGAAAATGACACAAAAAAAGTGTTACAACAGGTAAGCTTAGGCAAGGTGAACCTGTATAAAAAAGTAACTGAAGGGCATATGGTGGGAGCCCCTATGAGTAGTGGTGGTGGAGCCCCAATGATGAGTAGCGGTTATTCCTATAGTATCAGTAATTACTATGTTAGAAAAACTAATGAAATAGAAGCTACACATTTAGGTTCAACTTTGTTGTTTTCTAAAAATTTTAAAAAAGCTGCTTCGGAATATTTTTCAGATTGCCCAACTTTAGTAAATAAAATTCAAAACAAAGAATTTAAAAAAAGACATATAGAGAAAGTCGTGACCTTTTATAATACAAAGTGTAAGTAAACAACCCCCATTATTATGAAGTACAGTTTATCTTTAAAAAAAATAACTTTAGGAATAACGCTTATCACTATAAGTAGCTTATTCATCCCCCATACCCTAAATGCTCAAGGGCCTAATGCCCCGGAAGCAGCAAGTTTTGAACCCGTAGATGCTACGGATATGGTAGATTTATTAACAGGCGATATGACATATGTTTTACCATTACTAAATGTACCTTCACCTGAAGGAGGATATCCGTTAACTTTAGCTTATCATGGAGGTATAGGTTATGATCAAGAAGCTTCATGGATAGGCTTAGGTTGGAACTTAAATCCAGGTGCTATTAACCGTTTTGTCAATGGCCACCCCGACGATTGGAAAGGAGCTGAAATAAGAAATAGAGAATACTTTAAATATAAGTCAGAAAGTGTAAGTGGTGGTGTGGGATATGCTAATTACGATGTTGCTTTTGGCTATTCGTGGGATTCAAATAAAGCAAGAAGCGGTTCTATTAGTGTTGGTATAGGTAGTAATGATTATTCAGCCAGATTCGGATTAGGTTATAGTTCTGAAGATGGCGTATTTGGTAATTTAGGAGTAGGTGTAAAAGGATTAAATATAAATGCAGATACGAGAGGAATAATATCAGGCGGTTATTCTTTGAATTTAGCTAATGACAAAGCTAGCCCTATGAGCAAACGTATTTCAAGTGTTGGCATTTCGTTGAGTTCCAACAATGGTGCCACTTCAATAAATGGAAATGCTGGCCAAGAAAGTATGTCATTGTCAAGATCGACTGCGAATTCTAATGTTAATTCTAATTCGCTTGAAGCACGTTTTTATCTTTATGGTGCTTATGTCAGATTAGGTTATAATAAAACTGTTTTTAGAAAACGTAAATTAGAACATGATTTTGTTTGGGGTCCTTTATACTATAATGATTTGGCCAATAATCCTAAAATTGGAAGTGGTAATAGTTATGGACAAGGATTAGCAAATGAACATGATAGAGATTATTATATGGATAGTTATGAACAGAAAGTACCTAAAAGTTTAAATAATTTTATTACTTCTGAGGATATTTTTGATGTACAAAAAGGAAGCCTTGTGTTGCCTTCCTATGATAACTACATGGTAAATGCTCAAGGTTTATCTGGGGTGTTGAGTCCAAAATTGTTTGAAAATGGCACAATTATAAATGCAGGTTACAATATTGAATATTCAGAGGAAGATCATGGTAAAGGCAATGCAAGTCAATGTGATATTAAGGCAATAGCTTCAGGGGTTAATGGATTTGGAAATAAAATCATTTCTGAAGAAATTCATGTCAATAATCATTCAAATCAAAGCACAAAATTTACAAAATCTATAGGTAACAATGGAAACTTATATTTTTATTTCAATAATCAATTTCCTCAGGATATATCTGTAGATGAACAATTAACACAATATTATAATGGAGCAACAAATTTAAATCAATATTTAAATGGTACTCAATCAGGTGTTTTTAACAGAAAACAAAATTCAAATTTTGTTGAAGTTTTTACTAATAAAGACATAGCAGATGGAGTTTCCTCTTTTTTGGAAGCAAAAGATTATATTAGGTTAACCGATAATGGATACAGAGAAGATGGAATTGGTGGTTATAGAATTACGGCTACTGATGGTAAAATATACCATTATTCAAGACCAGTATATCAATTTGAACAAATTAAAAGAGAACTATATCCGAAAAATGACGAAGGTCAGTTTTATGATGAAAGTGAATTCTATAAGGAAGTAAGACAGGAAGAGCCTTATGCCACGCATTGGTTGTTGACTGCCATAACAGGTCCTGATTATATAAAAAATAGTGATTTGAATTATCCAAGTGAAGGTGATTATGGCTATTGGGTTCGTTTTGATTATGGTACATGGACTGATGGATACGTATGGCGAACACCTTATGACGGTTATAAAGAGCTATATATTAATGAATCAAAAACTGCAAGAGAATATTCCTGGGGAAGAAAACAATTGGTATATCTAAATAAAATTGTTACCAGAACACATACCGCACTTTTTGTTAAATCACTTAGAGAGGATAGTTTTGGAAAACAGATTGGTCCAAATTATCCTGTTTACGAAAAAATGCATATAATTGGTAAAGAACTTGACAAAGATGTATTCTATCCTAGACAACGAACATTAAAATTAGACGAAATCATATTGGTTAAAAATGATGATTTAAAACAATACTCATTAGATGCAAACACACAAATACATTCTATTGCAAATGAAGATACACATACCGTTTCTTGGGAGACTATGGCTACTAAAACCTACAACATTAATAGTGAGACCAAAGTTCTTGATGAAGGTGATTTTGCCACAAGTCAAAATACAAAAAAATATTCAATTTACGATATTGCACAAAAAGTTATTAAATTAAATCAAAGTTATGATCTAGGTCAGGGCACCAATAGTTCAACAGACATTAATAAAGGCAGATTAACCTTAAATTCCATTTACATGTTAGGTAAAAATGCCGTTAATTTAACACCTCCTTATAAGTTTGATTATATCGAAAAACACACTAAATATGAACCATGTTTCGAAATTGAAGGATGTAACAAGGATGATTGGGGTTTTTATGATAATAACCCAGCCCTATGGACATTAAATAAGATTAGTACCCCTACTGGCGGAGTTATCCAATTTACTTATGAGGAAGACGAATACTATACAGAAGCCTTTTCTCGTAAATATTGGAAAAATGGTTTGTCTTTTAAAATCAATGAATATAATTCTAATGAGTATATAATAAGGATAGAAAATAGCCCCAACCAAAATGAAGAGCTAAAATCTAATTTTTTGGATTTTTTCAATATTGGTGACACAACGGCTCTAGATTTGTGGATTTGTAAAAGACACAATTATCAAAAGGGAAATAAATGGATTCCTCCATTGCTTACCTTCTCGCATCCTAATTGTAAACGGTATGGTACAGCATTTGATTTAAATTCAAAATTTCTTACCAAAAATGATTATCCCAAAGTCATAAATATTAGTAAAGATTTTATCGAATTAAGTGTTAGTAAAACCATAAATGGAAATGATCTTTTATATATCCCCAATTCTCACTGGAATAAAGGCGATTATATATCTGGTGAAACTTTTTGGAAACATCAAGATTGCCCATCAACTCATGTTTACGAAGCGTCAGAAGAAAGGAAGATTCCTGACTATGTGAATTGCCCGGTAAGACATAAATCTTTCTCTAGCAGGCACACTATGGTATATAATCTTGTAGCAAGCAAATTACCACGTAGCAACAATGGCGGAGGCATTCGGGTTAAAAGTATAACTACTAAAAACAAGATAAACAATAAAGAATATTCTACTCATTATAATTATGATAATCCTAATTTAAATCAAACTTCAGGTATCACATCTTATGCTCCTACAAAGGGTGAAAAATTTATAGCATATCAATCTGAATTACCTGGACCTAGGGTAATGTATGAGTATATTACCTTAACTGAAAAAGGGCATGATAATACAGCTTATGGTAGTACTCAATATAAATACGAAGTTTTAAAACCTGTACAAAATATATTTAATCCAAATATGCAAGCTGGTAATGTATTTAAAGCAACGGTTACGAATACCACATTAGATGCAATTAATAATACTGAGGGAATTGATGTGAAATTAGAAAATAATATTGCCATGATAGGTTCTTTATTAGAAGTAAAAACGGTGAATAAAGAAGGACATATTTTAAATAAGATTGAGAATCAATTTTATTCTTTAGATGAAATAAGGAATGCCTCTGCTGAAAAAGCTGGTACAATTAAAGAGTCATTTCATAATATGAAATCTGTTTATAATGATAAACATGAATTTATAAAAGGTACGGCTACTATCGGTTTTTATTCTTGGAGTGCCGGTTGTACGATTAGTCATTCTCATAACCTTCGAAATAGATACTTAAATACAACCACCAAAATTTCGTACCCAGTTCAACAAATATCAAAAAAAGTTACAAAAGGAAATTTTACTAAACTTACAGAATTTAAAAATGTAGACCCTAAGACAGGAATGTATTTAGATACTTATTCAACCTTTTCTGACGGAACAATTATAATAACCAAAACCATCCCCGCCTACACCAAATACCCACAAATGGGTTCTAAAGTAGATGATATCAACAATAAAAACATGTTGAGCCAAGAAACAGCGAATTATACTTATTTAATTGACCCCCTTACTAATATCCAAAAAGTCATAAATGCAAATATCACTACATGGAACAATGATTGGACATATAGAGATTATGCCGGTATTCTATCAACACCTACCAGTAATAAAGAAAAAATATGGCGTAAACATAAAAATTATGTCTGGCAAGGAGAAATAGATCCTATAGACGGAAGTTATGTTGGTTTTAACCAAAATAATGATGACGGTTTTATATGGGGCATAGGTGCAAATGTAACACAAACCAACCCCAAATGGAAAAACATGTCCACCACAACACTATACAATCATTATTCAGCACCGTTAGAATCTAGAGATATCAACGGCAATTATACCTCCACAAAAATGGGCGATAAGGATAGCAAAGTACTATCCGTTTCCAATGCAAAATATATTGAGCAGTATTATAGCGGAGCAGAATACCTAAGCCCTAATTCCAATTATTTTGATGGAGAAGTAAGTTCAGCAGGTCAAATTTTAGATAACCAAGCTCATACTGGGAATTACATTGTAAGCATCAAGGCACGTGAAAATGCATTTAAAGTTACTTTACCTCAGAATCCTGAAAGAACAGGAACTAAACAAAAATTTAAAGTATCTGTTTGGGTGCGTAAGGGCATGGAGAACAATGCCAAGATTAAAGTTGAAGGTGCCTTATTTGATTTTAATCTTGAAGAAAAACAAACGGCAGCTAATTGGGTGTTATTAAATGGATATATAGATATACCTACAAGCCAAACTACAGTAGCCATAACAAGCACGGGGCCATTAGACTTGGACGACTTCCGTCTCTACCCCGCAACGTCTTCCATGACCAGCTATGTCTATAACGAATGGGACGAGCTCTGGTATATTATTGGCAACAACGGTTTAGCCACCAGGTTTGAATATGATGCCGCCGGAAGATTAAAAAAGACCTATACAGAAATAGCGGATGATGAAACCCTGATAGGAGGTTTTAAACCGATTAGTGAAAACGCATATAATTATAAAAAGCAATAGGAATGAAAAATTCAATTGGATATATTGTTGTTGGGATGTTTTTAGTGTTATTTAATACTATACAAGCTCAGGAGGAGTGTAGAATTCCTCAATTTTTTGGAGGCTTTATATACGATGGCATTGAGCGTAATGGTGTTGTAAGACAGAAAGTAAACGCTTTAGGAGCTACTATAACAGAAGGAATTTCATTTGTAAACTGTACTTCAGATAATCTGGAATTTGAACATGTACCTGATTGGATTACTATTACAAATAGTTCTTCCACCATTACGATAGTAGTTTCAGAAAACACTACCATTGCACCCAGATATAGCGGTTTAATTTTTTGTAATCTTGAAGGTAGAACTTTAGGTGTTATAAGAGTAGATCAATTGGTAGGCAATTATAAAAACTGGTATCCCGATACAGATGGTGATGGTTTTGGTGACTATAACGCAGAGGATTTTATTACAAGTAAAGCAAATACAGTCCCGGGACGGGCACCCAACAGGCTTGATTTTTGTATAGATGAACCATACACCACTAACAATGGCTGCCCGGATGACTACGAAAACCTCAACTGGATCACCTCAAAATCCTATGATGTCAATGGAAACCTTAAAGCCAGTTCTAAAGCCTATTTTGATGATTTGGGAAAAAGCATTCAAAGCCAGAGCCTTGATATTGAAACAGGTAAAACCTGGGCCACCCAAACCCTATACGATGCCCAGGGCAGGCCCGCCTTACAGACCCTAAGTGCCCCCATAGTAACCACTATTGGCACCTTTGAATACAAAACAGATTTTATTAGAAACCAAAGCGGGGGCACCTATTCGGAAACGGACATGGAAAATGCTGCACCCGTGGGTAATAATGACGATACTTTGGGTGAATATTATAGCACCAAAAATACAGATACAAAATCCGGCTATACGGGTAATAATTTCCATGATGTAACCAACTATCCTTTTTCAAAAACTGTTTATAGCGAACTGAACCCCGGGACTGCTCTAAAAACCGTTGGCGGAAAGCAGCTGGATCTTAACCTTGAAACCAAAAGCTATAGTTTTACCATGCCTGCTTCCCAAGAGTTATCTCAAACAGTTGCTTTTAATGACACCTATTATAACGGTGTTAAGACTTTAAAAACCGTAGTTAGGGATGCACATGGGGTAGAATCCGTAGTATTTACAGATACTGACGGCAGAACATTAGCCACTGCCCGGAGCGGTAACGAAGAAAGCGGATCATCTGATTTTCGTAACATGGACCTTACCATAAAAGAACAGGGATTTGTAGATGTTCATATTCCGGTAGGGCTCACAGGGATAACCATACATGGTAATCCGCAAAACGGAACTATTAAAATTTATGACCTGATTACAGAACAAGTGGTTACCACACCCCCATCGAGTTTACCTCCGGGATTTTACAGGGTGAGTATTACAGACTTGACCGATTATACCAATAATGTAAAAGTATTTTACAAAGAAAATTATTACGACTACAGCTTAAACGAATATGACAAAGCAGGCCGTTTAACGGCCTCTTACCAACCTTTAAATAAACTAAAGAGCGAATTTAAACATAATTCTTTAGGACAACTGTTATATAGTAAAAGCCCCGACGAAGGCGAAGCATGGTTTAAATACCGAAAAGACGGACAAATTCGTTATTCTCAAAACAGCAAACAGTTGGCTGCAGGAGAGTTTTCTTATACCAATTATGATAAGTTGGGGCGACCTGTGGAAAGTGGGGTACTGGAAAGTACTGTGGTATTTAACAATTTAGACCCAAACGGCATAGATTTACCTTCGGGCACTACTAAAGAACAACAATTTACCACTTATGATGCATTAGAACAAACCGATCTTGACCTACTGGCTACCTTAAATCCGGAATACCACAAACCCACTTTTTTATCAGGTAATGTGGCAAAAACCCAAAATGACAATACCACAACTTATTACAGTTATGATGTCTATGGACGGGTAAAATGGATGGCACAGGATATTGCAGGTCTGGGTTTAAAAACCATCAATTATAAGTACGATCCTATTACGGGCAATGTGTTAACAGTAGATTACCAAAAACATGTATCAACAGAACGCTTTGTACATAAATACACCTATAACATTGTAGATCAGTTGATAAAAGTAGAAACTTCTACCGATAACAACACTTTTACCGAACACGCCAAATACTTTTACTACGAGACCGGAGCCTTACGCCGTACCGAATTGGCCGAAAATCTACAAGGCATAGACTATATTTATAACTTAGCAGGACAGCTAAAAGCCATAAACGACCCCGACGGGAACGACCCCGGCAATGACGGAAACAATGGCTTTGCCGAAGACGTATTTAGCATGACTTTAGACTATTATACCGGCGATTATAACCGGGCCAACATCCATACGGCCACGGAGGGTACAAACCAATACAATGGCAATATAAAAGCCATGACCTGGAAAACCAACCACTCTGCCATGCCCGGTACACAAACCTATTATTACGATTACAACAAAAACAACTGGCTAAAAAGTGCCGGTTTAAATGCTCCGGTGAGCAGCGGTAATGGCAAAGCCATAGAACATATTATAAAAAATACAGAAATAACAGCTGATGAAGAAGTGCTGGCAAGGCAGAGCATCACTTTGCAACCCGACTTTCATGTGGCTTTAGGACTGGAATTTTTGGCCAAGATAGACCCCAATGCCACATCTAACGTAGATGACGGAGATTATAACGTAAGTGGTTTAGAGTACGACCAAAATGGTAATATAACCCGCTTAAACCGAAACAAACACACGGAAAACGGCAGCAACCGAATGGACGAACTCTCCTATACCTATAAACCCGATAAAAACCAATTAGACCATGTAACCGATGCCGTAACCACTGAAACCAATGCCCAAGACATTAAAACCCAACAAGCGGGCAATTATGTTTACAATAAAATAGGCCAACTGGTATATAACGCAGAAGAAGGCATAAGCTACACCTACACCGCCAGCGGATTAGTAAGCCAAATACAAAAAAATAATGTACCTTTGCTTAAGTTCTTTTACAACGATAGAGGCCATAGGGTACGTAAAGAAAGTTTTGTAAACGGTAGT
>PDWI01014532.1_pt1 | contig 11653 bp, 11 predicted proteins | sample 1430891 | NCBI WGS metagenome assembly PDWI01 (sample SAMN01162508, study PRJNA174530) | Oral metagenome, whole genome shotgun sequencing project. | biome: Marine environment; feature: Marine mammal; material: Swab sample of the gingival sulcus; isolation source: swab sample of gingival sulcus...
CGGCTGATGATGCTCAGTAGCCAAGCCGCCGTGAACAAACTAGCACCGACGCCAGCAGCTATGCCACGCTTGCCAATTACAGCTTGAACAGCGAAAGTTATCGAGCCAAAAGCCAGACCCAACATCCAGCCACTAGCACAGGCGCTTAGCACGTGCAACATATCAGGCTTGAACGGAAATATCAGTGACCCTATATAAACCGCAACAAATAGCATCAGCGGCGGTATGGCCAAAAGCTTAGCTAATGCCAAGAACTTTTCTATTATCACTCTGGTGCGAGTGGTCGGACTGGCCAAGATTAGCTCTAATGTGCCAGACTCCTCCTCACGACCGATCAACGATGCGCCGTAAATAATGCCCAAAATCGACAGGCCGAGCGGCATAAATATGGCAAATAGCTCAACACTCAGCCAGCCTTCTGGTGTGCCAGCTGTCATTAGATCGCCGACAATAGCCTCGATGCCATCCGGCATTATGCTAGAAAACGTCTCAATCTGATGTTTCATACTATCAAACAGCCCAGCAAACAATAGACCAACGACCGAAAATCCCAGGCCGACAAATAATGCGCTCTTTAAGTGAGCTTTAATTGACCGAGAAGTAATTGCTAATTTCATTTCTCACCTCCTGATTTTCCCGACTGATAATAGCGCATGAACATTTCTTCTAGGCTAGTTCGCTCAAAAATTCAGTCACTTGGCCGCGAACTGTAAATGTCACTTCATGATCGTTAATGTCGATGTTTTCGACCGATTTGATCTTTTTAAAGCCGGCTAGCTTTGGTTTTTTAGCAAAAGTAGCCGTGTAGTAATGCGCCACCAGCTGTTTGGCTGAGTGCATATCCTCAACGGCGATCAATTTACCCTGGCGAATAAATCCGGTCCGATCGCAAATCTTCTGAACTTCAGCGATGTCATGTGAACTAAAGAAAACGCTAGCTCCCTGCTGGGCTGCCTGGCGCAAAAATTCATATAGTCGCTCCTTCATCAGCGGATCAAGCCCCGAAGTCGGCTCATCAAGAATGATTAGTTTTGGTCGGTGCATCAGTGCCTGAATCAGACCAATTTTTTGACGATTTCCCTTTGACAGACTACGAATCGGCACGTCCAAATTAGCCTCAAAACCAGCCGTCAGCTCCTTTACATAATCCCAATCAGTCTTGTAACCCAGTTGAGACAGGTGCTTGAAGAGCTTGCGCCCAGTCATATTGCCATAAAGAGCGATGTCACCTGCCAAATGGCCGACATAGCAACGATATGCTGTCTTTTCGCCAGGATCAGTCTGGCTAAATATCGAGATCTGCCCAGAAGTCGGACGGATAAAGTCTAAAATAGTTCGAATCGTCGTACTTTTACCGGCGCCATTTGGACCCAGAAAGCCAAATATCTCGCCTGGCTGGATCTCTAGCGACAGATCATCAACCGCCAGCGTCGAGCCATACTTTTTAGTTAATTTTTCTAATTTTAGGGTCGGTTCTGCTTTTACCATAACCCTATTGTATCAATAACTAGTAAAAACGACTAACTGTGATCTTTGAAGATATCCTCTAAAATGCCTGGGGTCTGATCGATATTTTGATAATCAATAACCTCGATATAATCATTGCCACGAATCATAGCTGATAGTGATTTTTCCGACTCGGTGTTAAACAAACAGACAACCCGCTTGCCCAACGCTTCAGCAAAGCCTAATTCGTAGCCGACCCCTAAGCTAGCCTGAGTAACTTCAGCGATAACTATGTCTGCTTGACGAATCCAGTCAGTATCCTGCTGATAGATCTTCTGCTCCGAAAGCTCAGTCTGACCATCGGATGTTAACGATTCAGAGCCAATGTGCTCAGTCAAAACAGTTCCGTGCTGTTTCAGCTGCTCGATTATGCGTTTGTAATTCTCTTTGTCGTCGCGTCCACCGCGAATCGATCCTGCAAAATATATATCCATACAGTGATTATATCAATAAAGGATTATTAATCTAGTGCGCTCAAAACTTTCCACCATTAGGCAAGCGACAATATATAGGCAAAACTTTATAAAGTCTGACAAACTATATAAAGTTTATTAAAATTCGTCAGCCCCGCTCACAATTCACACTTTGCCCCCTCTGTTAGAAGACTGTCTTCTAGATTTAGATTACTTATTATGGCGCTGAATGTAGGGCCGGGATGTTGTGCAAGGTGCTGTTGTCGAACAATTTATTTATCCATGACTCGCCTATTTGCCAGATGATTAATAAGAATCGCAAAAACTGCCAGTAGTGTGAGCGCCAAGAATACTCATTTTAGGCTGGTGGCTGCTGAGCCGAGCATAACCTGAGTGCTAGATATATTAGGAAATGTGTCTAGCATGATCAGGATATTGATATTTTCAATGTAGTCGAACACGGCGGCGATAATTGGCAAAAAGCAAACGTATTTTAACCACGATTTTTTGGTTGAAAAACTACCGGCCAGTTTCTTGAGTAGCAAAAAGAACAGCGCCCCATAGACCAATGGATAAATCATATCAACCACGCCAGAAAATAACCTCAGCTTATCGCGACCATCTTCTTGCAGGATTTGAAATAGCGCCAATATATCTTGTTGGCTATACCAAAGTCTAGTATCAAGTGATTTAATCTCAGTGCCAGCTATCTGATTAAATTCGGCTTGAAACGACGGAAAAGCATATAGCGTGATGAACAAAAAAGTTGAGGCTAGGACAATGATCAACCACCAACTATCCCCAATACGACTCAGGCTATACCGCCTGCTCATGCCCGACTACCATTTTTTCTGCTCAGAATTTCTTTGCTGTGATAGAGAGTGATCTGAATACCTTTAGCAGTAAAGGCCACGAAACTACCAAAAGATAAAAAGGCATACGGCATCAAAAACAGCTTGCTAATATCGTGGGTAGGCACCAGATCGCCATAACCTACCGTTGACATGGTCATAACTGAAAAATACAACGCATCAATAAACTTCCAGTGCTCTACCAGAATAAAAAATGTGGTCGACACCGACAGCAGTAAGACGATAAACAGCACTAAAAACCTAAACTCTTTATCCTTATTTAGCTCTTTAATAATTACTTTTATTAATCGGTATATACTGAGGATAAATGAAGTCATGTCGCCTGCCCGTCTGTTTAGTGGTTGATGATGTAACTAGCAACAAGTCCTATCAATAGCTAGTTTAGTTGCTAGCCTGGCAGCTTTTTAAAAGCCGATTGATTTATCTACTCTTTAATTGTAACACAATCTATAGGATCATTCGACCGTCACGCTCTTGGCCAAATTACGCGGCTGGTCAACATCTAGACCGCGCTCGAGTGAAACGTAATAAGCCAAAAGCTGAGAAATGACGTTGAAAACAACCGGCGTTAGTAATTTAAGCTTGGTATTGACCCTGATAATATCTTCAGCCTTAACTCGCTTATCGGTATCGGTTATCAACAAGGCATGGGCGCCACGCGAATTTATCTCTATTAGATTGTTCTGACCTTTTTCATACAGCCAATTATCCTGCAGATAACAAACCTCAAAGAAGCGATCATCGATCAGGCTCTTTGATCTTGAGCGCGCCCTCGAGAGCGGTTGGATACAGACTGTCACGGCCGATATACAGAGCATGGTCATATCTTGAGTATTTTTTGGCTAATTTTTTAATATTTGATTCTTGGTTTTCGATAACTTTAGCTATCTCATCGGGCAAAATCTCTAATTCTTTTATATAATCCTGCAGCTGCTTAGCGCCAGCGCCCTTAGCCTGGGCTACCATCAAGCCAAATATCACCATGGCGGCAACCTGTGAAGTAAAGGCCTTGGTGCTAGCCACTGATATCTCAGCCCCGACATGTAGATAAACTCCACCGTCAACTTCCCTAGCAATCGTCGAACCGACGGCATTGACCACGCCCAGACATCTGACGCCACGACGTTTTAGCTCTTGTAGACATGCCAGCGTATCAGCCGTTTCGCCAGACTGGGATACGATCAAAGCAACTGAATTCTCTGGTACGCTAAATGATCGATAGCGAAGTTCTGAGGCGTATTCATTCTGGATCGATACATCAGGCAGTAAGCCCTCAATGATGTACTTGGTCTGCATGCCAGCAAAATAAGCCGTGCCACAACCAACGATAATGATGTTTTTAATATCTTTTAGTTGGGCAGTATCCATATTTATGCCACCTAATTTGGCATGCCCTTTTGAAGAGTCGACTCGCCCGCTCAAAGTTGAACGCAAACTATCGGGTTGTTCATGGATTTCTTTTAACAAGAAATGATCAAAGCCCTGTTTTTGAATTGATTTTAGATCTAATTCTAGTTTTTCGACTTTAACTGTAGCTGGTCGAGCGTCTAAGTCAAACAATACGAATTGACCGCGGATACACTTGCCGATTTCACCGTCTTTTAGATAAACCACTTTGTCGGTGTAGCCAATTAGCGCGCTAGCATCACTGGCGATATATATCTCATCATCGCCGACACCGACAATTAGCGGACTACCCTTTCGCGCCACCACGATCTGTTCATCATCTCGATCGGACATGACGGCTATACCATAAGCACCGACCACCATTCTCAAGGCGCCCGACACCGCTTCTAATAGATCGCCCTTATCTTGATAGATAAAATCAATTAGAGCCGCCAAAACTTCAGTGTCGGTATCACTCTTAAAGTCATACTCGTGCTTAATCAGCATAGATTTAAGCTCTAGATAATTTTCAATTATACCGTTATGAACCAGGTATATATCACCTACCTGATGCGGATGAGCGTTTCGTTTACTGGGCTCGCCGTGGGTTGCCCAGCGCGTATGACCAATACCAACTTGATCACTGACTTTATGAGTATTTATTTTGGCCTCTAGTTTGGCGACTTTGCCCTTCTCTCTGAGCAAAGTCGCCTTTTTGCCATTTAGAGTCACAATTCCAGCACTATCATAGCCTCGATATTCCAGCTGCTTGAGCCCGCTGATCAAGACCTCTTGCGCACTTTTACTGCCAATATAACCAACTATTCCGCACATAAAACAAACTCCCCTTTAGATAACCTTGTCTATGTGCGATCTTATATCCAATTACGATAAAAAACAAGTCAATTTCGGCAAAATGTAGTAATTACAACACTAAAGCATCACTAAGCTAAGCGATACTATCACCATGCCAGCAATTGTGCCGTAGACGATTTGATGAGTGTTGGTCATGTAGCGACGAGCAGCTGGTAGCATTTCGTCAATTGCTACGAACACCATCATACCAGCCACTAGCCCGTATAGGATGCCAAATAGCGACTCTGGCAATACTGTAGAAATTAGCGCCAAGGCTACTAACGCACCGAGTGGCTCGGTCAAACCACTGATAGTTGACCACCAAAAAGCCTTTTTGCGGCTCTTGGTAGCAGCATAGATAGGCGCTGCCACGGCTATACCCTCAGGGATGTTGTGAATGGCGATAGCAAAAGCTAGCGTCAGACCAAGCGCTGGATCCTGATAAGTGGCGATAAACGTACTCATTCCCTCTGGGAAGTTGTGTAGTGCTAGTACTAGTGCGACCAACAGCCCACTACGAATTAGGCGGCGGTTGTTAACTTTTTCTGATTTAGACAGCTTGTCCTCACGACCCTCAACTTCGCTTGGATTAAGTGACTTTGGTAGCAATCGATCGATGATCAATACCAATGCTACACCACCAAAGAAGGCCACATATGCCCAAATTTGTGCTGTGCGATGATCCATCGTCGCTGCTAGTGATTCGACACCAACTGGCAACATCTCAGCAAACGAAACCATCAACATAGCTCCGGCTGCGAAAGCCAGACTGACCGCTAGCCACTTGCGCTCACGCACCTTCTTGTGAGTCGCCATCAAACCACCGATTGAGGTGGCCAGACCAGCTAGGGTCGCTAATACTAATGCTAATACCATAAAACCCTCCTTTGGTATTAAAGAAAAAGACCAAGACCCCTACACCCCCATGCAGACAATCTAATCGTCCTTATTTATAAATGTATGTTTTGATTACACTACTATATATAGCGTTCGTTCATCATTATGGGCGCTATATATGCTGATGTCAACGTTTTTTAGCTAATTTGGCCTATATTACAACAATTATCGCCTAACAGACAGAGTCAACCTCAGCTGTCCATAGAGAAATCTGTCTAGTATAATAATATAGCGTCTTATGAAAGAGAGAAAAGCAGGAATAATACTAAATTACGTATTAATCGCGGTCAGCACGCTTGCGGTGCTGATATTCACGCCTTTTATAATCCGGCTGCTTGGCCAATCCGACTACGGACTGTACTCCCTATCAATCGCAATTATGAGCTACCTGGCCATATTAGATATGGGTTTTAGTAGCACTATCATCATTCATTCGGCCAAATATACCGCCAAGAACGATCGCCAGAAGACCCAAGAAATGTATAACACATTTTTCACAGTCTACTTTGCCATTGGTGCAGTTGCTCTGGCATTGGGCTTTATCCTACTGTTAAATTTAAATACTATATTCGGCAGCAACCTCAGCACAGTAGAGTTAGATAAACTCCACCAGATAATGTGGGTGATCATCATAGGCACTGCCATATCTTTTCCGCTTTCTATCTTCTCATCGATTATCACCGCCCACGAGAAGTTCAGATTTCAAAAAACAGTTCTAATAGCCTCTAAACTGATAACCCCTGCGGCGTCTGTTGCCCTATTGATGCTGGGCTTTGATGTCTTTAGCCTGGTGCTAGTCACAGTCATAGCCAATCTATCTGTTATGCTGGCAAACTATTTTTACTTTAGATCTAAAATTGACTACAAAATTTATCTAACTAAGGTTAGGTTCAGCTACTTCAAACAACTACTAGTATTTAGCTCATTTATATTTATAAATATGGTCATCGATAAGATCAACTGGAGCTTAGACCAGGTTATACTCGGTTCGGTATCTGGCACCGAAGCCGTGTCTCGCTACGCAATAGCCATGCAATTTAACCTTATATTCTTGAGCTTATCCACCGCCATCAGCTCAATTCTAGTACCAAAAGTCAGTAAATTAGTTGCTCAAAACAATGACAGCCAATTATCAAAAGAATTCATACGAGTTGGTCGTTTACAATTTTATGTTCTATTACTATTCTTAATCGGCTTTATATCTCTGGGTCAAAACTTCATCAACATCTGGGCCGGTCCAGGCTACCAGAGATCATACATAATAGCCCTGATACTTATATTGCCGCTGATAATACCGCTAACTCAAAATACTGGCATCGCCATTGCCCAGGCCAAGAACAAGCACAAGACAAGAGCCTTAATCTACTTGGGCATAGCCGTAGCCAACGTAGCTGTTAGCATCCCTCTAGCTCAGGCATATCAAGGCGTCGGATCGGCCATAGGTACCGGAGCGTCGTTGATAATCGGTAACGGACTCATAATGAACATTTATTATCACAAAGTCATCAAGCTCGATATCAAAGGCTTCTGGGCAAATATAATAAGTATTTTTATCAAACAATTACCAGTACTAACGGCCATAATGGCTACGCACATACTCTTTGGGCAAGAAAATCTCTACTCGATAGCCATTGAAGCTGTAGTATATGTGACAATTTATGTATTATATAATTATCTGTTTGTTATAAATAAAGAAGAAAAGGCTTTGGTGAATAATGTTTTAAAAAGGAAAAAGGGCGACAAAAATGAATAAGAATCTTTACGATACAGTCGTAAAAAATGATTATAGCGTTAATAGCGGTGCTTATGCTGTAGTAGATCAAAACATAAAGATGGAGTTAGATGAGCTTGGCGAATACCGTCCAGTCGCCAAAGACCCTAAAAAACCAATAGACTGGAGCAATCCCGAGCTACTAAAGGTCTGTTCGATGTCAGACCAATCGCCGAACGAAGACGATATCAGCCAAGAATTATTCTCTAAGCAAAAAGGCGTCAATTACGACCCAGTCATAGGCTATTACACCAACCTATATGCCGGTCACGTTGAGGTTGGAGATTTTCGCAAAAAAGCTAGTTCTGGGGGCATGGCTACTTGGATATTGGAACAATTACTAACATCAAAAGACATAGATGGAATCATCCATGTAAAGCCCGGTTCAAAGTCCGGACCAATGTTTGAATATAGTATATCAACATCCGTCAAGCAGCTTCGCAGCGGAGCTAAGAGCCGCTATTATCCAGTTGAGTTCTCTGGTGCTCTAAATAAAATCAAAAAGCTCAAGGGCAACTACGCCGTGGTCGGCATCCCAAGCTTCATCATGGAAGTAAGACTTCTCGCTAAGCAAGACCGCCTACTAAAACAGAGGATAAAATACACCGTAGGGCTGATTTGTGGACATCAAAAAACCACTAAATATGCCGAAAACCTGGCTTGGCAAAAAGGCATTAAGTCAAAAGACATCAAGTCTATCAATTTTCGCAAGAAAGTTGATCAGCGTAGCGCCATAGATTATGACACAGAAATCACTGGATCGATCAATGGTAAAGAGGTTAAGATATCAGAGCCAAGCAACAGTTTCTTTGCCTGCGGTTGGGGTGAGGGATATTTTAAAGCTAACTTTTCTGATTTTGTCGATGACGCCTTCAACGAGACGGCAGATGTAGTCTTGGGCGATGCTTGGCTGCCAGAATATATACAAGATAGCCAAGGCAACAATGTGGTGATTGTTCGCAACAGCAAGATAAATAAGATAATCCAATCAGGCATAAAGACCGGGCAACTAAAACTAGATGTAGTCAGCCTAGAAAAGATCAAAGACTCACAGCGAGGGCTAATTCACCACTATAGAGATGAGCTACCCTATCGCCTGCGCAAGAAGGACAAAGCTGGTATCTGGAGGCCTCAAAAAAGAGTTGAAGCTTCAACTAAAATAAGCCTTACAAAACGCAGAGTCCAAGATATGAGGCAAAAGATCATGAATCAAAGTAAAAGATTATACCGCCAAGCAGAGCTAAAAGACGACTGGTCTTATTTCCAAAAACGCCTAGAGCCAATGATAAAGAAGTATCGACTAACTTATAGATTCGCCAATCTCAAGAAGAAGCTAGGCAAACTCCGATCTAAGCTACAGTAATAGGCGCTAAGCAGACCCCTACTTTAGGCTAGATTTCAAAAAATTGAATCCGACTTCTGCCCCGCGTTTCCTTATTTCTTCCACCCCGCTAAAGTCGTATTCCTCAAAGCTAATGTCTTCTCCTGAAGACATAGCGTGTTCAAGATGATAATTTTGTAACAAAGTTTCTATACGCGACGACATCTTCATATCTTTACGGCCATAGACCTTAAATGGTGTTTTCATAATTATCGAGAAGACACAGGCATGGAATGAGTCGGTGAATACAAATTCGGCATGCTTGATCCCAGCCACAAACCCTAAAGGATCAGGCGTTTTGTGATCAGCATCATAATAATCCCCCATCACACGATAGATTTCCAAATCTCGATCTGCCGCGAAATCTTTTATCTTCTTTTCTAAATCTGGATCAACACCCCTCAAGAAATAAATAAAGATATACTTTTTATCGCTTTGACTCTTAGCTGGCAACAGATCTGACCACTGCTTCTCGTTAAGTAACATAGTTGGGTCTGGCACCAGCTTAGCCCCCCCGCCCGCCAGATCTTTGACGAGTCGCACACCATCCTGCTCGCGAACCGATATGTGATTAATTCCCCTAATATTATCCCTAAAAAAATTCTTCTGATCATCTGGTATCTCCGAAACACCAAAGCTTGCAGCATAAGAGATTCGCTTATCCTTAGGAGCAAAGCTCAAGAAATTAGTATCATCCATCCTGATGAAGTGCGGATTCCAAACCTGGTCACTGCCAGTGATGAAATAGTCATAATTATCAACGATATCATCAATATCTTCAACTACTGTAGTTTTTAGCATTTTTTCAGAAAAAGGCTTGAAGTTCTTCTCTTTTGCAGCTATCATCTTAAGCCTTGATATCCTCGGACTCGTATTAGACAATTTGGACATCGCCCTTCTGATGAATAACCTAAGTGAACTGGGCGAATCATTGATTACCAACGTACACGGTTGACAGTCGATGGACTCTAAAGCCCTCTGCAGAGCATAGTTCTGCAGCCTATTGCCATAATTGTTCCCACTATTAAGCGTAATAATGCCTATTTTCTTCATCAATAAACCCCCTCCTAAAGACTGTATCTAATCACGAGAATAAACATCTCTTGAATAAACTTTTTCTGCTACATCGGCGATATCTTGGCTTAAGCGATTGGCCACGATGACATCAGAATTATTCTTGAACTTATCTAGGTCGTTCTCGACCGGAATGCCATTGTATTTATCGTCACTTATAGCCGGCTCGTAGATGACGACCTTCACGTCTTGCGATTGCAAGCGAGCGATTACGCCTTGAATAGAAGATTGGCGGAAATTGTCAGAGTCAGTTTTCATAGTCAAACGATAAATACCAACAACCTTAGGGCTCTTAGCCATTACCTGATCGGCCACGTGTTGTATGCGAGTTTCATTGGCTTCAACTATAGCGGCGATGATGTTGTTAGGCACGCCTTGATAGTTAGCTAGCAGCTGCTTGGTATCTTTTGGCAAACAATAACCGCCATAACCAAATGATGGATTGTTATAATAATCGCCTATCCTAGGGTCTAGGCTGATGCCTTTGATTATGCGTTCTGAATCAAGATTTTTAACCTCAGCATAAGTATCCAACTCGTTAAAGAAAGCTACCCTCATGGCCAAATAAGTATTGGCAAACAGCTTAACAGCTTCGGCTTCAGTCGGCGGCATGAAAAGCACTGGGGCTTCTTCTTCAGCTCCGTCCAGCAGCAGCTGAGCAAACTCACGGGCGCTTGGCGTATCATCACCTACGATGATGCGAGCTGGGTGTAGGTTATCATAAAGCGCCCTACCTTCACGCAAAAATTCTGGTGAAAAGATGATCTTGTCAGTACTGTGTTGTTGTCTCATCTTATCGACAAAACCTACCGGTATGGTAGATTTGATGATGATAGTCGCTTGGCTACCAGACTTGACCACATCATCGATCACTCGCTCAACGCTTGAAGTATCAAAATAACCTGACTCAGTATTATAATCAGTCGGCGTAGCAATAACTACGAAATCGGCTTGATCATAGGCACCATTAGGGTCGGTCGTAAACTCTAAGTTGAGCTCTTTATTAGCTAGATAATCCTCTATCTCCTTATCAGCAATCGGCGATTTACCTTGTTTGAGCTGATCGACTTTTTCTTTAACTATATCAACCGCAATAACTTGATTATTCTGAGCCAACAAAACAGCGTTAGACAGACCAACATAGCCTAGGCCAACTATTGTTATCTTCTTCATCATATACCTCCTGGTGCTGAATTCATTTCCATCACCATTATAGCACTTTCACGGTATATAGCGCACTAAAGATAAGGGTGTTTTTAGCGGATATTTATTGAGACCCCCCTGTCCCAGGATCAGGCCTTACTCTGATTTGTCAAAGTCTGGATCACCTATCACGGTCTGACAGAACAGCCTAGAAAAACTGTCCTGACCAGTTACATCACCCCAAAAATATTCTTTGAGCCTCTCTCTTTCGGGACGCCAGCTGTCATTGCCCTTATCTATATCATTCAAAAATTCTAACAGATCCTTGAGGCCTTCTATCTTAGGCCCAGGAAAA
>PDWI01008920.1_pt1 | contig 11651 bp, 8 predicted proteins | sample 1430891 | NCBI WGS metagenome assembly PDWI01 (sample SAMN01162508, study PRJNA174530) | Oral metagenome, whole genome shotgun sequencing project. | biome: Marine environment; feature: Marine mammal; material: Swab sample of the gingival sulcus; isolation source: swab sample of gingival sulcus...
AGAACAACCACAGTCTGCAAAAATGGCTATCAAATGGTATCAAGCAAGATTCCAACAAGTTTTAGAGGAAATTGAAACGTCATTTGAGAGTTATCGAATTAGCGAGGCATTGATGAGTATTTATAAATTGGTATGGGACGACTTTTCATCGTGGTTTTTGGAAATTGTAAAACCTGCTTACGGACAGCCAATGGATGCAAAAACGTATCAAAGTGTCATTCAGTTTTTTGAAAACAACTTAAAAGTATTGCACCCGTTTATGCCATTCCTAACAGAAGACCTTTGGCAACAAATTTCTGAAAGAACACCTAACGAGGCACTTATCATTGCTGAATATCCTAAAAAAGAGAACTTTGATATGCAATATTTAAAAGATTTTGAATTTACCAAAGAGGTTATCTCAGGAATTAGAACCGTACGAAAGGATAAAAATATTGCTTTTAAAGAACAAATTTCACTTTCTGTAATGAATGCAGAAAAAGTATCTGACCAATTTGATGCTATCATCAAAAAGTTAGGAAACATTGAGGAGCTTTCGTATATTTCTGAAAAGTTAGATGGTGCGATTAGTTTTAGAGTAAAGTCCAATGAGTATTTTATTCCACTTTCGGGAGCAATTGACATAGAGGCTGAAATTGAAAAATTAACAGAAGAGTTGACCTATACAGAAGGCTTTTTAAAGTCTGTTCAAAAGAAACTCAGCAACGAACGATTTGTAAATAACGCCCCTGAAAAAGTGGTGGCAATGGAAAAGAAAAAAGAGGCTGATGCCATTGCTAAAATTGCTACTTTAAAAGCGAGTTTGGCAGGATTGAAATAGAAAAGACAATAAGATAATAAGCAACTATCGTGTACATTTGAACGATTTTTATTTAAAGCAAAAAAACAAACAATTTGAGTCTTTCTTTCCCAAAAATACTTTTAAAATGGTACGCTGAGCATCAACGTGATTTACCTTGGCGAAAGACGAAAAATCCGTATTATGTTTGGTTGTCAGAGGTAATTTTGCAACAAACTCGCGTAGTTCAAGGGTGGGAGTATTATTTGAAATTCTTAGAAAATTTTCCCAAGGTAGAGGATTTGGCAAAGGCTGATGAAGAAAAAGTCTTAAAATTATGGCAAGGTTTAGGCTATTATTCTCGGGCGAGAAATTTGCATTTTTCTGCGAAGTATATTGTGGAAGAGTGTAAAGGTAAATTTCCCTCTACCTATAAAGAAATTTTAAAGTTAAAAGGCGTGGGGGATTATACGGCATCGGCAATTGCCTCTATCTGTTTTGATGAGCCTACGGCTGTGGTGGACGGTAATGTTTATCGTGTTTTGGCAAGGTATTTTGGGGTAGAAACACCTATAAATAGTACGGAGGGAATCAAATATTTTAAAGAGTTGGCTCAAACTTTAATAGATATTAAAAATCCGGGTGTTTATAACCAAGCAATAATGGATTTTGGAGCAATGCAATGTACGCCACAAAGTCCCGATTGTTCTCAATGTGTGTTGAATGATAGTTGTAAAGCACTTCAAACGAATAAAGTAAAGGAACTTCCTATAAAAACGAGTAAAGTAAAGGTCAAAAAACAGTATTTTAATTATTTGGTTTTTAAAACATCTGACAATCATTCTATTTTAGAAAAACGAACTAAAGGTATTTGGAAAAATATGTATCAATTTCCCTTGATAGAAAGTGATGAAACGTTGAATATGAACGATATAAGGGGTAATAAAAAGTTGCAATCTATTGTGAAAAATAAGGCTTTTGAGGTCTTTTCTTTTTATGATAAAGAGGTCGTTCATAAACTTTCGCACCGCCATTTACAAGTGCAATTTTGGATTGTGTCTATTGATAAAATAGAAGGAGAAGCCATTCCTTTTGAGACCTTAGAAAAGTATCCTGTTCCAATTTTGATACATAATTTTTTACAAGATTTCAGTAAAAACTAAATTTTTTTATTACTTTTGGCTTTAAATTTAGAATCTTATGGCAGGAACGGTAAATAAAGTAATTCTCATTGGTCATCTTGGTGATGATATAAAGATGCACTATTTTGAAGGAGGAAATTGCATTGGAAGATTTCCTTTGGCGACCAATGAAACCTATACGAATAAACAAACGGGAGATAGAGTAACTTCTACGGAGTGGCACAATGTGGTTGTAAGAAACAAACTGGCAGAAATATGCGAAAAATACCTTTCGAAAGGAGATAAAGTATATTGCGAAGGAAGGATTAAAACACGTCAGTGGGAAAGCGAAGGCATTACGAGATATACGACAGAAATACACGTTACAGATATGGAATTTTTAACTCCTAAAAAAGATTCAGTAATGGGTGCTCAACAACCTCAAAATACACCTCAAAGTCCTATTGCTCAAAAACCGGAGACAACTGCTCCAGCAAAGGAGGAAAAGAGCGAGGAAAATGACTTGCCATTTTAAAATTAAGTTTAACAAAATCATACATTCTTGGACCCTGAACCCTCGATTATTTTGGTAATATCACTTGTGGCGACAATCAATTACTCTCTGATTATGAGTAGTATTTTGTTGTTTGTACTACTAATATGTTCTGCACTTATTTCAGGTGCGGAAGTAGCGTTTTTTTCACTTTCAAAAACAGATATTAAAAATCTTTCTGATGAAAATGAGGCAGAAAAAAATGTGCGATTATTGCTACAAAAACCTAAAAAATTATTGGCAACTATTCTGATTGCTAACAATTTTATCAATATTTTGGTAGTTTTATTATTCTCTTATATAGGGACTTATCTATTTCACAGCATATCTTCTTATGTCGTGAGATTTTTGGTGGAAGTAGTGTTAGTGACCTTTCTTATCTTGCTTTTTGGTGAAGTATTACCTAAAGTTTACGCTTCACGAAATGCATTGTTATTTGCTTCACGAATGGCATTTCCTCTTAAGATAATCAACTATCTTTTTTCGATAGTGAGTATTCCTTTGTTATCACTTAATACTTTGGTAGAAAAGGCTTTTGGAAAAAAATCATCTAATTTTTCCGTTGAAAAACTTTCTCAAGCACTTGAGATAACTTCCGACACAGCAACAACCGATACCGAACAGAAATTATTAGAAGGCATTGTTTCTTTTGGTAATACCGAAACAGAGCAAATAATGACACCTCGTATTGATATTTTTGCCATTTCTACTGAAGACTCTTATAAGGAGGTTCTTTCTAAAGTTTTAAAGAAAGGATATTCCAGAAATCTTGTTTATAGAGATTCTATTGATGACATAGCCGGAGTACTTTATATGAAAGATTTATTGCCACATTTGGATAAAAAAGATTTTGAATGGCAGACACTGTTGAGAGAACCGTATTTTGTTCCGGAGAATAAGAAATTAGACGATTTGTTAAAGGAATTTCAAGAAAAGAAAAACCATTTGGCAATTGTAGTGGACGAATACGGGGGGACAAGCGGAATCGTTTCTTTAGACGATGTTATTGAAGAAATTGTAGGAGAAATTAGCGACGAATTTGATGATGATAGTGATTTATTGTATTCTAAAGTAAATGCAAATACCTATATTTTTGAAGGGAAAACAACCTTAAAGGATTTCTACAAAATTTTAGATATTGAAGATGATATAATTGATTTATTTGAAGAAACCAAAGGCGAATCTGAAACACTTGCCGGATTTATGTTAGAACTTTCCGGTAAATTCTTAAAAAAGAATGAAAAAATAGTATTTCATAATTATACTCTTAAAGTGGAATCTGTAGATAAACGCCGTATTAAGCAAGTGAAAATTATTATAGGTTAAATTCTCCTTTGTGCATCACCTCCGTAATTTATATTTATACTTTTTAAAAACTTAACCGCAAAGTTCGCTAAGAATACGCAAAGAACGCAAAGAAATCATTGCGTTCTTTGCGATAAACTTTGCGTCCCTTGCGGTAAAATAATTTAGAATTACAAGAAGTATCGCTCATATTGAAGTATGATTTTACCCTAAGAGCCTTAATCCCTTATATCAACAATGTCCCCATTTTTTAAAATATTTTCAGTTTCCAAGTTAAAAACTTTTTCGGCAACATATTCAGGGGATAACAGTTGTTTATTTTCATAAAGGGAGATAAATTTATCAAGAGATTTAAAATTCTCTTTAGGGGTTTTTCTGATTGTTTCTTGCATTTGTGTGGCTACGACTCCGGGATAAACCGCACTAACAGAAACACCATTTTTAATGTTTTGCTGTTCTTTAGCAATGACTTTGGTCATCATATCAATCGCTGATTTGGAACTGCAATAAACACTCCAGCCCTCATAAGGATTTTTTGCCGCACCCGAAGAAATAGAAATGATTTTTTTTAAACAATTTAAAGATTGTGTGTGCTTTATAAAAAGGGCTGTAATTTGCAATACGGCTGTTACATTAATCTGTATGGCAGCAGCAATACTTTCAGGGTTGTTTTTTTCGATAGGTGCAATAGTTCCCAGTGTTCCGGCATTGTTGATTAACACTATTTTTGACACCTTTTTTTGAGCAATTTCTGTAAATAAGTTCGTAAAAACAGCATTCACATCTGTCGTTTTGCTTAGGTCACAAGAGATTTGAGTAATGTTTTTCAAATCACTTTTTGTTCGTGCTATTGAAAATACTTCATAATCATTCTCATAGTATTTTTTACAAAAGGCTTTTCCAAGCCCTCTACTTCCGCCTGTGATAATTGCTATTTTACTCATAAATTCATTTTGTTTTTTATAGTTACAAAGGTAATCAAATTGTTTATACGTTGATTTAAAAGTTTAGTTGAAAAGTAAATTTAAACTCCACAAAAACAAGGCAGAATCACACTTTCGATAGCAATCTGTACTCATACTTTTTAAAAATTTAACCGCAAAGTTCGCTAAGAATACGCAAAGAACGCAAAGAAATCATTGCGTTCCTTGCGGTAAAATAATTTAGGATTACAAGAAATATCGCTCATAGAAGTATGATTTTACCATGTCCACAAACAACTATACAAAAAAACCTATCTTTGCAATAAAAAATGGAATGACTTTAGAAATAGAAAGAAAATTTTTGGTAAAATCTGATTTTAAAGACAAGGCGATTTCTTCGTATGTTATTAAGCAAGGCTTTTTGTCCACTGACCCGGAGCGAGTGGTTCGTATTCGTCTGATAGCAGATAAAGGGTTTATCACAGTAAAAGGAATTACGGACAAAGGAGGAACAACACGTTTTGAATGGGAAAAGACGATTAACAGAAAGGATGCGGAAAATTTATTAAAACTTTGTAAGGATACAGTGATTGAAAAAATAAGACATCTTATTCCGGAAAAAGGAGGGCTTTTTTTTGAAGTAGATGAGTTTTTATCAGAAAATAAAGGTTTAGTCATTGCCGAAATAGAACTGCCTCATAAGAATCACCTTTTTGAAAAACCAAAATGGTTGGGAGAAGAAGTAACAGGACAGATAAAGTACTACAATTCAATGTTGGCAAAAAAACCATTTTGTAAATGGTAAATAAATTACTATTATTGCATAAACTAACCACGTTAAACATTTACTATTATGTTAGAATTAGCAGGAATTATTATTTTAGGGATGATTGCCCAATGGTGTGCTTGGAAATTTAAGATTCCGGCCATTTTACCTTTGATTTTAATCGGTTTGTTTGCAGGACCTTTTTCTACCTTTTTTATGGAAGACGGTTCAAAATGGTTAGAGCCTGTTTGGAATGGTCAAAAAGGGCTTTTCCCGGGAGGCTTGTTGTTTAATTTCGTTTCGCTGTCAATTAGTATTATCCTATTTGAAGGAGGGCTTACTTTGAAAAAAGAAGAATTGATGAATGTAGGAGGCGTTATTATGAAATTGATTACGTTAGGGTCTTTGGTTACTTTTGTAGGAGCAGGAGTAGCGGCACATTACATTTTTGGATTGAATTGGGCGATGTCTTTCTTGTTTTCAGGACTTATTATTGTTACAGGACCAACGGTTATTTCGCCGATTTTAAGAAATATTCCTTTGAAAAAAGAAGTGTCGGCTGTTTTAAAATGGGAGGGGATTTTAATAGATCCTATTGGGGCTTTGGCAGCAGTATTGGTTTTTGAATTTATCTATATTGGTGGAGGACAGAGTTATACCAAAGATGCTTTGATTGAATTTGGTAAAATCGTTGTTATCGGTACTTCTATTGGATTTACGGCGGCATATGCATTGTACTATTCTATTAAGTTTAAGTTAATACCTCATTATTTACTAAATGTAGTTGTTTTGGCTTGGGTGTTAGGCGTATTTGTACTGTCTGATTTATTTGCACACGAGTCGGGATTGCTAACGGTAGTTGTTATGGGAATGGTTTTAGGAAATAAAAATGTTAAGGAGTTAGAAGAAATTTTATATTTTAAGGAATCCATAAGTATTCTTTTGATTTCTATGTTGTTTATTCTATTAGCGGCTAATATTAATATGAGCGATTTGATGTTGCTTTACAATTGGAAAACATTATTTTTATTCCTAACGGTTGTTTTGATTATTCGTCCTTTAGGAGTCTTTTTAAGCACTCATAAATCAGAATTAAAAACTAACGAAAAACTCTTTATCAGTTGGGTAGGACCTCGTGGTATTGTTGCTGCAGGTATTGCTTCATTGTTTGGATTGAAATTATTGCAAAAAGGGGAACCGGGAGCAGAATATATCACTCCTTTGGTGTTTATGATTGTATTGGGAACAGTATTGTTAAATGCGACAACTGCACGTCTTTTTGCTAAAGCGGTAGGAGTATTTTTAAAAAATTCAAAGGGTATTCTGATTGTAGGAGCTTCTCAGTTTTCTAGATTGGTAGCATCTTATCTAAAGGAAAACGGAAGACACGTAGTGCTTATAGACAGTAATCCGGTAAATATAAAAAAGGCGAAAGACAGTGGATTAGAAGCAATGCAAATGAATATTTACTCAGATGATTTGTTTGAGGAAGTAGAACTTAATGATGTTAGTTTTTTATTAGCTCTTACGGGAAGTGCCTCTGTAAATGAATACATTTTAGAGAAATTAGCTCCAATTTTTGGAGGAAAAGGAGCCTATAGATTGATTTCTGCAGCAGAAATGAAATTGCAAGAGAAACCTAGTAATTTGATAACTGCAAATGATGATTATTTGAATATCAATGAAGTAGTACGTGATTACCCTAAAACCAATGAAATTGAAATAGAAGACAATAAACATTATTTCAGTTTGTTAGAAAATATGAGCCACGAGAAAAAAGCAATTCCTGTTTTCTTAAAAACAAAGGATGGAGCAATTCAAGTTATTGCATCACTTCCTTCAGGTTTTGAAGTTAAGGAAGGAGATAAATTGATTTATTTTGGAAAGAAAATAGTCGAATAAGAAAATTGTTTTCAAGAAAAATCTGATTATATAAAAAAAAATAGTAGGTTTGTAACTAATAAAATATAACAAATCTTGAATACAAAACGTACATTAAAGGTCATCCGCATTATTTGTGGATATAGTTTCATTGTTTTTTTATCCATATTTTCTGTAAAGGCTCAAGAGCATTTGTTTTGGACAGAACAAAAAGGTGAGGAAGTGTCCTCTCGCATTGAACTTTCAAATAAGAAAAACTATAAAATTTATACCTTAGATAAAACCTCTTTTTTGAATAGTTTAGAGGATGTTGCACCAAGCAACAAAAAAAGAAAAATCGTATTTCCTTCCGAAAAGGGAGAAGAGGTTTTTTGGATAAAGCCAAATCCTGTGTTGTCACCGGCATTACAGAAAAAATTCCCCCAACTTTCTTCTTATACGGGAAGAAGTTTAGACGGGAAAAAAACCGTTTATTTTAGTGCTTCTCCCTATGGAATCAATGCTGTATTTTATGAAAATGGGAAAAAACCGACCTATCTTGACCCTATGGGTAGAAGTTATTTGATGTATAAGGCTTCTTCATTAAAGAAAAAGCATCGTTTTAGTTGTGATGTGCAAGAAACAAAAAAGAAATCTTCTTCAAAATATAGAAAGAGGGTAAATAATGATAATAAGTTACGGACATTTCGTTTGGCACTGGCAGTCACAGGAGAATACTCCCAATACCATTTAGATTTGTTAGAAGTGCCTGATACAGCAACGGAACAGGAAAAGAAAACAGCTGTTTTATCAGCACTTCAAACAGCGATTGTAAGGGTAAATAGTGTTTATGAAAGAGATTTGAGTATTCACCTTGTTTTGGTTGACAATAATGATTTGTTAATCTTTTTAGATGCTGAAACAGATGGTTTTACCAATGATAACGGGCATCTAATTGTTGTTTATGAGAGTAAGACTATTATTGATAATGCGATAGGTTTTGACAATTATGATATAGGGCACGTATTTAGTACGGCAGGAGGAGGACTTGCTCTTCCTTCAAGTGTTTGTACAGATTCTAAAAATCAAGGAGTTACAGGGTTTTCAAAACCTGAAGGAGATCCTTTTCATATAGATTATGTTTGTCACGAAATGGGACATCAATTTGGAGCTAACCATACTTTTAACGGAGATACAGGAGATTGTGCGGGAGAAAATAGAGACGATGCAACAGCCTACGAGCCGGGAAGTGGTTCTACTATTATGGCTTATGCCGGTATTTGTGCTCCTGAAAATATTCAAAGAAATAGCGATGATTATTTTCATTATATTAGTATTGAGCAGATAATGGAGTATGTAGAAACACTTAGTTGTCCTGCAACAAAAGAAATAAACAATACAGCACCTAAAGTAGAGCCATTGTCTAACTACGTCTTGCCTATTTCTACTCCTTTTGCTTTAAAGGCAATCGCAACAGATAAAGAGGATAGTAATTTGACCTATACGTGGGAGCAGTTAGATAATGAAATTGTGTCTGTACCTTTAGAATCGACGAATACAGGAGGTCCTGCTTTTCGTTCTATAATGCCTACAACTGATAACACAAGGTATTTTCCTAATAAAAATACCGTTCTGAATAATCAACTTCAAAATGAATGGGAGGTGCTTCCTTCTGTTTCCAGAGATATGAATTTTGTGGTTACTGTAAGAGATAATCACGATGAAGCAGGAAGAACAGCATCACAAAAAATGATGCTCTCTTTTAGAAAAGAAGCAGGTCCTTTTAAGGTTACCTCGCAGAGTAGTTATGAAAAATGGACTGGAGGAGAGTTAAAGACTATTACTTGGGATGTTGCAAATACGGAGAAATCCCCTATAAATTGTACTAAAGTTACTATTTTGTTCTCTGAGGATGGAGGAGAAACATTTTCACATACACTTGCCGAAAACGTATCAAATAGCGGAGAGGCTACAGTATTTGCTCCTAATATAGATACCCAAAAAGGACGTATTAAAATAAAAAGTGAGAATAATGTTTTTTATGCAGTAAATAAGGCTAAGATAGGAGTTGTCAAATCTAATTTACCGGAAAAAACAACATTTTTTATAAAAATAAAAGACGAAACGTGTCCATCAAAAAAAGATGGTTCAATTACGATTACAGCTAATAAAGAAGCTAATTATAAGACAACTATTGAAGGTAAAACCTATCATTTTAAAAAGAGTTTATTCATAGAAAATATGAAAGCAGGCTCTTACGATTTTTGTATTTCTGCACAGGGAATAGACGAGCAGTGTTTTCAAAAAAAGGTTTTAGGAGGTTCTCTCATAAAGGTGAAAAATACGGTAAACTACCCGAAGTGTCAAATTTCTATAGAGAAAGGGGCTGCTCCTTATAAAGTATTCATAAATAATAAACAAGTACTTACAACTTCAGAAACTAATTTTAATATTAGTGTAAAGAATGGTGATGTTCTTAAAATTGAGACAAGTATATCTTGTGAAGGTGTATATCAAAAAGAAATTTTACAATTCGAAGAAGTTAGAGCTTTTCCAAATCCAACTTCCGGAAAGTTTGAGATTAGTGTTCCTAAAACTTCTTTATCAAAAGTAAAGGTTACATTGTTAGATTTTACGGGTAAAGTGATTAGTCAAAAGAAATACAAGGTTTCTGAAAAAAGAATATCATTGGATATTAGCTATTTGCCTAATGGAATTTACATTGCTTTAGTAGAAACAGAAAAGAAAAAAAGCCTTAAAATAGTAAAACAATAAGTATTTTTATGAACACACAAAAAACAGATTATTTTAATTATAAAGACACTCGTTTTTTTTGGTCATCTTGGGAGGTGAAAGAAGCAAAAGCAGTAGTGGTTATAGTTCATGGTATGGGTTCTCATTCGGGCAGATATAAGGAGTCTTTAATCCCATTTTTGTTAAAAAACGGATATAATGTAGTTGCTTTTGACCACTTTGGACATGGAAAAACCGAAGGGAAACGAGGACACAATCCGGGATTTGAATATGTTTTAGGAAGTGTTGAACAAACCATCAATAAGGCAGTAGCATCTTTTCCTAATTTACCAATATTCTTATACGGACATAGTATGGGAGGAAATACGGTTACCAATTTTGCCTTGCGAAAAGAGTCGCCGGTAAAAGGATTCATCGTTACCAGCCCGATGTTAGAAGTGGCTATTAAAATACCATCTTGGAAGTTGTTTCTGGGGAAAATGATGGCAAAAATAGCACCATCTATGACAATGCCTACGGGTTTAAATGCCAATCATATTTCAAGAATCCCAAGCGAGGTAAAACGTTATAAAACAGATGCTTTATGTCACGATAAGATAAGCCCAAATTTTTCATTGGTATTTATGGATGCCGGAAAATGGGCAATTGAAAATGCCGATAAACTCAAAAAACCAATGCTTTTATTACACGGAACAGGTGATATGATTTGTAGTTATAAAGGTTCTGAAGAGTTTGCAAAAGACAATAAATTAGTGACTTTAAAGTTATATAAGGAAGGCTATCACGAGTTACATCACGACCTTTGTGCAGAGGAAATGTTAAATGATGTTAAGAATTGGTTAGACTCTCATCTTTAAAAATAAAAACCGTATATTTGGACAAATATTTTAACAATCAAATAATTAGAAAAATGAAAAAAACAATTTTGGCTATTCTTGTAGTAGCATTTGCGTTCGTTTCCTGTGATGGGAAAAAAGATGTAAACTATGCATTGATTTCGGGGAAAATTACTAATCCTAATGGAAATGTAACAATTACTAAAGATAGAAAATTAGTCAAGGAAATTTCTGTGGCAAAAGACGGAACTTTTAAAGATACCATTTTTAATGCAAATGGATATTATACTTTTGGACATTCGAGAGAAGTTACTCCTATGTATTTGGAGAATGGATATGACGTTAAATTAACTTTGGATACGAAGCAATTTGACGAAACTGTGACCTATAAAGGAGAAGGTGGAAAAGAAAATAACTTTTTGGCAAACAAGTTTTTAGTGAATGAAAAAGAAATAGGAGATGCAAGAAAGTTTTTTGCTTTGGAAGAAGGTGCCTTTTTAGAAAAACTAAATTCTGTTAAAAAAGAGTTAGAAAAGGGCTTAAAGGGCTTAGAGAGTAATTTTTCAGAAAAAGAACAAAAAGCGTTGAAATATGAACATGCTTTGAAACTAAAAAATTATGAGAATTATCATAGGTATGTTACTAAAAACAATGAATTTAAGGTGTCTGATAAGTTTCCTAATCCGATGGAAGGTCTTGATTTAACAAGTGAAGAAGATTTTAAAGAATATATTCCTTACAAACAGTTGGTTATA
>PDWI01015724.1_pt1 | contig 11651 bp, 10 predicted proteins | sample 1430891 | NCBI WGS metagenome assembly PDWI01 (sample SAMN01162508, study PRJNA174530) | Oral metagenome, whole genome shotgun sequencing project. | biome: Marine environment; feature: Marine mammal; material: Swab sample of the gingival sulcus; isolation source: swab sample of gingival sulcus...
GGCAAACCCTGCCATGTGAGCATCTTGTGGGGTAAACTCACCACGCATATACAGAGTCTGCATAAACACATCGGCAAGCACAAACATCGCACACATCGCTGGCAAACCGACTAACACAATCAAGCGAGCCGCCCAATCAAGGGTTTTTACAAAGTTCTCATTGTCCGCTTGAGCTTCACTTTTAGAAAGACTTGGCAAAATCACCGTACCAATGGCAATGCCTATCAGCCCCAGTGGTAACTCGCTTAAGCGTTCAGCAGCATACATCCATGATACAGAGCCATCAATCATTTCACTGGCAAAGCGAGCATTAATTAATAGGTTAATTTGGGTCACCGACACCCCAAAAATGGCAGGGAGCATCAGCTTTAATATGCGTCGAACCCCTTCATGCTGAAAATCCAGCTTAGGTGCAACCAGTAGCTTTTGTTGATACAGCTGGGGCAATTGCACCGCAAACTGTAAAATCCCTGAAATCGCCACCGCATAGCCCAGGGGCAAAGGCGGGGGCGGCAAAACGGTTATAACTTTGTAAAATACTGCCTGCAAAAGCAGTCATAGAAATAAATAGCAAATAGGGAAAGGTCAAGCGTAACAGTTCAACTGCGGTATTAAACTTCTCTGGTTCATCGGCAAAACCACCAGCAAACAGTCCCATCACTTGTGGAGCAAGCATGATAACCAACACAGTCAATACCGATAAAATAAGGCTTAACATCCCAGAGGTGCGACTAATCAAAATCTGCACTTCGGTTAGGCTGTATTTTTCTTTGTATTCACTCAGCACGGGTACAAACGCTTGACTAAACGCCCCCTCGGCAAACAAACGACGCAAAAAGTTAGGAATCTTAAACGCCATCACAAAGGCATCCATCAACCCGCCTGCACCAAATACCCCAAGCAGCACCATATCTCGTACCAATCCTAGAATGCGAGAAAGCATGGTCATTGAGCTGACGATCATGGTAGAGCGGAATAAACGACTTTTTGCCATAGTGTTGCCTTGGGTTTATATTAACCTTGAGTTGATATTAACTTAGGTAAGCTAAAACTTTCAAAACGCAAATTATACCACTTTTATGATTTTTTATGGGGTTTGGATTCAAAGAGGAATGTGGAAAGTTTATGGAAAAAATGGAAAATACGAAAATCAGTTATTCAGCCACTCAGTCACTCAGCCACTCAATCACTTAGCCACTTAGTTACTTAGTTACTTACCTTCCAACTCGCCTACTCCGCTTATCTATTTATCTAGCTATCTAGCTGATAAATGCACGCCTGCTAGCATACAACGAATTGAACCGCCTGCCAGCTCAATGGTTGGAATCGCCATCGGTACAATCTTGCTATATTGCTCAATTTGGGCTTTTTGCTCATCAGTCAAAGCATCATAGGCACATTGCGACAACGCAAGGATGCTGATATTTTTACCGTCTGCATTTTTACCAGTGAGTTCTAGGGCATTGCCAGCAAAGTTGTTGACTTGTTCAAAGCTGATTTCTACCACTTCTTTGCCTGTATCTTCAAGGCGACGCTTGACTTGTTCTCGACGTTTTTCATCACGAATCATCTCAAGGCAGATGATGGCAAACTGCGTTCCCACACACATCATCACATTAGTATGATAAGTCGGTACACCATCGGCATCAGCGGTATCAAATGCCATTGGCTCATAACCAAAGTGGGTACAGAATCGCTCTAAAATCACTTCATTGGAGCGGTTTGAGGTGGCAGTGTAGGCAATGCGGTTGATGTTATCTAACACCATCGCCCCCGTTCCTTCGAGAAAGCAATCGTCCCATTCTAATCCAGAATAGTCGAGCACGTCTTGTACACGATATTTGGATTTTAGCATTTCAATGATGTCATGACGACGCTCTCGCCGACGATTTTTTGAATACATTGGGTAAATCGCCACATGACCACCCGCATGGGTAGAAAACCAATTATTGGGAAATACTGAATCTGGTGTTTCATTTTCGCCAAAGTCATCAAACGCATGGACAGTAATACCTTCTTTTGTCAAGGTATTGACCACGTTATCAAACTCAGCACGGGCATCATCAGCCACATTACCGCCTGTGGGTTCCGTCTTTTGAAAAGCGTTGTCATCGGCAGTTTCTGGATTTGAATGAAATCGCCATGGACGTACCATCACAACGGCTTGCGGGGCTTGGATTAATAACATAAGGTTTCCTTTGTTTATGAGCTTTGTTTATGAGCTTTGTTTATGAGCGTTGTTGAGGAGCTTTGTTTATGAGCTTTGTGTATTAAATTTGCAAAGCTAAATTATAGCACCTTTGCGGTTTTTAGTGGTCTTAGATTCAACGGTGAATACAGAAAGTTTACTATAGAAAATTTATGGAAAGGCGTGTTAGAATGAAACGCCACTTAATAGAGCAACTTCAACATCAAGGAAGAAAACAAAAAATCATGACAACAATACCCAAACAAGCCTCATCAAAAAAACCTAAGCTAACACCCAAGCTGACACCCACACAAACCCCCAAAATTCTACGAATAGATGGTTATATTCAAAACATTTATATGGCAGTATATCCTGATAAAATTTTGCTACTGGATGGCTGTTGCCGTAGCGATGTTGATTTGGTATTAAATACCATCCGCCATATTTTGGGACGTGATATTAGCGAGTTAAAGGCAGTTATCGTCACCCATATGCACGCTGACCACGCTGGTGGTGCTGGCTATTTACGAGAACGGACAGGCTGTAAAATCATCTCCGCCAATAAGCCAAAGCAATGGTATGCAGGAATAAATGGCAGGATGGAATATCTACTGGACCTTAGCTTGTCTTACTTTGTCGCCTATCGCCACGGTAATGAATTTAAAAATATGAATTACCCCCGCAAGCTGTTCCCTGACATCATGGTCAATGATGGCGACCCTGTGCCAATGTTTGAAGACTGGCAAATACTAGAAACCGCAGGGCATACTGATAGAGATTTATCCGTGTATCATCAAGGTTTGGGTAGGGTTTATGTGGCAGATTTGATAATCCGCCTCTATAGCAGACGGCGAGGAATCCGTTTTGTCAATCCATATAACATCCACGATCCACATCTTTATAAACAGTCACTGGCAAAGATAAAATCCCTTGAGCCAACTATGGTACTAATGGCTCATGGTGGCATGACCCATATGAGCGGGTATAACTTTGATGGATTAATAGCGATGACGCCCGATAAACCTCGCACCAATAAGGATGTCTATAATGAGGTGGTATTTCGTATGCTAAAGAACAGTCGTGCTAAGAAAAAAGTGAAGAAATAAACTATATGGAAATCGTCTTCTTTTGCCATTTTACAAAAGTATTACGACCATCCAATTTCGCTTGATACAATGCCTCATCGGCTAGGTCAAGTAGCTGGTGAGGTGTGCTTTCACTAATGGTGGTGATTTGATGAAAACCGATACTAACCGTCAAATGATTGGCAACCTTTGAACCCGTATGTTCAATATCTAGATCTATGATGGTATCCAAAATCTGCTGTGCGTACTGCTTGGCTTCACCCTCTTGCATATCCAAACAAACAATGGTAAATTCTTCACCACCAAAACGAGCAACCACATCGTTTTCATTACGTTGTAATGATTTTAGGGCTTGTGCAACCTTGTATAACACTTCATCGCCTTTTAGATGCCCATAGGTATCATTATAAGGTTTAAAATAATCCACATCAATCATAAAAGCGGTTATCGTTTTTTCAAATTTTGTAGTGCCATCAAATATCGACTCTAACTGTATGTTTAGATGATGACGATTGGCAATCTGTGCCACATTATCCATTTCTGATTGCTGTTTAAGCTTTTTGTTGCTCTCTTGCAAATCTTTGGTACGTTCGGCAACCATTTTTTCTAGGTTCTCATTGATTTTGGCAAGTTCCATATTTTTTTGTTTCAGTTCAAGCGTTTTTTTTGCCACTTGCCGTCGCAGTGACACCATAAATGCCCCGCCAATAAACAAAATAAAAGGAATAATAATAGCAATGACCATCACCAAACGCTTGTTATACCAAGGGAGATAATAATTGGCTTTAATCCATTTATCCTTAATCGCTTTATGTTCTTCTTCGCTCATAGAATCAAGAACAGTATCGACAATCTCTACAAAAGGTTGCCAATCTTTTCTCACGCCAATGCGATACTTGGTATCATACGGGGTTAGACCAGATATTTTTAAGTTAGAAATTTGATGTTCCTCAATATAATGGGTCACCACCGCATTGCTGGCAAACATAGCATCAGCACTGCCAAATGACACCATTGTCAAGCCATCTATGATACTATCCACTTCCACTATTTCAATTTGGGGATGGTCTTTTTGCAATACTTCTTGCCAAAAGTAGCCCTTGACCACAGCCACTTTTTTACCATGTAAGTCATCTATGGTTAATTCTTGATCTGAAAATTGGCTATCACTGGTAATGATTGCCGTTTTTAACTCTAAGTAAGGCTTAGAAAAATAGAGATGTTTCGTCCTGTCTGCGGTTTTTCGACTAAATGGTATGATGTCCGACTTTTTAGCAACCACATTTTGATAACAGTGACTGAATAACGCTTGTTGTTCAATGTCTATTGACAGACCCGTTTTCTGAGTGATAACGTCTATATAGTCTCGGCTCAACCCTGTAAACTGACCATCCACTATCATCTCAATTGGTGCATAGTTGGCATCAGGACAAACACTAATCTGACGATTCTGAGCCAACCAAGCAAGTTGCTCATCAGTGAGTTTTAAACTTGGATCTACATGATCTAATGGGTTATACGTTGGTTCAAGTAGGTGAACAGGGTAACTATTTTCAGTAAATGCCGAATCACTTAGCTCACTTAACCCTGAATCAATTGGTGTTGCATCATCTAGCTTTAAAGCACTTGCTTTTGACTCTATCATCGCTGACTTCTGATAAACAGCATGAGAATTTTGATTAAAATCAACTATATCTTCAGCATAAGCACCCCTTAGACCTATGCCTAATGGTATGCCTAATGGTATGCCTAAACATGTATCCAAGAAGGTGATAACCAGCCCGAAGGTAGCAAGGCTATTGACAGTCCGGTGCTTCATTTCTCTATACCAACTCCCCTACTAAATTTTCACACCATATTTATGGTAAATTTATAGCAAAAGTATGCCAAACTTATACCAAATTTATGCTAAAGTCTCATCCAGCTGCAACCAATTGCCCATAACCATTGCCAACTCTTCCAAGCCTTCTTTTTTCAGTGCAGAAAATAGTTGCACACTACAAGGCAGTTCTAATTTTTTTAGCTCTTTTTGGATTTTTAACAAGGCGTTTTTTTGAGCCCCAAATTTTAACTTGTCTGCTTTGGTTAGTAGTAAATGAACAGGCAAATCACCACTTTTTGCCCAAGCAAGCATTTGCACGTCAAATGCCTTTAGTGGATGACGAATATCGGTGAGTAAGACCAAACCGACTAAGCTTTCACGCTCCACTAGATATTCCTCTAGCTCCACCTGCCACTTGATTTTCATATCTTTGGGTACAGCAGCATAGCCATATCCAGGTAAATCAATCAGTCGTTTATCTTTGTTTTCTTCCTTATCACCAATGGTAAAGAAGTTAATCATCTGTGTCCGTCCTGGTGTCTTTGATGAGCGAGCCAGCTGACGTTGGTTGGTCAAGGCATTAATAGCAGAAGATTTTCCTGCATTAGAACGCCCTGCAAACGCTACTTCTAGCCCTGTATCTTCTGGACAGAGATTAAAAGTAGGTGCAGAAAGTAAAAATTCAGTTTGCTGTAGCTGTCTGCGATAGTTGCTAATCTCTATAGAGCTGTCAGTGGTTGGGTGGGTGGTTCTGTTATTGGTTCTGGTGTTAGTGGTGTTTTTGGTCATGGTGCTCATTAGGTTCTATTACTCATGTTTGTAGTTACGCTTGCCACTCATATTTATAGTCAGTATTTAGCGTTGGTATTTAGCGTTGGTATTTAGCATTAGCTTGGTATTTAGCCTTGGTATTTAACATTGGTATTTATAGATAGGTCGCATTTAGAGAAACAAATGTCGACCCCTAATGATAACATTAATATACTTATTTTTCTAAAAAATATGGTCTAATATTGGTTAAATTTCATTATTTACCTTTGAATTCTCAACAGATCCTAACTAAAAAATAAAAAAGAAGAATAGAGAATAAAAAAGAAAGAGGGAAACAAATTTCCCTCTTTCTTTTATTTTTTAGATTCTAATACGTCAATCACAACGTTTAAATGAAGGTTGAGATTGGCGTAGTCTGATTTGATTTTATTCGTTATTTGTCAATTGGCTACTTTGTCGTTGGCTCTTTGGCTGATGAAATAAGTGAAAATTCAATACGACGATTGCGGAATTTTCCTTCATCGGTACTATTAGTGGCGATGGGTTTATCTTCGCCTTCACCATCTGCTTTTATCTTCCACGAAGGTACACCTTGCGACATCAGATACTTTTTCACTCTATACGAGCGGTCCTCCGACAGACGTTTATTATAGTCATCATTACCATCTGAATCTGTATGCCCTGTAATTCTAATACGCACATCACGATCTTTTAAAATACTGGCCGCTTTATTCAAAATCGCCTTATTTTCAGCAGGGATATTTGAGTCATTTACTTTAAAATTGATAATCTGCATATTTAGAGCGTCAATAACGGTTTGTAAGTTCGTATAAACATTTAAGCGATCTATGGCTTGCTTACTCGCTTTATTACTGTTATCAACGGTTGCTTGTATGTCTATTTTACCATCTTTCATAATGGCTTTGGGTTTGTCTAGCCTAACTGGTGCTAGTGCTGGTACAACAGCCGTAGCACTATTTGCATGAGCTCCATTTACATTAGCAGTTTCTGTATCCGTTGCTGTGCTTTGCTTGTCAGATTCTTTTGTTTTCGGAGCATTCGAAGCAATGGTTTCTACTTTAGTTTCCGTTTTATTACCTTCTTTGCCGTTCGTTTTAGTATTTGTGGTTTCAGTATCTGGAGCTTTGGTATCTGTGCTATCCGTTGTTTTTACTGGCTTTGGCTGTTTTGGTTTCGCTTCTTCAACGCCAAGTGGTCTACCTGTACTACCATCAATAATTCTAAGACTTGGCAAAATCGTCTGAGCTTGATGGATAAGATTCATCCTATCTTTCTTTCTTAACGCATTAACGCTAACGCTTTTGCCATCAATAGTAACACTGCCTTGAGGGGTGTCTTTTACCAAGGTTAATAAGTCATTAACCTTATCCATGGTTAACATCTCATTGTTTAAATCTTCATTGACTGTCATTTTTGAATTGCGTAGAGCCACTTCACCATAGACATTACTGATGGCTTTATTAATCTGGAAACCGAGGGCATTAGTACCTACTTGTATGTCCGCTTTTAGCAAATTACCATCATTATCGACTTCAACAAATAGCTTGGTTTGTTTGCTTGGCTGATTGTTATTTGCAGAAGATGAATTGGTATGCTTAGTGTCAGCTTTACTATTTGTTTTGTTATCAGCTTTATTGTTATTTTGACCATTTTCTTTGGTATTTGTGTCACTATTCTCAGTTAATGGTTTAGTTGTATTGGTTGATTGTGCAGGATACTGTTTCTCTATGGGTTTTTTCAGCTGTTTGCCATCTTCTGTTTTTATAATGGCGATATCTGCCGATTTATTTTTAACATCGCTATTATCACCATTGTCACTATCAGTAATCTTTTTATTGGTTTCTATTACTGGTGGGTTTGGGGATTCAGAACTGCAACTTCGCATCAATGACCAACCCAAGCCGGCAAAAATTAGCAAGCCTATAATGGGGAAAATACTTTTCATAAAGCCAGCATTTCCACCTTGCGTATCATTTGTAGTGTCTGTATTTGTTTCAGTGATGTTGGGGGTTGAGTAAGCATCTGCAAGAACTGGGATAGGCATCTCTTTATTAGTATGCTGGCTTGGTTGGTTATTGTCATCCATACTGGCGTTACTAGCAACCGAGCTGTTCGCCATTGCCTTGCTACTATCTTGATTTTGTATATTGATAATGGTGTTACTTAGGCTAGTAGGGAAAAAGCTGATTGCCCAGTTTGGTATATAATCGGTAAAAAATTTATTATTGTTAAAATGCAATACAGACTGTAGATAAGCGTTGCTAGTTTTAGCAAGTCATAAATGTCTGTTTCATCTAACTGATGTGCAGTTGCAAAAGCGGATAGTAGTGTTTTACCATCTTCTTCATGCCAGTCTATGTTATGCACAAACTTGTACCAGCTGATTTTTTTTGCTGATAATCTGCCATGATTGGTTAGGGTATTATAGGTTTTTTTCTCAGATAAGCGAGCCAAGAAAATCGCATAAAAATCTTTTAATAAAGATCTTTCGCCTGCTTTAGGACTATCGCCAAGCACTTGTGGTGAAATGGTTGTTGTCAAGTGCCTAATAATATTCATAGTATTCATAATAATATGTTTTCCAAAGTATATTTCCGTATTTTAAATTAGATGGCTACTAATGGCAAATTTCATTTACCATATTTGCTTTACCTATTGTTTTAGTAATCGGCTACTGGTTGAGGATTTGTGCTTTCAGAAACGGGAAGTTCTTCCATCTCTGAATCTAAGCCTTCATTTTGCTCCATACCTTGTGGCTGTGAGTTAGGCGAAGAAGAGCTAGAGGTATTTTCCGGATCTGTCGTAGTCATAGAAGCACCATCAAGTTGAGGCGATTGTTCTGGTTGTGATGTTGGTTCTGTTACTGGTGGTGTCACTGTAGGCTGTACTTGTTGCCCTACGACTTTTTCTGTACGGATGGTGGTATTGACCAATTCATCCAACGCTTGCAAAGCAGCAACCTCTGCTTCATCCACAGGCTCTTCAAATTCAAAAACCACATTATTACCAGAATGAATGGTTTTGGCATTGACCACTGGATCAATCGGTAGGCTTGAATCCCCTTCAAAATTATACTCAATGACTGTGGCATTATCTGTAGACTCTACGGTATCTTCAACCGTTGTCTGAGGTTGTGTCTGCTTGACGGTGGTATTTTGTTCATTCTGTGCAGGCGATGAATCGGTTGAGTTACTATTATTGTTTCCGTTATTATTGTTATTGTTATTGTTATTGTTATTGTTATTGTTGTTGCTGTTGTTATTGCTGACATTGTTTATTTGAGCGGGTGGTTGTGTTTGTTTGGCTTGCATCTGCTCTGCTTGTTTTCCACTATACCAAACCCATGCCCCAGCCATTACCAATAGCAATGCAACTATCGGTAATCCTATTTTTAACAGGGACGTCACATTGTTTTTTCGTTGACTAGCTTTTTGGCGATTTCTGCCACTATTTTTTTTAAAATTACCATTCGCCATAGAACTGGCTATAAGATTGGCTGTAGATTGGTTGTTACGAGTACTACCATTAAAGTTGTTATTAAGGTTGTTATTAAGGTTGTTATTCAAGCTGGTATTAAAGTCGTTGTCATTAGGATGGTTACCACTGTGCTGTGCTCTATTGTTTTGGAAATGGCTTTGTTGAAAAGCGTTCGCCTGCCAGTCATTTGCTGTAACACTATCATTTTGTACAGGAACGCTTGGGGCAGATTGATAGTGATGGCTATCTAATTGACCATTTTGCCCAGTCAACGACGACAATAATGATGCAGGAATAACCTGACCAACCCATATCGGCAGATAACGGCGAATTTCAGAAAACTGCCCTGCCAAATAGCTTGCTAACGGCAAGCTTTGTTGGTCTGCCTTCATTTGTAAAGCTTGATAAACAGTCGGGGTAACCATTTGAATGATTTTTGTCAGGCTAGTTTCATCCAGATGATGCGTTTCTGCCAACTCTTCAATGATGATGTCACGTTCTGCTTGATTCATCCATACTCGAGAAAACAGTACCTGATTAATACCAGTCACATCACTGTTGTCCAGTACCGAAAGTAGCTCACCATCACTCAAACGTACTGATAAAACAGCATAATACTGTTCCAAGGCATTTTCTGTTGCAACATCTCCTACAGGGATGGCAAGTAAACTCGCCTCAGAAGATAACAATGGACGAGTGACCGTTTGCGACAGTTGTTGGATAAGGTTCATGCGTTATTACCTATACTGTATAATTGTATATAGTTATCTGAATGATATATCATCCGTTACTATAACCTAATTGAATATTTTTTCAATGGTAAAAAGGGTGCAAATACATCATTTTACGATAAAACCATTGTAAAACTGGCTAAATATCGTCATATTAGTTAAAATTTGTCAGAAATTAAATATTAACCACCTTATAAAAAAGCGAGCTTATTTTGCAAAATCTTCTCGGGTTAGAACCCCATATCATCATCGTTATTATCACCATCATCATTAGTATGATTGCATGGCAAAACAACAAAGTATTTGACAAGCTGATTTTTCATCCGCAACGGGTTAAAAACGGCGAAGTCCATCGTATGCTCACCCATGGTTTTATTCATGCAGATGGTTGGCATTTATTTGTAAATATGTTTGTTTTGTGGTCTTTTGGTCGTTATGTTAATGCTGTGTTTTTTAGCAAGTTTGTTGGTGGTTATGGTTTTGCAGTATTTTACCTACTTGCCATCATTGCCGCCATCATTCCAACTTATATGGCAAACAAAGACAACATGCACTATCGTAGTCTCGGAGCATCTGGTGGGGTATCTGCGGTGTTATTTTCATCGGTAGTAATGGATCCATGGAGTATGCTGTATCTGTTTGCCATTATCCCAATGCCTTCTATCGTCTTTGCAGTGTTGTATGTGGCTTATGAAATCTATGCAGACACCAAAGGTGGTTCAAACGTCAACCACTCCGCCCACCTTTGGGGAGCAGCCTTTGGTGTGGTGGCAACCATTGCCATAGAGCCTAACTGGCTAATACATTTCTTTTATGCGTTGTTGCATCCGAGCTTTTAATTAGATTATGATTTAGGTGGTGTCCAGCTAACGGGTTTTTCATGCTCACCATTATCGAAAAATAGCTCTCGCTGTTCGTTGAGAAACTTTTTCGCCTCTGGATCAATCATAGACAGGTGCTTTTCGTTAATCAGCATGGTTTGTAGCTCTAACCATTCTTGCCATGCTTTGTGAGATACGGTGTTTTGTATCTCTTCACCTTTGGCATTTGGGAATGGTGGGTGGGGCATTTTTGGCAAGTTTTCTTTATATTTACGGCACATTACCATATTGGCAGTTGGGTCAAACGTTGCAGTCATGGGTGATTCCTTAATGGCTTGTAATCAATAATATTGGGTTATATGGTTAGGATGACTAATGCTAAGTAACCAATGTCTCATTATACACGATTTTTATTGGATAGGGCGTGTTGAAAATTCAACGATTAACTGGTCATAAACAGTCGATAAACCCCCTTTTAATATTAGGGTTTTTACGGTATTATGAGATGTTTCCACTACGACAGATACAAGTACCGAATACAGGAAACACAACCATGAGTCACACCCAAGATAACCACAAACAAGCCAACACTTCAAATAACCCTCCAGCCCCCATCACATCACCAACAGGACAAGCCAAAGTTGGGGTGATTATGGGTTCTCAATCCGACTGGTCAACCATGATGCTTGGCGTACAGCTACTGGCAGACTTTGGTGTACCATTTGAATGTGAAGT
>PDWI01009200.1_pt1 | contig 11649 bp, 10 predicted proteins | sample 1430891 | NCBI WGS metagenome assembly PDWI01 (sample SAMN01162508, study PRJNA174530) | Oral metagenome, whole genome shotgun sequencing project. | biome: Marine environment; feature: Marine mammal; material: Swab sample of the gingival sulcus; isolation source: swab sample of gingival sulcus...
TATAAAAGTTTCTGAGTAGACAGCTATGAAACGCTTTAATCAGATCAATATGATTCCGTTTATTGACATTATGCTGGTGTTGCTGGCGATTGTGCTGACCACAGCGACGTTTGTGTCACAGGGGCTGATTGATGTCAATTTGCCGAAAGCGGAAGAGGTGAGCGAACCGGCACCGGAACAGGAAGAGCCGCTGCAAATTGCCATTAATGCAAGCGGTGACTTGTTTTTTGGTGAAGAAAAGATTGTTTACAAAGACCTGAAAAATAAACTGGTCGATGTCGATAAGGCACAGTTTATTGTGCTGCGGATTGATAAACAGGCAACTTTTGAACAGTTTATGAAGATTCTTGATCCGCTGAAGGCCGGGCAGTTTAGCAATCTGTCGATTCAGGCGGAACAGGCCGAGTAATCATGCGGCACTTTATCGGCTTTACATGGTTCATTGTTGTTCCTGCTGCTTGCTGCCAGAGTGGATAAGGAGGAAATCGAACAGCCTGAACTGATACCGATTGAGTTGGCAATGTTTGAGCCGCCACCACCTGCTCCGACACCGGTTCAGGAGGCATTACCGGCAGCTGCCGAGCCGGATTCCGCCCCAGCTCCCGAACCAGAACCAGTCGCTGATCCGGAACCTGCCCCAGCCTCCGAGCCGGAATCAGAGCCGCTGCCGGTTCCGGAGTCGGAACCCGACCCAATTCCTGAGCCAGAACCGGCCCCGGAGCCGGAACCTGCTCCGGAGGAAATCCAGCAGGCGGAGCGTGAAAAAGCCCTGGCTGAGCAGCAGCGCCTTGAACGTGAACAGGAATTGTTGGCCGAGAAAAAACAGCAGGAGCTGGAGAAAAAACGTGAGGAAGCGCGTCAGCGGCAACTGGCTGAACAGCGTCGTCGTGAGTTTGAAAAAAAGCAGGAAGAAGCGCGTCAGCGGCAGCTGGTTGAACAGCGTCGTCGTGAATTTGAAAAAAAACAGGAAGAAGCGCGTCAGCAGCAACTGGTTGAGCAACGTCGCCGTGAGTGGGAAGCCAAAAAGGCTGAGGAAGAGCGTCAGCGTCGCCTGGCTGAGCAGCAGCGTCGTGAGTCTGAAAAGAAACAGAAGGAAGCAAAACAGCAACAACTGGCTGAACAACGTCGCCGGGAATGGGAAGCGCAACAGGAACAGCAGCGACAGGCCGAGCTGGCCGGACAGCGCCGTCGGGAACAGGCGGCACGCCAGCATGCACAACAGTTGGCCGATCAGCGCCGTCGGGAATGGGAGACGCGACAGGCACAAGCCCGGCAACGGACACAGGCTCGTCAGCAAGCCACCGCACGTCCCGCTCCGGCCAGGCCGACGGCTGCGGCGAGCAGTCAGCCTGTGGTGCCGATTATTACGAATCCGGATTTCCAGCGGCGCACAGCACTGATTTACCCGCGCAGTGCCCGGCGGCGTAATCTGGAAGGGCAGGTGATTATTCGCGCCAATGTAACCCCTACTGGCACGGTGAGCAGCGTGCAGGTACATCGCAGCTCCGGACATAGCATTCTGGATAATGCGGCGGTTAATTCCGTGAAACGCTGGGTGTTTGTACCTGCGAAACGTAACGGGCAGAGCATTGCCTCAATCGTGCAGTTGCCGGTGACATTTCGTTTAAAATAGAGCTTGATTATTCTGATGAAGCTAAACTGGTCACTTTTGGCATGAGTGGTCGTTATTGCCAGGTGGATCAGGTCAGATATTATTTTCCTCACGGCTACTGTGAATGTGGCGGCAAGATTGCGATCGAAAAACAACCACGTTATGCTCACTTACTCAAGGATGAAGACCTGTGCTGGACATTTCTATAAAATCCACTGATCCCGCTGACCAATAACCGGGCGGAATCAGAAAATGGTTGGCTTCCACTTTCCATTTGAGAACCGCATCGTCTGAAACCCTTATATAACGGCGTGAACACTACCTTTCAGGTTGCTTTGGAGAGCAGCAACCTGTACTAAAAAATCAGATTCCAAAACGTAGGAGCTGTTTTATGTTTGAAAAAATAACTGCACGTTTTCATATCACCACCCCAATGTTTATCGGTGATGCTCACCAGCAGGCCAGTGGCATTAGTCCCGCTGCGGTTAAAGGGGCTTTGCGGTTCTGGTGGCGGGCGCTGAACTGGAGCCAGTTGCGTAGTGTGGAAGGTGCGACGGATGAGACTGCCTTGCAGAAATTGCATGCTAAAGAAGCCAAGTTGTTTGGTAGTGCTGCTGATCAGGTGGCTGGTCAAAGTAGTTTCAGAATATTGGTCTCTCAGGATAAGCTCTCTGACACAAAAAAAGGAACGGTACATCAACAATTCCAGCGTTATGCTGCTGCCCGCTACTTGGGTTACGGTTTAATGGAGGCTTTTGCCAGCCGGAAAAAAGATACACAAGCAGGACAGTTGGTGCGAAGTTGTATAAATGAAAATCAAGCTTTTACTATCACTTTAATATCACATAGTTCAATAAATTCTTCCCTGATGGAAGCAATGATCGCTTTCGGTTTGTTGGGTGGAATGGGGAGTAGAGCTCGGCATGGAATGGGAAGCGTTACCCTGGAGTCAATAAGTAAAGGTCAACAGGTTATTTGGGAAGCTCCTGCTGATCTTGATGGCTATAAAAAAAGATTAAGGGGAATTGTCGGCCAAATTACTGCTGGTCTTCCCCCGTTTTCCGCTTTTTCAGATTCAACAAGAATTGACTCATTATTGAGTGCCGCTAATCCATATGATGTGCTTGCTGATTTTGGTAACCGGATGCTGCTATACAGAAGCTGGGGAAAAAACGGAAAAGTACTGAATCAACCTTCAGAAAAGCGTTTTAGGTCTGATCATGACTGGAGTAAGTTTGATCGTCCTAATAATAACTTTCACCCCCGCAGAGTTGTTTTTGGTTTACCTCATAATTATGGCTCGAAGGTCGATAAGTCAGTGAAACCTGCTAACCATGATCGTCGTTCTAGCCCGTTGATTTTTCATGTACATAAAGTGGGTAATAAATATTACGGTGTCAGCGTATTGCTAAAGGCTGATTTTCTGCCAATTGATGAGAAGATCAATGCAGGAGGGAAAGCGGTTCCCGCTAATATTGAATGGTCAGTGTTGTATGATTTTCTGGATGGTAAGGATAAAAAAGGTGACCTAAGATTTGCACAACGGGAGCAGCTACTATGAGTGAAAAGCAGTACTTCCATTTCACACTCGGTCCGGTACAAAGCTTTGTAGCACAGGCAAGACGTACCCGTGATTTCTGGGCGGGATCATTTATTCTGTCATGGTTGTCCGGAGTGGCGATGCGTGAGGTAATTGCCCAATGTAATGGTGATCAGCAAGCCATTCTGTTTCCAAAAGCAGAGCCGAATTTTTTAAACTGGATCAGCGGTGATGGGAAGCAAGATCCATCACAACAGGGCAGTATCCCAAAACAAGGCAGTATCCCGAACCGTTTTAAAGCAGCAATCCCGGCAGATATTGATTTCAAGCCACAGCAGGTTGCAGAGGCTGTTAAAACTGCCTGGACAGCATTGGCTGAGCTGGTTTATCAGCAGGATATAGCGGGTGTTTCCGAAATTGATCTAAAGTGTACACGGTCGATTTGGGATCGGCAGATTAGTCATACCTGGGAAATAATCTGGGCAATGACTGATAATGTAAAAGACAGTGCCCTGCTGGATCAGCGTAAAAACTGGCGTACCTACGTAGCTCCTGAAGAGCCGGGTGTAAAATGCATGATGATGGATGGCTGGCAAGAGTTATCCGGTGAAGCTTCACCCAATGCGAACAATCTGGAAAATTTTTGGGGGAAAATCAGAAAATCGAAGAAAGGGGGTATTCGCACTGATTTACGGAAGAAAGAATACCTTTGTGCGATAGCCTTTGTGAAGCGTCGTTTTCCGCGTCATTTCGCCGGATTAACAAAGTTTGTGGCTGACAATGAGATCAAGATGCCAACCAGCACCGGTGAACATAGCTGGGCATTGTGCGGCTGGGATATTGATGTGGGGCGGCCTTCCGTTTCTTACATGGCCGCAGTTCACTGGTTGGAACACACCATTTTGCAAACACATTGCGAAAAAAGTGGAGCGGTTGACGAAGCACTGTGGGCGTTTCATGATGCTGCTTATAAAATGACAAAAGAATACGGTGGCTGGGACAATGATATTCACTGTATTAAAGAGGCAAAACCGTACCATAAATGGAAGGCTCTGGATGGCAACGTATTTTTCACTAGCGACCTGGAAAACGAAAATAACTATCAGGATCCACAACTCAGGACTAAAGTTATCCAGAAACTGAAGCAGTTGAAATCAGTGTCGGGGTTGAGTGAAGCCAGTCCGTTTTATGCTGTGTTAATGATGGATGGTGATTCGCTGGGTAAACAGATGAGTGATCCGAAAAAGCAGCCGCTTATTTCTGACGGTCTACAGCAATTTACCCAGCGGGTCTCTTCGATTGTATGGAAGCGTAACGGTTTTCTGGTGTATGCCGGCGGGGATGATGTATTAGCGGTATTGCCGATTGAAGATGCATTGCCCTGTTCTCTGGCAATCCGGGAATGTTATGAAGCCATTTTTGCGAAGGCGAAAGCTGAAAACGATCTGGTGACTTCAATTTCTGCTGCGATTGAATTTGCTCATACCCATACGCCATTGACCAAAGTGCTGCGTGATGCACATTCTTTACTGGATGATGTGGCTAAAGAACGCTGTGGCCGGGATGCGCTGGCGGTGCGGGTATGGAAGCCCGGTGGTCGGGTGCTGGAGTGGGCAATGCCCTGGGAAAAGAGTTGGGAAATGTACACCGATACCAGTGGTAACCGCTGTAAACGTCTGGTATTAGAGCGTTTGGTTGATGATTTTAAACGCGATGACCATGATGGCCAGTTGAGTAATGGCTTTATATATAAGTTGCGGGAGCAACTGGAGTTATTGAATCCTTCTCAGGATAAGCAACAGGGCGGTTCTCCCTTGAGCTTTGATCAGGGGGTTGCTTTGATGGCTGCCGAGTACGTGGATTCTGGTGTGTTTGATGCTGATATCGAGCGAGGCCAGCAGTTCACTCATGCCCATTATGTGATAAAGCCATTGCTGGAGCAATGTTTCCCGAAATACAGGGATATGGATAAGCCTGAAGAAGAGCGGTTTCAGTCTGTTGGGATTTATCGGGCTGATGCTGCCATGCTGGTACGTTTTCTGGCTCAGAAGGAGGTGGGGTGATGACAGCAGGTATGCAAACCTGGCGCTTCCGGGCACTGGACACCTGGTTTTTCCGGGAATCACGACCAATGGAGTCAATTGGTGGTTCTGAGTTATTGAGTACTTTTCCGCCTTCACCACGCACGATGGCCGGGGCGATTCGTAGTTTGGTTGGTCATAAACATGAAGTGGTGGACTGGAAACGGTGGCGGGCAAAAGATGAATCTAATAAGCCTGAATCTTATTTCACCCTTAAGCAGCGTCTGGGGGGTGCGGATAATTATGGAACCTTGAGATTTTCCGGGCCCTGGTTAGCCAAAGAAGATAAAACGGGTAAGGTAGAGCGGCTTTATCCGGTGCCTCGCAATATTGTTATAAAGCATTGTAAAACGGACGATCAAAAGGTTGAACAAGTCGGGCGTATGACGCTAGGTGTTCCCCGGTATTGTGATCTGGGTGAGAAAGTCAGGCTGCCGGTATTACCTGATCAGGATCAGGGCTGGCAATTTGCGGAAAACTACTGGATACCGGAAACGGCCTTACGGGCTATTTTGGCGGGGGGTATCTGTCAGCCGGGTGATTTTGTTTCTACTGCCGATTTATTTGAGCGTGAAACGCGTCTGGGAATCGCCCGGAATAATCTGAGCCGTTCAGTGACAGAGGGTATGCTTTACCAGACATGCCACATACGTCCGAAGCCTGCTGTATTTATTGAAACGGATGTCAGCGGATTGTTGGCAGATGATTATGATACAAAAGGGGTATTGCGGCTGGGTGGCGAAGGACGGGGTGCTGATTATTCAGTTTGTGATATGACTCAGGAAGCACGGCCTTCCATGCCTTTATGGGGCGGACAGTCAGGCAAGGGAATTATCCTTTATCTGCTCACACCTGCTGCATTGACGGTGGCAGATACAGAAGCTGATAAGTGTATGCCGTTGCCGGGGTTCAGTGCTGCCAATCAAAAAGGCATGTCTGTCTGGACAGGTGAGTTAAATGGTGTCGCGCTAACGTTGCACAGTGCTGTCCAGGGGATGCCGGTGCGCGAAGGTGGTTGGGATTTAGCAAATCATTGTCCTCGTGCTGTGACCAGTTTTGCACCCGCCGGTAGCGTTTATTACCTGACGGTGGATGATGGCAATGTGGAAACGGCGGCGGAGGCTTTACACCTGACTCAGCTGCCCGCCGGTAATAATGACCTGGCGTTAGGACGTGGTTTGGTAGCTGCGGGGTTATGGCCTGTTGATGAATGGATTAAGGAGTAAAGACAGTGGAACAGACAAGTGCAATAGTAGGGTTGTTGGCGCAGACATCAATTCATGCAGGAACCGGACAACAGACAGGTGTGATTGATTTACCGATTCAGCGTGAAGGTCATAATGGCTGGCCTTGTGTGTTTGGCTCTGCGGTTAAGGGGGCTTTACGTGCGGATGCTGAGCAGCAGGTTTTGGCAAAGTTGAAGCAGACCGAGCCATTGGCTAAGCTTGATGATCAATGGAAAAAAGTACAGGCGGATAACGCTGTTTCAGTCGTTTTTGGCCCATCTCCGGATGAGACCGGGGGTAAGCATGCCGGTGCGCTGATTGTGACGGATGCCCGCTTACTGCTATTCCCGGTACGCTCATTGACTTCACAATTCAAGTGGGTGACTTGCCCTGCTGCATTACGGCGTTATCAGACAGATTGTGAGCGCCTGGGGGTGGCGAGGAATGATTGTGACTGGGGGAGCCTTGAAGTTAATGATACTGATGGTGTTTCCTCTGCCTTGATTCCGGAGGATTCGGCAGAAAATTATCTGTTTCTGGAAGAGTATCGGTTTAAGACGGATAGTATGAAGTCAGATAAGTTGATCAAGTGTTTGGCGCAGTTGATGCCGTCACCTGGGCATGCCGAAAAGCAGTTGGCGAAACAACTGGTCATTGTTAGTGATGATAGTTTTGCGCATATCGTTAGTCATGCCACGCCAGTTAATGCGCATATTTCGATTGAGTCACAAACTAAAATTGTGCGTGATGGCGGGCTTTGGTATGAAGAAACCTTACCACCGGAAACCCTGTTGTATATAGGTTTGAGTGCGCAGGCAGCACGTAAGGAAAGACCCGAAATGACAGCATCGGAGGTATTAAACAGTGTATTAGGGAACTTTAAAGAGAAAAGCTGGCTGCAATTGGGGGGTAATGAAACTGTTGGTATGGGGTGGTGTGCAGTAAAGCCTTTACTGCAGGAGGATTAATATGCAAACGATACAGCAGGAACGCGCTAAATTTGCCCTGAAACAGATACTCAGTGCCAGTAATGATCCAAAGGTGAATCAAAAAGAATATAAAAGTTATGCCCATGCGCTACCGGCGATGATCCACATGAATGGCCTGGGACAGGCTGCTGCCTTTTATAAGGCGAAAGGCAAAATGCATCGGAAGCTTTATGAACTATTGTCAGAGTGGCTGACCCGATCCGATCAGCCCTATCGTCGACCAAAAGGTCGCGATGACTGGGATTTACTAAAGGGTATTACTGAAAGCGATATGCATCAATACCGGCTGGCACAGGCTGAGGCACAGGCATTGATGGATTGGGTGAAAAAATTTTCCAGTGCCTATATGTCGGAGGAATCGTGATGAGTTTTCCTCTATATCATGAATTACAAAGTTTTGCGGAGGAGCTTGATCATTTGCGCAAACAGCACCACAGTAAGGGGCATGCCGGATTGTGGTTTGAGCGTTTTTATAATCGGTATCCGGATGATTATACGGATACTAAAAAGAATGAAAATGATTTTCTCGAATGGCTGAATGAATTTAAACTCGCGGGTAATCAGTCATTGTTGGATCAGGCATTAGCACGCCAGTTTGACCTGGTGGAACAGTTAAATGGTCAGTGTGTCATTTTTAAATCACCCTGGCATTATGTGAGCGGGATGGGGTATCCGCATCCGCTGGAAAATGGTTTTAACTGGCATCCGGTGTTGGGTGTGCCTTATCTGCCGGGCAGTGGCCTTAAAGGTCTGGTACGTAGCTGGGTGGAGGCCTGGACATTCGATCCGGAGAATCAGCAGGCGCAAAAGAAAGCATGTTTGTTGGTGGACTGGTTTGGCAGTGAAAAAAAGGATGATGTTGATGCAGGTGATCAGCAGACTGGCAAGGTGGTGTTTTTTGATGCGTTACCAATTGATACGGTGAAGCTGGCGGTTGATGTAATGACGCCGCACATGGGGGATTGGTATGCTCAGGGAGACAAGATTCGTAATGTGAACATGGAGCCGGATAAAATTCCGGCAGATTGGCACAGTCCGAAGCCTGTTTACTTTCTGAGCGCACAGAAACCCGCTTTTTTGGTCAGTATTGCACCGCGTAATAAAGCGGTGGCGCAGGACGTTGATATGGCCGAGGTGATGCAATACGTGCAGTATGCTTTTGAATGGTTAGGTGCTGGTGCAAAAACAGCTGTGGGTTATGGTCAATTTGAGAAGGATGAAGTGTTAAGCAAGGATTTTATAACCAAGCAGCGGGAGCGTAAGCGCTTAGCTATAGAAAAAAAGCAACAAGCCGAAGCTCTGGCGGGTTTGTCCGGGGTGGCTCGGAAACTGATAGAGTACAGCCAGAAAAAGAACTGGGAAGGTGACAAAAATGCTTTTCTGGCACAGGGGGAGAGGAGGCTGGAAAGCTGGCTGGAGGAGGTTGCTGAAGAACCGGATCCAGCAGCACTGGCTCATTTGCGGATGTTATTTAAGCTGCACTTTGCGAAACCGGATTTATTAAGTAATCCGGCTGCAACCGGTGGCAAGAAGAATAAACCACTGTTTAAACCAAGAACGAAAGCACTGGGGGAGTGGTTTTTGGAAATTGAGCGGGGTGTTAAATGATTTCAAACTACAGTTTACAGGAGATATCTAACTGATGCAGTCAATAATAGATTTTTTCGATAATCCTTTTTTCACCGTCTTTGGTGGGTTGTCTACAGTTGTGATTATTGTGAGTTTTTTATGGGGAGTATCTCTTGCTTTAATGGGCATACTTCCGGTTTGGTACAGGTTGGGTACTTCGCTGTCCCGGCGCAAGGTTGCTATTTTTGCTGATGCAAAATATAGTGATTTAAAAGCTATGCTGGTTGATTCCGGTTTGTTTAAGGAAAAAAATATTATAAAAGTTGAGCGAGATTCGCTTAAAAAAGCTGAACAATATGATTTCTATCTGGTGCATTATCAGCCCTTTAAACAGGAAATGAACACAATTCTTGATATGAAAAAAGATACCGGTGCTTTACTTGTCTATGCGCCTCCGACTCAGAATAGAGAAGAGCGGGTCAGTAATGAAGTGGTGCAGCGAATTAATTCACAAAGAAACTCGATTCTTGTTAATATGCGGGGAAGACTGTTGAATGATGTATTCTTGAGTATGTTGACGACTGGAGCAAAATAATGGCTTTTATTAGTCTTTTGAGTAAAAAATAATAATCCCCCGATAAGTTTTTATGATTGTGCAGAGTTTGTGACCAGATCAGCTATACTCCAGACATCCGAAACCAAAATACAAGGCTGACTATGCGCTATTTAACTTCTTTACTACTCTGCGGCAGTTTAATAATTAGTGGTTCCGCACTGGCTGAGTGCCGAAATACCGGAAATTTCAATCAGTGGCTGAACGGCTTTAAGCAACAGGCGGTGGCCTCCGGTATTCCTGCCGATGTGGTCAATCGTGCGTTGAATCAGGTACGTTTGGATCAGAATGTCATCCAGCGTGACCGTTCGCAAAAGACCTTCGCCCAGAACTTTCTGGAGTTTTCCGCGAAAAAAGTCAATCACTACCGGTTGAGTAACGGCCAGAAAAAAATGCGGCAGCATGCAGCATTATTCCGGCGTATCGAACAGCAGTTCGGCGTTCCAGCACCGATACTAACTGCTTACTGGGCACTGGAAACCGATTTTGGTGCCGTCACCGGTAATTTTCCCACGCTTACGGCACTGGCGACGCTGGCTTATGATTGCCGCCGCTCGGCTTTCTTCCGTAATGAACTGATGCATGCGCTACATATTATCCAGAAAGGCGATATGACAGCGGGGCAAATGAAGGGTGCCTGGGCCGGAGAGCTCGGCCAGTTGCAGTTTCTGCCCGCCGGTTATGATCAGTACGCCGTGGATTATGATGGTGATGGTCGCCGTGACCTGATCCGCTCCAGTGCCGACGCACTGGCCTCTGCCGCCAATCTGTTACGGCATTACGGCTGGCAGGCACGGCAACCCTGGCTGCTGGAAGTCAGAGTGCCACGGCAAATGGACTGGGCGCAGGCACGGCTGGATAACAAATTGCCACTGGCACAATGGGCAAAAATGGGTGTGACTGAAATCAGTGGCCGTCCGCTGAAACCGGCCGGACGTGCTGCATTATTGTTGCCGATGGGACGCAACGGCCCGGCCTTCCTCGCCTTTCCGAACTTTGATGTCATGCTGCGCTGGAATGAGTCGACCGTGTACTCAACGACGGCGGCTTATCTGGCCACCCGCTTTGCTGGGGCTGGGCAGGTACGTCGGGGTAATGCACCAGTGCAGAAACTATCCATTGCTCAGGTCAAACAATTACAAGGCAAGCTGAAAGCCCGTGGCCTGCCTATTACTAAAATTGATGGCATTATCGGCGAGGAAACCCGCACGGCAGTGCGGCAGGTTCAGCAGCAGCTGCGTTTACCGGCAGATGGTTATCCGGATTTGGCACTGATACAGAGGTTGTAATCTTAACGGGAACCAGCCGCCATCTCTGAATGGATGGCGGCCTGATACACCATCAGCGGAATATTGAGGTGAGTTGAATTATAAAAATATGAAAATAAAAAAACCTTAATTTTCATAAAGATAAAAATGGTCCATGAAATTCATGTACTGCCTGTCAGCGTTTTTATGACATTTTTTATAAAATAAACTAATGTAGCCATAATAGCCCCGATGAACCGGGATTTCCTGATTGCGGAAAAACCCCAGCATGCTCAAAAAAAATCAGTTGTTCTTTTTTATCCTGTGCTTACAGTTACTGGTCACCAGCTGTACCACCTTACCCGTCGGCATTTCTTATCAGGGCAAACCACAGCCGGTGCAGAATCTTACCTTTCTTGCCGATGAAACCTATATTGATGCCAGTGGCAAACGGCAGGTGGATCAGGAAATTTTCGATGCAGTGTTTCGCATGATTACACAGGCGAGGCGTTTTATTCTGGTGGATATGTTCCTGTATAACGATTTTCAGGGAGCGGTGGAAGAAACGACTCGTGCTTTATCAAGTGAGCTGACCACCCGGCTCATCCAGCAGAAACGGCAATACCCGGAGATGCAGATTATTGTCATCAGCGACCCGATCAATAATGTCTATGGTGGTCTGCCTGCCAAACATTTCGCTCAATTACGTGCCGCCGGTATTCAGGTGGTGATTACCGACCTTGATCAACTCCCCGATAGTATGCCGCTTTAT
>PDWI01008921.1_pt1 | contig 11648 bp, 7 predicted proteins | sample 1430891 | NCBI WGS metagenome assembly PDWI01 (sample SAMN01162508, study PRJNA174530) | Oral metagenome, whole genome shotgun sequencing project. | biome: Marine environment; feature: Marine mammal; material: Swab sample of the gingival sulcus; isolation source: swab sample of gingival sulcus...
AACTGTATTGTTAGCTACTGTTGTATCTGCCAAAGAACCCAAAGATGATCAATCTTGGTTCCCCTTGTTTGTGGATTATCAGGAAAAATTTTCTGCAGCTGGTAGAATTCCGGGTAATTTTTTCCGTAGAGAGGGAAAACTCAGTGATGATGAGGTATTGATTTCACGATTGATAGATAGGGCTATTCGTCCGCTTTTCCCCGAAGGATATATGAATGAAACTCAGGTTTTTGTCAATCTATTGTCGGCAGAAACAGAGGAGTTGCCGGATGCTTTGGCTGCTTTAGCAACATCAGCAGCTTTGAGTGTTTCTGATATACCTTTCGACGGTCCTATTTCAGAGGTTAGAGTTGCAAAGATCAACGGTGAGTACAAGATAAATCCGATGAGAAGCGAGATGGAAAATGCTACGATGGATTTTATCGTAGCTGCTACCGATAAAAATGTGATGATGGTAGAGGGCGAGTCGGATGAAGTAGATGAAAGCGAATTGATAGAGGCGATAAAAATCGCTCACGATGCGATAAAAGTTCAAATAGCAGCTCAGCTTGAATTGGCGAAGTTGGTAGGCGACAAAGCACTTAATAAAAGAGAATTTGAAATAGAGGAGTTAGATGAGGAACTTTACAATAAAGTGAAGAGTATCGTATCTTCCGAATTGGAAGGTATAGCTTTGGCAGCTTATGGGAAAGTTGAGAGGAAGAATGCTTTGAAAGAATTGTCCGAAAAACTTAAAGAACAACTTTTGGAGGAGAATGGTGAAGAGTGGATGGAAGGCAATTCTAAAAATATTGGTGAATACTTTGAAAAGATTACCAAATCAGTTTTCAGAGCTACTGTTTTACAAAAGAAAGTAAGATTGGACGGCAGAAAGCCCGAAGAGATAAGAAATATTTGGTGTGAGTCGGATATGATTCCGGCTGCTCACGGTGATGCAGTGTTTACAAGAGGAGAAACTCAGGTGATGTCTATATTAACTTTGGGTACCAAGATTGATAAACAAATGATTGATAATGCTCTTGATTCTTATTATGCCAGCTTTATTCTTCATTACAATTTCCCCGGATTTTCAGTTGGTGAAGTTAAGCCTATGAGAGGTCCCGGAAGAAGGGAAATAGGACACGGTAATTTGGCTAAGAGATCTTTGAACAGAGTATTGCCAAAGGATTATCCTTATACCATTAGAATAACATCAGATGTATTGGAATCCAATGGCTCGTCTTCTATGGCTACTGTTTGTAGTGGTTCTATGGCATTGATGGATGCCGGTGTGCCGATCAAAGATCAAGTAGGAGGAATAGCTATGGGATTGATGACGGATGGTACTAATTATGCTATATTGTCAGATATTCTAGGCGATGAGGATCATATCGGAGATATGGACTTTAAAGTGACTGGAACCAAAAATGGTATCTTAGCTTGCCAAATGGACATCAAGGTAGATGGATTGCCTTACGAAATATTGGAAAAAGCTCTATTGCAAGCTAAGGAAGGAAGGCTCCATATTTTATCAGAAATGAATAAAGAAATAGATGAAGTAAGAGAAGATCTTAAGCCACACGCGCCAAGAATAGAAGTTCTGGAAATTCAGCAAGATCAGATTGGCGAAGTGATAGGACCCGGCGGAAAAGTTATACAAGAAATTCAAGGAAATACTAATACGACAATAAACATAACAGAAGAAGATAATAAGGGAATAGTTCATATTTTTAGTGCGAATTCTGAAGATCTTGATAAGGCTAAAAAAGCGATATTGGAGATAACCTATAAGCCTCAAATAGGCGATGTGTTTGATTCTGTTGTTAAAACGGTTATGCCGTATGGTGTTTTCGTCGAGTTTTCCGGAAAAAGAAGTGGACTTGTGCATGTGTCGGAACTGTCATACAGTAGAATTGAAAATGTAGAGGAAGTTTTGAAAGAAGGGGATGAGTTTAAAGTGCAACTTATCGGTTTCGATCCTAAGACTAAAAAAATGAAACTCAGTCGTAGGGCATTGCTTCCTAAGCCTGAAAATTATGTTGAGAGAAAAGAACGAAGCGGAGGAGATAACAGAAGAAGAAGACCTGATGGAAATAACAGGAGAAATAGAAACAATAATAATAACGATAGAAGAAATAACCAAAATAGGTAATTATTTTAGTTAGTTATAGTTAGTTTTAGGAATAGATAAAGACAGGTACTCATTTTTGAGTGCCTGTTTTTTTTACCCCATTTCTACGCGACTATGGTATTATGTGATGAAATCGATATGATTAAAATGAGTATAAGTTGGGAGTGGGAAGCGATTTTAATGGTTAATTATCAATGATGTTTGGCTTTTGGTTTGTTTTGAGGGAACAATGAGTTAATGTTTCAATGGGACAATGATTTAAGGGAATAATTATCTTTGTTAAAAACGTTAGCAAGCTAACAGCTGAAGGCCAATGGTTAACAGCTGAAAATAAATAGATGAAATTATATGGTAGTACATGAAATTAATTATTTCATTTTTGCGTTTAGTGTGTTAGAATATTTATATTAGGGTGCTGTATTGATTAAATTCGAATATAGTGCGTAATGTTTAAATAGTATTTATATGAAAAAAATATTGTACATAATATTGCTTATTATAGTTCCTTTTTCAGCTGTTTTGAATGCTCAATCTAGTAGTGAAATAAAAAAAGTTTCGGTTAAGGAGTTTTATGATATTTCTTCGTCTATGGATTGTCCTGTGGTTGATATAAGGACAGCTAAGGAATTTGGTAAAGAGCATTTGGCTAATTCAGTTAATATAGATTTTTATGATAAGTCTTTTTACGATAAGTTGGCTCGCTACAAGGGTAACGCAATATTATTGTACGATAGATCTGGAAATCGTACGGAGCAAGCTATAGAAAAATTAAGGAATGATAATTTTACTAAAGTTTATATCTTGCGAGAAGGTCTTGTCGGTTGGAAAAGGGCAGGGTATAAGGTTGTGAAGTGATATGTTATCGCTTAATATTTTGCTTCTAGCAGTTTTGTTAATTTTGTTAAGTCATTTTTCTTTATGTCTATGGTTATTAGGTTGTTAAGGTCTTTAGCTCTTTTAGATTGTCCCTTGTAGCTTTCCCACATGTGTGTCAGATACCAATCGGGTTTATTACTCCACCTTGGATTTTTAGTTATTATTTGAGTAAATGTTTCATAATCGGCATTTATAAATATCCTTTTATCATATCTGTTGTCTATTTCTTTGTTATGAAATGGAAATTTGCCTTCCAGTATGACAATATCAACATTCTCACACAACCAAATGAAATCGTATCTTAAATTTGAAAAATCTATTGATTCAGGAGTTTCCCAATCGACCTCTCCATTTATAGGAGGTATAATATAGCCGGAATTGATATAGTCTTCTTGATAAAGAATAGCACATGTTTTACCTTTAAAATGATTAACTAATCTTTCTGCCAGATTAAATTTCATAGCCCCGTTTATAGTATTAATTCCTATGACCATAGACAATAACTTTTATGATAGTGGTTGAAATGTGATAAAAAACAATATTTGAAAATAGACGATAATTTTTTTATAGAGTTTATTATTTATGCTCTGTTTTAAGTACAAAAGTAAAATGTTTTTTATTATATCTTACGATTTGATTGCTCATTTTGTACAGAATTTCATTTGTTGTCTTCACCTCCTAGGGAATCCGGTCTAAATTATAACGTCATGACAGTAAAGGGTGATGATAAACCTTAGAGATTTTTTCTAAGGTTTTTTTATGCGATTAATAATTTACATTGTCTCTATAACGTTAAAGCAGGAAAGTTATTAGATGAAACCGACACGATTAAAATAATTATTAAACATACAGCATAATGATTATTTTAATTGTCAAAGGTTCCATACATTGCCCTGAACTAAGTTGAAGGGGGGCAATCTGAAAATAAAAAATAAACAGATGAAATATTTATATAGTTTATTGTTTGTATTGTCATTCAATTTTCTATCTGCTTCATATATATTCATTTCAATGGATGCAGATAGTCAGAAAGACCATTTAAAAGCATATGGCGTTGCCTATTGGATATTGGAACGAGAAGTAGACGTTTATTGGCTGCTTAACTATGAGGGGGGTAGCTTTGCCTGTTCCTATTCGAAAGAAATTGAAGATTTGTGTAAGGTTAGAGGCGTTAGTTACAAGATTATACCCAATAGTAAATTTGCTATGATAAGGGAAGAAATTTCTAATCCGGAGGTAAATATGGATGTTATGAAGTTGGAAAAAGCTCCTAAAATAGCAGTTTATACCCCTGAATACAATACACGTGGAGAAAAAATTCAACCTTGGGATGATGCCGTAACACTGGTTTTGACCTATGCAGAGATACCCTTTGACAAAATATATGATAGGGAAGTACTGGAAGATAAATTGGTAGAATACGATTGGCTACATCTTCATCACGAAGATTTTACCGGACAGTACGGTAAATTTTATGCTAGATATAGAAATGAAAGGTGGTATAAACAAAGTAAACAAAAACAAGAAAAATTAGCTGAATCTTTAGGATATAGTAAAGTGTCAAAGCTTAAATTAGATGTGGTAAAAAGAATAAAAGAATATGTAGGTGCCGGAGGATTCTTATTTGCCATGTGTTCTGCTACCGATTCTTATGATATTGCTCTAGCTGCTGAAAATACAGATATTTGTAAGCCTATGTTTGACGGCGATGGTATGAGTGCAGATGCACAGTCAAAATTGGATTTTTCTAAAACATTTGCGTTTAAAGATTTTCAGTTGGAAAAAAATCCTCTTGTATATGAATTTTCTTCGATAGATCATAATAAGAGAAAAGTAAATGCGAAAGAGGACTATTTTACCTTATTCGAATTTTCAGCTAAGTGGGATCCGGTACCTGTAATGCTCACTCAAAATCATACCAGAGTTATAAAGGGCTTTATGGGGCAAACAACGTCTTATAAGAAGATGTATATAAAGCCTGATGTGTTGATTATGGGCGATCTGAAATCCGCTGACGAGGCAAGGTACATACACGGTAACCATGGTAAAGGATTTTGGACGTTCTATGGCGGACACGATCCTGAAGATTATAGGCACTTTATAGGAGACCCTCCCACAGATTTAAGTTTACATCCCAATTCGCCGGGATATAGATTGATATTGAACAATATACTATTTCCTGCAGCACGTAAAAAGAAGCATAAGACATAAAAAAAAGCTGTCCGGAAAGGACAGCTTTTTTTTTAAAGAGAGCTATTTGCCTCTTCTAATATTTTTTTTGCGAGGTCTAGGATTTCTGTAGTTTCAAGATTTACATAACCACCGTCAGGTCCGGGTTGAATATGATTACCTATCAATTCCCCCTTATTATTATACTTCTTTGCTCCAAAATAATTTCTTACTGTTTGCTCATCGGTATTAAGGGTCTCTGCAATTCTCTTAACACTACCTGTTGGTAAACTATGCTTAATCTTTCTTAATTCATTGAATGTTATGTGCATGGCGTTAAAAATTTTATATGTTAACAAAATAATTCAAATAAACAACATAAAAGTACTCAAAAAATATCAAACAAAGGTAGTTGTATAGCAATAATATTTAATATTTTTTTCTTCCTATCTTGTCGTCTAAACCAAATAGATTCATGATAGAAACTGAAATTTGGTATAAATAGTTCATTTTTTATAATTATTAACTTCTTTTAGAAACCTTTGAATAAGCATTAAAAAAGAACAAAAACATCCCAAACTATGGACGATTTTTTCGTTATCAAAAATTTTAAGTCCTCACAACCACAAGGTTGCTGTGGGTTAAAATTTTTTCTCGCCTCAAACTCGCCTCATATTTTGGGTTATTCAAAGGTTTCTTTTAATATTCATTCAAATGGTATTATAGTTTTAATAGTGTAAGTAGATTGGGCATTAGAATTAATATTAGCATTTTTTTATTAATTTTGTAGTTCAGCATATATTCAAAGGTTTCTAAAATTTAAAGACAGACAAATGCAAAAAATATTTAATCCGGGAACAGTCGCAATATTTGGAGCCTCCAATAATGAATCAAGAGTCGGTTATTCCGTTATGAAGAACGTTATAGGCTCAGGATATGAAGGTATTGTTTATCCAATCAACTTGAAAAGAAAAAGTATTTTTGGCATAAGGGCTTATCGGTCTTTAACTGAAACTGGGGATAAGATAGATTTGGCGATAGTGGCAACGCCGGTTAGAACTATTGTTAGTGTCGTTCGGCATTGTGGTAAAAATAACGTTCCGGGAGTCGTAATTGTGTCGCCGGGATTTGATGAATCCGATAGTCAGAGCCAAGAAATAATAACTCAAATTGTTGAACTCTCCAATGTCTATAATATCAGGGTTATAGGTCTTAACAGTCTTGGGTTTATCAACCCATCAGTAAAGTTAAACCTAAGTTTCGCCAATAAGATGGCTTTGCCCGGTAATATTGCTTTTGTTTCGGAAAGTAATTCGATTTGTAATGCTTTTTTAGATTGGTCTTTGAGTAAGGGGGTAGGTTTTAGCCATTTTATATCAATTGGTTCTATGATAGATGTGGGCTACGGTGATTTAATTGATTATTTGAATAGTGATTCGCAGACTTATGCCATTGTTATTTATATGGAGTCTATAACCGGAGTGCGCAATTTTATGAGTGCCGTCAGAGCTTGCGTTGTCAATAAACCAATAATAGTGCTGAAATCGGGAAAAAAATCCGATACTTTGACTGGAGCGATGTCAGATTTAGATACTATAATAAGTAGTCAGGTGGCTTTCGAAGCGGCATTTAAAAGGGGAGGCATTATTTCAGTTGATACCCTTAGGCAATTGTTTAGCTTGTCTGATATTATATCTAAACAACCAATACCAAAAGGAAATAGATTGGCGATAGTAACAAACGCCTGTGGCATAGGAGTTCTCACAGCGAATTATTTAGTAAGGGAAGGAGGCGATTTAGCTTCTTTATCCAAGGGGGCTAAGGCTAAATTAGATGAAAAATTGGAAGAAAAGTGTGTTGATGATAATTCAATCTACGTGTTGAGTGAGCATGCTGAGGAAGAATTTGGGTTGGTTTCCGAAGCTTGTTTACAAGAAGATAATGTAGATGCTGTACTTGTGATTATATCTTCTAATTCCTCTATTGATAAAAATAAAATCGCTCATAGTATAAATGAAGTGTCAAAAACTTATAAAAAAACGGTCTTAGTAAGTTGTGTAGGAAGTTCAGAGGTCGCAGATAATCCTTTTGATAGCATAGGTATTCCGATGTTTATAACTCCCGAAAAAGCGATAACGGCATTTATAGATTTAGTAAAGTATAACACCAATCTGCGATTACTTCAGGAGACACCCCCTGAAATACCAATTAGATTTGAGCCTAAAACTGCCGATAATAAAAAACTGATAGAAGAAGTGTTAGCGGAAGGTAGAATGATTTTTAACAGGGGAGAAGCAAAACGGTTTTTAGAGAATTATCAAATACCGGTTGTCAAAAATTTAGGAAAAGACCATAAGGGTGACCATAATATAAATGTTGAAGTTGCAAATGATAAATTTGAACTCATAATCGGTGCGAGAAAAGACGATTTATTCGGTCCTATTATTGTATTTGGTATGGGGGGGACTATGTTTGATGTGTATCAAGATTTTTCATTTGGATTGCCGCCTTTGAATATGGCGCAAACGAGGAGAATTATCGAAGATACTAAAATATACAAAATTCTAAAGGGATATAAAGGGGTGAAAGGTGTGGATATAGAAAAGTTACAGTTTTTGCTTTATGAATTTTCTCATTTAGTTGCGGATTTTCCCGAAATAAAAGAGCTTATAATCAATCCTTATAGCGTAGATTGTGAATTGGGTGCTGCGCTTGATGCAAAGGTAGTGTTAGATAGTAGTATTACCGGTAATGAAGGCAATATAGAACCATTTTCTCATTTGGTAATAGCTCCTTGTCCCGATAAATATACCTATAATTATACTATGAGAGACGGCACCGATGTGCTTATTAGACCGATAAAAGCCGAAGATGAACCTCTAGAAAGAGATATGTTCTCCTATTTTTCAAGAGAGACACAGTATTTTAGATTTATGGGGTATATCAAAGATACTACACATGATATGATCGTTAAATTTACTAATATCGATTATGATCGAGAAATGGCTCTTGTCGCTGAAATTAACAGAGATGGCAGGCGAAAAATGATAGGTGTGGTACGAATCGTAAATGATATAGGCAACGAGGCAACAGAATATGCAATAGTAGTCGCCGACCCTTGGCAAGGTAAGGGATTGGGAAGTGAGTTGACAAATAGGATTATGGATATAGCCAAAGATAGAGGTATAAAAAAAGTCTATGCCAACGTTTTGAAATCGAATACTACCATGCTGGAGATGTTCAAAAGTAGAAACTTTAAGATTGATGTCTTGGATTCCACCACATATAGGGTGTGGAAAGAGATATAATCGTTATTTGAAAATGTCTATTTTAGAAATCTTTGAATAACCCAAAATATGAGGCGATTCTGAGGTAAGAAAAAATCGTCCATAGTTTGGGTTTCCTTTATACTTATTCAAAGGTTTCTTTTATACATTATTCTATATGTGGATGTATTAGTATCCTGATGAATAATAGGTATAAATCGTCAATTTTTTTTAAATAAGTTAAAAAAAATATATAAAAATAAAGAGGATTATAAAATTGGCACATAATTTGCTATATGTATAGTGAGTTTTGGTTATTAAATAGAGTAATGCCCGTGATATGGAGATAGCACGGGCTTTTTTTGTGTTGTAGTTTTATTGCTTCTTTTTGTTTTTTTTGCGACTACAGCTGCTATTTGCAGTAATTTTTAAGGTTTTAGAAAAATCTTTATTAAAAAAATATGGGCGATTTGTGTGTGTCGTTTTTTATGATTAAATAACCTTAGAAAAGGGTTTGTATTTGTCGAATTTTAATTATACCTTTGTCTTGTGATGTTATTTAGTTTTTGTAGTGCCGTTTAAATTACGTTTATAAGTGAATTTGTGTGTGGGGGGACAGGGTTTATAAATCTTAGTTTATCGGTGGAGTTATTAAATATAATCGTATGAATGTTAGATGTAAATGTTTAATGTTTCTGTTCCTTTTGACTACATTCTTATCTCCGTTTTATATTTACGGACAAACTAAAATTCAACTGGAGTCTGGTGTCGGTTTGTCATTTCAAAATCCCTCGATAACGGTAGATGGTTATAAATTAAAAAAGAGAAGTACACTTACGTGGCGTTTTGGAGTTAATACACAGTTTTTTTTCTCAAGGTTTTATTTTGAAACAGGAATTTTTGGTATTGCTAATTTGGGAAGAAAGGAATTACCGGACTTGAAATTTAAATCTTATAGTTTGCACGCTCAAATACCTTTTCAAATGGGCTATAAATTTTTAGAAAATTGGCAGTTAAGTATAGGGGGAGCCGTTCAAAATGAAAGAGATTTTTCAGAAATGAACATTAATAAAAATCATAATATAAGGTTAAGTTTTTTAAGTAAGGTTAACTATAAATATAGCAATAAATTGTATTTTTCATTCCAATCTAATAGGGCAATAATCGGTGTTCCTGATGTTTATGCTCTTGCTTGTCCAAAAAAATCTTTGTTATTAGGTATCACTTATTCACTGTTTTAAAGAAAAAATAAATAATGAAAAAAATAATTGTTATATCTATCTTATTCTTGATAACAGCTTGCACGAAGTTTGAGGAATATCAATATTATAATCAGTATTTTATAGATTATGATGATTTGACTTTGCAAAATATTAATACAGATTTAAAGGTGATTAATATCGTCGTTGATCAAGAAGAATTTGACCGTATGTATAAAAATTATAATGATGATATAGAAATTGAGGCTTATTTTGAGATGTATTTAAATAAAGAATGCATAATTGAAAATGAAGAAATAGAATTGCAGATTAAAGGTTCTTCAAGTGCAGTATTTGAATTGAAATCTCTGGGGGTTAAGTTTGAAAAAGCTTATAAAAATAAAGAGAATTCTTATAATTTATTGAATCCACCTGATATTTTGCCCTTTCATTCTTTGGATAAAATCAAATCAATACGGTTGAGGAATTCAGGTAACGATTTTGAATTTACAATGTTAAAAGATATAACATATACCCAACTGGCTTTAAATGCTCGGATGAATTTTGAATTAATGTATGCTGAGCAAATTGTTGTTTTTGTAAATAATAAGTTTTATGGATTGTTGAATATGCGTACAGAAACCAATAAACACGGTTTGTCAAAATTGTATAATGTTGGTAAAAAAGCCATTACCTTAGGAGGAATGGATGTTGGTAAAGTTGAGTTTAAAGATGGGAATGAAGCCAAGTTTAATAATTTTATTGAGGCTATCAAAAATAAAGATGATGAATTTTTGATGAAAGAGGTTGATGTCTCTAATTTCATAGATTATATGATTTTTGAATCTTTTATTGCAAATTCAGATTGGCCAAGAACAAATGTTAAGTTTTTTGCCATTGATGATGGACCATTTAGATTTGTGCTATTTGATTTAGATTTAGTTTGTTATGATAATTTAGATGCCTCTCCTATGGACTATATTGATGATTATGTAGATAATCCAATATCAGATTTGTTTTCTGTTTTGTATAGTAGGGAAGATTTTAAAAATATGTTTGATACACGGTATCAAGATTTACTTAATTCAGGAGTATTTAGTGAAGCAAATTTTAATAATATATTAGATTCGTATAAAAATAATATCAAAGACATAATGCCTATTCAGGTTAATAAATATCAACAACCTGAAACTATGTTACATTGGCATTTGAATATAGATTTTTTAAAATTGAATTATAAAGAAAGGTTAGAGTATTTCAATTTGTCTTCTTAAAAATAAAATATATGAGAGTTTACCGTAGTGTGTAGTTCGTATATTTTTGCCGTTAGTTTATCTATAAAATAAATATAGGTTTTATAATTTTGATTATCTTGCCCTAAATTTTGTTTTTGATTTGGATATATTGAATAATAAGGTAAAAATATTACTTCATATATTGTTTTGGGTAATTGTCATTTTGGCTATTTCCCCACCGGTTCCCTATGGAGACGAGCAATTGCTAGTGGCTTTTTTTCTAAAAGAAGTCATAGATATAGCTTTTTATGCCTTTGTTATATATTTCAATTTATATTATTTGTTTCCCAAATACCTAAAGGGTAATTCTCTTAGTATTTACGTTGTGTATTTAATACTTACAGTGTTGCTTATTACACCTATTAAGGGGGCTGTGTTATATTGGGCTCAAAGTGATAATCTTCAGTTTAAATCTCAGGTTATTAGAAATTTGCACTATACTTTTTTGTCTACGTTTTTTGTTGCCGGAGCTTCTACAGTATTCAAAATCTTAATAGAATGGGTCGTTTTTCAGAGGGATAAAAAGAAGTATGAAAATGAAAAAATAAGATCGGAATTAAAGTTTTTGCGCTCACAAATCAATCCTCATTTTCTCTTCAATACCTTAAATAACGTGTATGCTCTGTCGCTTGTTAATTCTGAAAAAACACCCGATGTAATACTCAAACTTTCAGATATACTGAGATATATGTTGTATGAGTGTAATGTACCGAAAGTTAAACTCGAAAGTGAG
>PDWI01008922.1_pt1 | contig 11648 bp, 7 predicted proteins | sample 1430891 | NCBI WGS metagenome assembly PDWI01 (sample SAMN01162508, study PRJNA174530) | Oral metagenome, whole genome shotgun sequencing project. | biome: Marine environment; feature: Marine mammal; material: Swab sample of the gingival sulcus; isolation source: swab sample of gingival sulcus...
GCGTTTCTTGCCCAAAACATAGCAATCAGAGCAGGTCACAAAAAACTCAGCGATGAGGCCTTTCTTGCGGGACTGCTGCATGATATCGGGAGGGCGGCAATGTATCAGGCTGACAGCGAACTCTATATGGCGGTTCATACCATCGAAGATGAAAGAAAAGGCTTCGGTGCCGATCACCGTGAGATAGGCGAAGCCATTCTTAACAGCTGGAACTTTCCCCCTGTCTACGCAGACTCAGCGAGAGAGCATAAAAGCCTTAACATTACATCAGAACATAAAACAATCATTATGATAGTTTCAGCAGCGGATCTTCTTGCGGGACATTATTCCGACAGTCCCCTTGCCGAAACAGACGATGAGCTTCTTGATGCATTTCTTATGAGGATAAACCTGAAACCCTCAGACAAGGAATTCTACCTTAATAAATACTATAACGAGCTTGCAGCACTCCCGATGTTCAAGGAGTGCGGCAGTCTCTTCGGTGTATAAGCAGCTTTAAGGTGTCAGAAGGCCGGGCATTTTCAGTGAGACCCCAAGGCTTAGGGCCATTTCCCAGTAATCATTAGGATTATCAGAAAAAGCTCCGGAACTTGAAATATTCAGATAATAAATATTACTGTTCTTTACAAAGGTTAGACCAAGACCGCCCTCTACCTTTGCGCTCGCAAGCAGGGACTGTTCACCGATATGAGACCAGTAGCCTCCGCCGTTGACCCATAGTACCGCCTCAAAGGCAGCTGACCAATCACTTGAAGGAAAGGTAAATGATGAACGCAATCCGCCCTTTGCCTCTATAACCTTATCAGGAGCATAGTATCCTTCAGCCGGAGACATTATCGAGTTCTCAAAATTAAAAGAAGCCATCGGAGAAAGCCTGATAATTGGAGTATTGCTGAGATTAAACCCAAGCATTACATCCTGAAAAATCTGGCCTTTAATATTGCTGTCTTTCATAAACTGAAGCCTTCCATAGGTTCTCGTTGTAAGAGGGCCTAAAAATTCTTCATCAAAATCTATCCAGGTATCAGCCTTAAGCTGTATATCATCCTTGCCAAGAAGCTTCCGGCCGGCATAACTGGTTTCTTCTTCACGAGCCTTTGCCCAGGAGGCATTAACAGTCAGAAAATTCCATTTCCATTCTGCCGCAAACCCGTACCTCGGATAGGTTGATATAGTCCTCAGGAATTCAGCCGGAATAACATCATCATCCTCAGGAAAGTACAGGTTTTCCTTAAAATAGATGCTTTCAGCATACAGCCCGGCCAGAGGTTTGATTGTCAGGCCAAATTTTCCAAATACGACAGGAAGTGAAGCTTCAACAAGATGCAGCTGATACCAGCCGGTTTGTTCATTCTTGAAAGCCCGGTAGCGCCGTTTCTGTTTCAGAGAATATCCCACATTCAGTCCCAGAATACTGTTGAATTCGGTTTTATAATCAAGATTAGCTGTCAATCCGATTTCCTGGGGTCCAGCAGTCATTTGAACAACTGAAGCTAAACTGTCAGCATGGGCACGGGCAAGCTGATTATAATAATAAACGGTATTCTCATAATTCGAATCCTGATAATATACCTTTTTGTAGTATTTCATAGCTTCAGACCAGTTTCCGTAACGCTGCTCGACTACTCCGAGTTTATATGTTGCCGAAATATTCCATGGGTCAACAACAATAACACGCCTGAACTGTTCTGCTGCCTCAAAGTTCATTCCCTCATCAAGGTAGTATGTACCTAGCTCATACCTGATAAGATAGGTTTCGTACTCAAGGGAATAATTAGCCCTCTCAAGCTCTTTTTCAGCTATTGCAGCAAGCTGTTTTTTAAGCAGGTCAACTCTATTCCGATCAGCTTCAACCCTTTCGGAATAGCCGGCAAGGGCCTCAATAACTCTTGAAGCCTCAAGCTCCAACCCATTGAAATAAATTCCTGCAGCATCCCCACTAGCCGGCTTATCAGCATCCAACAGGCGCTTTTCAACCTCCGCAATATGCGGAAATGCTTCAGTCAGCCTTTCGCCTTCTATTTCAAACAGGGCTGAACGGCGGCGGGCTGCAAAATCACTCTCATCAAGCAGCAGTGCCTGATAGAGTAAATAAAGCATGTCGGTTGATAAGCCTGAGAAATCGTAATTGCTGAATAAAACTTCTTCATCCTCAGCCTTCTGGCTTTTTCCTGTTTCCGGAATTAAAACACCAGCGGCCTGATCATAGAGGCCTTCCGAATCCAAAACAAGAGTCAACATATACGTGGCAAGCTCCGGCTCGACTGCTTTTATCTCTTTCAGCTCAACAATCTGCCAGTCTTTATTCCAGCGCCATCCGCTTAGGCCTGTTATTTCTGAAAAAGCTTGATCTTTTGACTTCTCCTCTACCAGCAGACCTCTCACAGCCTCAGCATAGGCATCAACATCAGCAATTCTCTTTTCTGTACGTGATGCAAGATTCTGTGCGGCCATTACCGCATCAGCAAGAGACTGCTCTGCCTCGCTTATCCTTGAATCATCGGCAGCTTTACGGGCTGATGCAAGCTTTGACATTGACTTCTCTACAGCCTTTCTTGCGGCTGCCGCAGCAGAACTCCAGGAATCATAAAAAGGAGCAACAGAGGCAGTATTATCCATAAGTTCAAGAAGAGAGCCATTTCTGTCAAACCAGGTTTTTGCGGCACGGTATGAATGGGTTGTTATAACGTATTTAATCTGTTCAATTGCCTGCCCGCTCATACCGTTCCAGAAATATGTCTGGGCAAGCTCCTGCCTTAATTCAAGATTATCAGGCTCATTCTTAAGCCTTTCAATATATGAATCAATTACTTCATCACGAAGTTTGAGTTTCTTTTTATATGTTTCCAGCTCACTACTAAGCTTCGGAGACGGAATAAAGGTTGACTCAATCCTTCTGCCAACCTCATCCGCGGCCTCCTTATCGCCTGAAGATAGATAAGAAGCCTGAAGCCTCAGATAGAATTCAAGATATTCCGGATATTCGTCTATACCTCTTTCATATACAGACCGTGCGTATTCGGGATAACCGTTTACTTCTTCTACCCAGCCAAGCTCACTAAGCTTATCCGGCTCATCAGCAGCTTCCATGGCTTCTGCTAATATCTTCTGAGCATCATCATTGCGTGACATCCAAAGATAGGTCAGAGCAAGGTTAAACCTTAAATTAAGATCATCAGGAAACCTTTCAAGCCCGCCTTTGAAAAATCCTATTGCCCTCTCATATTCTGCTGCCCAGGCGGCAACCTTTCCGGCTTCCGCCCACAACATCTTATTTTCCGGATCAATTTTCAGGGCTCTGTCATAAAGAGCAAAGCTTTCATGCCTGTCTCCCTTCCAAAGCCGGTTTTTAGCCGCCAGAACAACCGGATAAACAGCACCTGCATCAAGAAGCATTGCCCTGTTAAGTGTTTTGAGTGCCGACTGATAATCACCTATCAGCGAATATACAAGAGAAAGCTCAATATAGGCTGACATCTCATCACTGTTATTGCTGATATAATCTTCATACTCTTTTATTGAAAGAAAAGGGTTATCAATTTTACTTTCTTCAAATACTGCCGGAAAAAAAACGGGTTTGATTTCATCAATTTCACCAGCCTTTTCTTTATTTAAGAAAAACAGGCTGTCAAGATAAAAATAATACCTGTTGTCATATGCCCTTTTTTCGGCAACCTCTATTCTAAAGCGGTGAGCCCCCTCAGAAAGATTCAAACTTCCGCATTTATTCCAGTAATAAGCCGGTGTATATGAATCTATAACCTCTACATTCTCACGATATACCGGCACAGCCTCAACTCCGTCAAGAATATATCTGAACGGACTGGCATAGGACGGAAGAATCTCATCAGAAGGCCCGGGAGGTGTACCGCCATACCAGAACTCATAGTCTCCGGCCTCTTCAACATAAAACACAAATTCCGCAAAAAATGCGGCTCCGCCCTGGAGCCCGGTGTTCCGATTCAGTTGAACTGACTTATATCCTGAGCAGCCGAAATTTGATACAGCCTGATTCGCAAAATTGGTTGAGACAGCATTCTCACCCTCAATATAGATCAATCCGGAGGAGCCTTCAGGAAAGACAGGCTTAATCTGCTCATCCCCGGCATAAATATATATGGTAGAAACCATTAAGATCATTGATATAAATAAGTGCTTCTTTAACATTTTCCTTTATCCTCCATACGCATTTGGATATAATATTATGACAATGAATAGAAAACTACTAAAACAAGCTATAGAGTCTATAATAATTACCGCGGTAATAATAATACTGAACGTTCTGCTTAAGCCGGATGATCCAGGCTTTTCTAAGTTTCTTTATATTCCGTATATTATCGCGGCTGTGTTTTCATCCGTTTTCTACGGCCGCCTGCACGGCTTTATAAACATTGCAATTTCAATCGTTTCAATAGCATTACTGACTAAAATATATTCTAACTCAAATTCAACCTTTTTGCACTACAGCAATGCAATAATCATTTCAGTAACAATATTTTCAGCCTACCTTTTCGGCACAATCCGCGAAGCAGACCATAAAAAAATAAAAAAAACGCGTGAAAGATTGAAAAAATACGTAAAAGACCTCTATTGGAGTAAAAAAATCTCGGAAGCCCACCTCGAAATAAATCGTGAGCTTGAAGAGCGAATAGCCGGACAGCGGGTATCAATAACAACTCTATACAATCAAATGCATAAAATGGACAGCCTGAATCTTGAAAAATCACTCGAAATCCTTCTTGAAACAGTTCAGATATTTACAGATGCTGAAGATGTAACAATCTGGACAGAGGGGCAGACCCCCGGCGTTCTTCAATCTTCCGCATCAATTCATAAAAGCGGAACCTTCGATTCATCAAAAATTCTGAACATTGATGACAGCATAGAGGGCTGGGTTTACAGAAATAACAGAAAGGTTTCGGCACGGATGATTAATAATTATGAAAACCTGAAAAAGATGGATACCGGAAAAAACCTTATGACTCTGCCAATACCTCTAAACAAAAAAGTCTGGGGAGTTCTTAACATTGAAGAGATGCCATTTGTAAAATATAATCGACATACCGAACATATGCTTGAAATAATTATAAGCCTTGCCGAGCCGGCTATTTCGCATGCAGTCGAGTACGCAAGGCAGGTTCAACAAAGCGAAACCGACGAAGACACAAAACTTCCGTTGTTTTCACAGCTTTATACGATGCTTAACCGTCATATAGCAGCCTCTACAGAACAAAATGCAAGAATAAGCCTGCTTATTATAGAAATACAGAACTATCAGGATCTTATCTCAACCTTTCCTGAGCCCGAAGTAAAACGGTTGCTGCTTAGGCTTGTCGATGAAATTCTTCTATTTTCTGCCGGTCTGGCAGAGTTCTTCATGTTCAAAAATAACAGCCAAATGGCAGTTCTTATACCCGGTCTTGATGCCGACGGAGCATCACTGCTCTGCCTTGAAATTCTTGAATTAATAAACTCTACAAACTGGTCAATAAGAAATGAAGAAACCTTTGTCGAGATGATAATAGGTTACTCATCACTTGGAGACATCGCTCAGGATTCAGATGGATTGATAAGCCATGCCGAACATCTGCTGGAGATACAGAAAATATAATGGGTAATTCAGATTTTGAATACATAAAGAATTCCGATAAATACTTCAAACCCAAAACTCCCTTTGCAGCCCTCAAGGCAGTAGAAGCTGGACTTCTTCCGCCTGAAGCATATATTTACAAATCAACCTCAATAGAACCTATTGCCGATAATCCTGAAAACCTTGAAGAAATTGAAAGGATCCTCGGGCAGAGGAACAGGGATCTTGCAACAAATATACTTCTAAAAAGTATCCTTGATAAACTTGTCAGAAACCCCGACAAAGAGGTTGCGCTTTTTGCTGCCGAAAGCCTTAATTCAATTGAAAATGACTATAACAGGGCTGTTGAAAATTTGAAAGAGGGCGAAGACCGAAAACGTGCCGAGCTCTACATGGAACTTGCCGAACTCAATAAAGATGTTGAAGATCTTGGAAACTTCTATCTTAGAGAATCTTTTAGAAGCTATATTAATCTACAGAAAAAAAATGAAGCAGAAACAGAGGACCTGCTTAATATGTGCAGAATTCTTATTTCACTCGGACTGCCTCAGCAGGCGGCTAAAACGATAGAGGACAATAATATCAAATGCATAGAGGCAAAGTTCATCCTGGCAGATATTGCATTCAGACAACGCGACTACATCCGCATCAACTCTCTGATGGCAGAACTGGATAAGCACCTATCCGAAATGGATTACAATCAGACCGCGCTGCTTGACTTCTGGATGGATAAAGAATGAAAAAGCCCAAGGTCTGTCTTGTTCTTGAGGGCTCTTATCCCTTTATAACCGGAGGAGTCTCAGCATGGACACATGATTTAATAATAAATCTTCCCGGCATTGATTTTGTATTGTTCACAATATCACCCGAAAGCAATATGGAACTGCGGTATGAACTGCCCAAGAATGTGGTTGAACACCGTGATATTGTACTAAACAGGCATTATAACTCAACCTCAAAGCCTAAATCACGCAAAGCGATACTCAAAACAATCGAAATGCTTCATTCAATGCTTATAAACAAAGATGCTTCTGATTTTGAAGAAATTATAAAAACCATACCCGAATGCTTTTACATCTATGATGAGGCTGTAAAAAGCAATAAGGGTTGGGACTTAATAGTAAGAGAAAACCAAAAATATAATCCGTTATATCCCTTTACCGACTATTACTGGGCATGGAAGTCCGCAACCGACATGCTTTTTACAGTACTCGGTGCGCCGGCTCCGGATGCTGATATTTACCATGCAGTATCAACAGGCTTTGCCGGTGTTTTCGCTGCCGCTGCAAAAATCAGGAAAAACAAAACCCTTATCCTGACCGAACACGGACTCTATCATAAAGAGAGAGAGATGGAGATCCGCAAATCAAGTCTGATCAAGGGCCGTCAGCGGGACATGTGGACAAGTATCTACAACACCCTAAGCCGAGCCTGCTATTCACAGTCCGATATCATCATATCGCTGTTTGAAGAGAACCGCCGTAAGCAGCATGAACTTGGCGCAGATCCGTCCATTACTGAGGTAATTCCAAATGGAATAAACATTAAGCGTTTCTGTATTGAAAGGGAAGAGAAACCGGGTTTTCATGTGGGACTTATAGGCAGGGTTGTTCCGATAAAGGATATAAAAACCTATATAACAACAGCAAAAATAGTACTTGATAAAATTCCTGAAGCAAAATTTTACTGCATCGGACCGACAGATGAGGACCCCGGATATTACTCCGCCTGCAAGCGGCTGGTTAAAAACCTGAAAATTGACGACAGCTTTATCTTTACCGGCAGACAGAATGTTCTTGAGTATTATAAATTCCTTGATGCGCTTGTACTCACATCAGTCCGTGAAGCACAGCCTCTAGTTATTCTTGAAGGCTATTGCGCGGGGGTTCCGGCCGTTGCCACCTCCGTCGGAAACATCCCGGAAATGCTTGACTATAATGAGAATTTTTTGGCCGCGTCAAAAGATTCTACAAAACTGGCAGAATGCATTCAATACATATATGATAATCCTGATGAAATAAAAAAAATCAACGAGGCAAACAGACAAAAGGCTATCAACTACTACAATAAAGAAGACCTGCATAAACGCTATCAAAGGCTTTATAATGAGTTTAAGGAGAGGGGCTGATGGCAGGCATAGGTTTTGAACTTAGGAAGGTAATTAATAAGGGCGGGATGAGTTCATTCTTGCAGACAGCAATGTCCGGTGCAATGATAGTTGCAGGCCCCTGGCTTCTTTCGATAATCACAATAAGCCTTATAAATATAATTCTCAATCAAACAAGCTCAGATGGAATAGAGCTGTTTATGGGGGTTGTCATCTATTGCTACGCCTTCTCATTATTTTTATTCGGAGGCTTTCATTATCTTTTTACGCGCAGAATGAGTGATATGCTCTACATTAAAAAAGAAGGTGAGGCATTCGGCTTTGTGCTAAGACTGTACATCCCTTTGGGGATTATCTCTGCAGTTATAGCACTGCCCGCAGCATTGCTACTAAAGCCCGAACTAAGCAGTCAGCTTGAAGTATCAGTTTTCCGCGCTTCAGCTGTAATGCTGTTTACTGCAGTAAACATCCTTTGGGTTATAATGCTGTTTGTTTCAGTTCTAAAATGGTATATAAAAATTCTTCTGGTATACACAGCCGGCCTTGTATTATCAATCCTGCTTGTATTTCTGCTTTCACCCATACTCGGCATATCAGGAGCTCTTCTGGGTTTCTGTATCAGCCATATACTGATTGTAATAATGCTTACAATACTATGCCGAGCGGCATGGAAGCCCCGCAGGCCCCGCCCATCACCTGATATAAACCCATCAACAGCAAAAAATCCAATAATTGCGGCCGCGGCAAACTTTGGGGCCTACATACGCAAATATAAATATCTATTTGCCGCGGGGATCTTTTACTATGCAGGCATCTGGATTGACAAATTAATCTATTGGGCAGCCTATGGAGATAATGTTTCAGCCACATTTATCCGCCTTTATGCTGAATATGATATTTCTGTTTATATGGCAAATCTCACAATGATACCCGGCCTCATCTTCTTCGTAATTTATTCTGAAACCGAGTTCTATACAGCCTTAAAGAGGTTTATCAACATAATCAGGCACGGCCTTTATACCGATATTGTTATCCATAGAAATAAACTGGCCGAAAAAATTGTTGATTCACTAAAAGAGCAGAGCCTTTTTCAGGGCATTATAACCCTAATAATGATTATTCTATCGAGTAATTTGATATTCAGAACAACCCTCTCTGCTGTATTTTTTCACCTGCTGCTGCTTACCCTGATAAACTATTTTTTCTATATTGAAGAATACAATCACGCCTTTTATTCAGCCCTTGTATTTTTTATTGTAAACGGCACACTTGCAGCAATTACGACCTTAGGGCTTATTCCGAAGGCACCGGGCTTTTCGTATCTAATAGGCGCGGCAGCGGCATCTGCGACAGCAGCTCTTCTTTTAAAAGCCGATATAAGCCGGCTTGAACGGCATATTCTGACAAAATAGTAACTGAGGCTCTTTCAAAACTCAGAGAGTTCTTGAAAGCAGCTGAACTTTTTTTAAAAAATTTTACGATTTTTTTTGATTTTTCATTGGTTTGTGCTATTAATAATTAGGTTTGACTTTTTATAATTTAGGAGGGTATTATGACAAAGAAAAAAATAATATTTTCAATTTTACTTATAATTATTGCTGTGGTTTTTACCTCATGCGGAGCAGGAACAACAGACAGGCTGACTGCTGAAGAAATTGAAGACTATGAAAACTACATTATTAGTTCATACTTCATGCTTAGAGGAGATCAAGAGCTTCCCCAAAGCCGGGCAGCCTGGGATTATAACACAGAGGTAAATTTTCCCACCGTAACAGAATACACTACTAAGACAAAAAACAACTATCCTGAAAGCGGTCAGTATACAACAGTTAAGCTTGAAAAAACATCTAACGCGGATGTATACAAGGTCACAAACGCAACCTACTACCCCGGCAGTAATGGAATCCATAAAACCATTGAAAGCTACTACGTTAAAGACAGAAGCGCTGATCCGAACGTCCCGGATGGTATTTTTAAGCAGGCTGAGGATATAATATGCAAATTTGATGGAACACCAGATCCAAAATCAAGAATTGAGTACAGGACAGTATATTCTGATAAATCAGAGCGAATCGGAATAATACAGAAGGTATTTCCAAACGTAAAATATGCTGAATTTGATATTAATGGAACCCTTGAGTACCCTGACAGCAACGATCAAAGCACTTGGGGCGGAGGAAGCTTTAACGATGAGGGAGTCTGGATTCCCGGACCCAGCATAGACGGAGATAATACGCAATGGTCCAGTATGACTTCATATGACCACATAACTACAAAAAAAATTAAGCGCAAAATATATACCAAACACTTGTTTGGAGCGAGATATTACACTGAACAGGGTTCATTAGCAGGAGGAGATTTGGTCAGAACATCAGTTAGCTATGAACGAACAATTGTTACAACCTCTCAAAGCGGATCTCAAAACGGAGGACACCAGCTTCTATACTATGATAAAGATTCAGATGAATTATCCGGCATTTACGCACAAACTGTCATTAGAACAAGAATAGAAAATAACGGCAGCAAAATAGTCAAAATGGATTCAGTTCTGTTTGACAATAAGGGCTCTAAAAAAATAAATATTAAAGCCGAGTTTGAAAAAGACGCTGACGGCAGCATAATCAAGGAAGGAAAACCTAAGGTTTACTATAGATAATTAAAAAATGCCTCTTTTAGTTCATCACCCTGAGCCGTTGGCTTTGGGTGATGTTTTTTTATCTACTAAATTTAGTATTATGATAATTTCCTTATCAGCTCATCAATTTTTTCTGCTTCGGCGGTTCTCCCGCGCTTTCTGCAGCCTGCCGACCATACTCCGCATTTGAATAAAAATTCTTCCATCGCGGCAGGGCGATGATTTGAATCAAAGCCGCCCCATTTGAAGCCCTTCATATACTGCGGCGGCTCTTCAAAGCCCGGAACCCTAATATCCAAAAGAGAGCCAAGGGCGCAGAGCCTGAACCATTCTATCTTTCCGTATTTTTCAGAAAGCTGCTCCCAGCCGCCGGCGCGCTTAACTGTAAGCTCCTGATCAAGGTATTCTACATCCTGGGCAGCTGTTATCCTAAGCCAGTATTCATAGTCTTCGGCTATCTCAAGCCTTTCATGAAAACCTCCGGTTTTCATATAATAGCCGCGCTCAATCATAACAGTAGACGGGCCGATTATGCATTTTTTGAGGGCATCATTAAATATCATGCCCTGCCGCCTATGCCGCTGCTTTCTCTGGCTGACAGTACTATCACCCCTCAGCCAATGCTCACGGGTATGGGATATTACCGCGCCGGTACCGCGCATAAGAGAAAGCTGAGCCGCAAGCTTTTGGGGCTGCCAGAGATCATCAGAATCAAGAAAGGCAATAAATCTGCCGCCGGCAGCCTCAACCCCGCGGTTACGTACCGCGCCGGGGAAACCGCAATGGGGAATGCTTATCAGGCGGCAGCGGCCGGCAGCGGCATCCATTACGGCAAGTTCAGCCGCCGCGGCGGGGGTATCATCTGTTGATCCGTCATCAACTATTATAAGCTCAAAATCGGTAAAGCTCTGTGCAAACACAGAGAACGCGGCTTCATACAGAAGCCCCGGGCGGTTGTATACGGGTATTATTACAGATACTTCGGGCATAAAATAATTTTACTGTTTTTTTATCAAATTTGGTATATTATTAATTAAGATGAATAAGCGAATTCTTTTTTTGTTTTTAATAATACCCCTAAGTTTAATTGCAGTATACTCATGCATTGACTTTGATTACTTTTCAAAATACAAAGGTAAAAACCTGATTTCACATACAGCCCTTTCAGACTGGAGCCCAAGCCAAAACAATACCTATATGATTTATGAACCGGTGACAGCTGCTGCTGCCGGCGGAACAGCAGGCCTTCCGGATGCTTCTGCACAGATTTACAGGCTTGAGAACAAGAATCTCTTAATCAACGGTGATTTTGAAGA
>PDWI01008924.1_pt1 | contig 11644 bp, 8 predicted proteins | sample 1430891 | NCBI WGS metagenome assembly PDWI01 (sample SAMN01162508, study PRJNA174530) | Oral metagenome, whole genome shotgun sequencing project. | biome: Marine environment; feature: Marine mammal; material: Swab sample of the gingival sulcus; isolation source: swab sample of gingival sulcus...
GCCCTTTTTAACGGGCAATTTCGGAAAAAGAAGTCGGTTACCAAGCATTTGCCAAAGGGCATTGAGGCACATCGGCGAAAGAAACGACACCCTTGACGGGCTTTCGCTTTTTTTGACGGCTTTTTGAGCTATTTTTAAATGTTGAATTATTTCAGATTATGTCTGAAGTCTATTTATCATCCCACTTTAGCGGAAACTAAAGTTTGTTCTCAATTCACAAAAAGTATTTTAGACTTTATTTCCAACAAAAAGAAATTGTCATCGGGTACGAAAAATATTTTTCCGATGCCATCGAATTGAATCCAAAAAAGGCCACAAATCATTGTCTGAAGGACCAATAAGGGAACGATCTGTGAATGTTGAGAAATGTCCAGGGAGGTTAGGGGCATTTGAAAGTTGGGAGGATACCTTTACATGGTAGCTATCTGAAAAGGACAATAATCCCTCATCAAAATTCCAGTGGCATAAATGACAAAGTGCTAACCCATTACGAGGATCATCATTATGACTCTTGCTCCATGGAATTATATGAGCAGCTACAACAGCAGTATGTCCATCTACCGTTAATATACGTACGCCACATATAGCACATCTATGATCATAAGCTTTAACTATGGCCCTTCGAAAGCCTTGATCCCGAACCGCTTTAGAAGAAAAGGAATCCGTTGCGGGTTCTTTAATATGGGTAACATTTTTAACTTGATTTACAAGGTCTTGACTGTATAAAAACGCATTGATGTTTATTAGGCTTTGCTCAATTAAAATCGCTTGATTGGTTGGTGAAAAGTAAGTTTCGGTTAAAACGCTACGCAAAATATTCCTGTATTCTTCGGAGCATAATAAAGCATATAGGTCAGAATCAAGTTGCGCCCCCAAAACAGTTTCTTTCAGCTTTGATATGGCACGAACTTGTAACGCAGTTCTGACAAATGACTCATAACCTGGATTTGGTATCAAATGCCAAAAACCATCACCCTGAAGATGCCAATAAGGCATGGCAATATTCCCACGTCGTCTATCTAGTGGAGAAATTTTAGACCAATAGATTGCAAACAACTCGCCAAGTTCCGGGGTTAACTCGATCAAGTTAGCTTCAATTATTCCCTCAGAAAATAAATCTATCATGGCAAGCAATAGCAGTGGTTTGTGTGGAGCACGATAGCGTGTTGTGTCATCCCATCTTGCTTTACTTTTATCTGTGCTTAACTTGCTAAAAACGTCGATGTAGTGCTGTAAAGATGCCATACTGGAAAATCCTTTGAAGGTTTCTCAAGATACGAGAATTTCACTGTGTAGGGATGTTTTTCTTTGAAAAAAGTTCCGAATAGTTTGGCACAGTTGCTATGTACCTATTAGGCAGGAAATATAACAACCATCGCATCAAAGTCTGCCATGCGTAGCTGGCATCAAAATCAGGTATATGTTTGTGTTTTTGGGCTAATAAATTCTTCACTGCACCGAATCGCTGTGGGGTAGTTGCAATTTGGTCAATGGTTTGGACTATTGGTTGTTGCAGCAAAATAGCACCTACGCAGGCATTTAATGCTTCTTCAGACAAACCTGTCGGCACTTGAAGAAATTCCAGATCAACTGCCGCAGATTCTTGAGATGCTTGACTTAGTTGCTCCCATTGACCTTTGTAAGCCCTAATTAAGTTTTCTGGATGTCGCAAGGTTGGCAGCCACTCATTACTTGTTGGTAGTATTTCAGGTTCATTTGAAATTGGTGGCGGTGAAGGTTTAGGTAACAAATTAACGGCCGTTACCATTTGTTGGTAAATATCGTCATCAACTTGAACAGATTGGGCAAGCAAATTATTTTCAAAAGCTCGCAAATCATTTGTGTGCGATTCAAATGGTAACAGTAATTCTAGATTTGCTGGTTGTCTCCACCCAAGAGCTGATAACGTTAAATTAGCCGAGCCAATCAAATATTGATCATCAATCCGATAATATTTGGCATGTAGTTGTGGATGTAGCCATAGTGTAGAATTGGTTCGTTTATTCAATAGGGGCCAAATTTCTACATCACTTGCACCTGCTGCAATTTCATGAGGATACCACCGGGTAACACAGCCAACAGAGACAGCATCCGGGATTTCAGCCAATATCCTTTCCAGAACAGTCACTTTGATGAATGGGGCAACTAATAAAACTTCATTTGCAGCTACTCGACAAAGTGTAATCAACGCATTACCAGGAGTATCCATAATCCCTTTAATCTTCGTCCATCAAGAATTCTTTAGCCATACGCCCCCAATCCCATCGAGCTTGTTGAGCGCGATCACGGCGCTGGCCGCTTTGTTCATCTTCATGACGCGCCCAAGCCATGAGTAAAAGTTCTAATCCTTCTCTAGCACGCACCAGTCGAGAACGGAGTTCACCCCCATTAATACTATCCACATCATTTTGGAGCAATTCCACTAGATGGCCATATGCAGGGTGGTTGACGTTTAAGGCAATGATGATAGTGCCACCACGTGGTTGTACATCGAAAAAGGCAGGACTGTTAGTTATTGTTTTGATCAGCTTGTATTTAAGCCCGCGCCCAACAGTAAGTGCGGCAAATTCTTCAGCTTGTTTTTGCGGTACGCCTTGCTCAACCAATGTTTCCGCGATTTCGCTTTGCCGTTGTTCTATCGGTTCACTTTCCTGGGCATCACTTTGACCAACAAAACCTTCTTCTTGCCGTTTACGAGTAACCTCTGTACCTTTTTGTTCAGAAGTAGGAACTTCATGCCTTCTTGGTCCCTGAGTGGATGCTGTTTGAGCTTTTATCAATCGGCGGATAGTTGCGATATTTTGACGAATATGTTGAGCGATTTCCAGCAATGGCATCCGTGGGTCTTCATCTGCTTCTAATTCCTCACGTAAAGCCCCCAATGACTGACCTTCATCCAGTAAACTTTCCAAATCAACTTTGGCTAATTCAGAAAAATTCCGAGCAGATTGTTTGTTGTTTGTAACGCCAAAAAGATCGTCTAATGATGGCGGGAAATTGACTTCTACGCCCCACCAACGATCACGAGGCTCAGATGGATCAGACCACGAAGGATCAAGGTCAAGTTCTCGGTTGGCACGGACTATGGATATGCCTACATTTCTTTTGGCGTGTTGTCCATAGTCCCGGCTTCCAGGATTGTATCCTTCACGGGCTTCTTCTTTAGCATAAGAAAAACGCACTGTGACTTTATGTTCTTCATCACGAAACTTGATAATGAAGGTTGTGGGTTCATCCCCCCACTGCTCAAACATCGGCTTAGTATCATAAGGAGCCGGACAAGAGGTGTTGCTCATCAAGTAAAGCGGGTCATTGGGCTTAGCAAATGTTTCTTCAACCGATCGAATCATAGCATCCATATCAAAAGCTGCTAAACGAATTTTGACTTGTTCACCTTCTAAGAAATAGCGATACATTCGACCAACTAAAAATTCGGAATGGTCAATGATTGACTTGGCAGTACGCCACATCACGCGATCCAAAGATGACCAGACTACCAATGTGCCGGTTTTGCCGAATGTTTTACCTGCTTCGCGCCAAATTTCAGGAATAGGTTGGGGTTTTGGTTCTGGCACCTGTGTCAAGTTATTTTCAGCAATTTCATCAATGTCTAAGTAGGTATATAAGGCATTGTCTGAACCATTTTGCCATGACCACACCTCTACCCGCCTGGCTTGAGAAATAGAGGAATTAGGCAATCCCATACCAAAACGGCCGATTCCTGAATAGTCGTCAAGACGTGTCCCATTGCCAAACTGCAAGGCCATACGTAATACGTCTGCATCCATGCCACAACCGTTATCTAAAACCGCTATTTGATTGATTCGAGTCCGCGATCGCTGACGCAAAAATTCAGTTTTTTCGCCACATAGCAACTCTACTTGAGTAGCCCCAGCTTGGATGGCATTATCCATAAGTTCAGCAATAGCATAAGCTGCATTTTTATAGCCGCTATCGCGCATAGCCTTTACTACAAGATGAACAGGTACGATGTCATGTGTGGTCATTCCCAAATATCCTCCCAATTTCTGAAAGCTTCAGCAACACTTCCGAAGCCAGGTAAACTATAATCTACGACAGTAAAAATTTCGGCACGAGCGTTTCCACCAGCACGAACACCACGAATCGCACGACCAACCATTTGACTGTATAAAACAAGTGATTTGGTTGGGCGAGCAATTAAAGCGGCACTGGTTTGTGGTGCGTCGAATCCGGTAGTTAGAACACCAAAATTACAGATGATACGAACATCATCAGTTGGTGTTTTATATTCCTCAATGAGTTTGGCTCTAGTAGATGAAGGTGTTTTGCCGGTGATGGAAGCTGCATGTAAGTCTCTTGCTCGTAGCACAGCCGCTAACAAATTGGCGTGTTCTACAGTTGCTGCAAAAACTAATATGCGGCGGTGGTTTTTCGCCAATTGTTCAACGGCCGTTATGATTGCTAGGTTACGTTGTTCATCTTCAGCCAATCGTTGCAGAATGTTGGTGGGGATGTCTAAATGTTCAGCAATTCTATCCAGATCGGTCGGGGACAGTTCTGGGCCACCTTCATAAAATAGCGACTGATAATCCACTTCGGCCAAATATTGTTCAGCAACAAGATAGTCAACAGGATTGCCGTAGCCTTCAACATTTAGGGTAACTTTGCGCCGAGCAAAAAATGTTGCAAGTTGTTCATCTATCTCAATATCTGCCCAAGTACGGCCTGGTGTTGCAGTTAATCCCAACAACGAGGTTTTTGGATGTTGAACAACCAAAGCTTCCAAAACAAGCTGATAAGTGTTAGCAACTGCGGAGTGGGCTTCATCCATAATTACCAAAGAGGTTTTACTTCCAAGTTGGCTGATAAAACGAATTTGCTGTTTAGCAGCACTGTATAATTTAGATAATCCAGCAATGATGATGCCATCACTGATTTCGTCAGGTTGTATTTCTCGGTTACCCAAAAAACGGTAAATGGTTAGCTCTCGATTGCCCAAGTATGACCAAGCTTTAGCAAATTCAGCAGCGGCTTGTTCACATAATTCCTCCGTGTGAGCCAGCCAAATAACAAGAGTTGGCTCATGCTTACGCAGATGTTCGGCAATAACATTCATAGATGTGCGGGTTTTTCCTGCACCTGTAGGCATGTGGAGAATGGTACGGTAAGGGGGCGTAGTTAGATTATTGTGAACATGAGAAACGGCCGTTCGCTGATGAGCAAACAATGGATAACCAGCAGCCCCGTTTTCTATCGCCGGGGCGAATTCATGAACTTCCGTTTCTGGAACCACCAACTCAAAAAAGCCAAATAGTGCTTTCTCCCTCCGAGAACCTTTACTAATACTCGCTCGTTTAAGCGATTGATAAGGAGCAGATTCATCTACTCCCAAAATCTTTGCCAATATTTTGGCCTCAGATATCGGCAATAAGTCAAACAAAATATCGCGACTTGCCTTATCCCGTAACAACCCCTCACGAGTATTTAGGCTCACAATCAAATCACGTAACCGTGTTGGCGTGGCCAACCCCGGATCCAAAAGCATCAACAGTCGCATCGGGGTTTCTCCAAGAAGTTGCTGTAATGTTGTATCGTCGGCTCTAGATAAAAGAAGATCAAATTTCATTAATTAGAAGCACCCTTTTGTGCATTACATGTTGCACATAGACATTGGGCATTGGCAAAGGTTGTTTCTCCCCCTTTAGCGTGTGGAACAATATGATCTGCCTGCATCTCTTCAAAAGGAATTTTATTATGGCAACTTTGACAAGTTTCATTAGCTTGTCGCCAGATTATCATGCGTTCGCTACGTGTATATTGTCGCTTAGAATCTTTGGGAACTAAGTTTGGAATGTGAGAGTGTACCCATTCTTGGTACACATTATGTCTAGTTTCGACATTTTTGCGAGTTGCACCAGAACGTTGAAATGCATCAAGATAATCGAACATGACTCTTTCAAGATAATCATCAGACTTCACCAGTTCTTCAATATCGTCAACGCTTCTACGCGTTTGTTCAAATGTTATATAGAAAGTCTGGAATTCGGATTCATGTCCATTTAGATTGTATTCATCAATTAATCGAGAGATGAGCCAATACAAGTCAACGAAACCCCATTTAATATCCATCTCCGGGACATTTGGTGTAAGCACCTTAGCCATATAATTAAATACGCGCTTTATCTTCTTTGCAGTTGCTCCTTCTGTATCAAAGATCTGATAATCTTCATACATTTTTTGAAGATTCGTAGCTTTAATATCTACAGCGGCACCTGCAATTTCAAGACAAGTAACATGAGAAATCCAGTCATCTTTACCAAACCGTTTTTCAGCATTTGGCCCCATTTTTACGCCCTGAAAAACTTTATGCATAGCCATATCTGCAACAAAATCTCGCATATTTCCAGGCATAGCGTTGCGTTTTTCAGCAGGATTTAGAGAAACACCTTCTTGTAATCGTAAAAACAAGTCTCGAATTTCTAAATCTGTGGCTTCCTCAATAACAACAATGTTAAGCTCAAATAAACCAACCTTATCCATTGCATCGCTAGGGAGTTCATCATGATATTTGTCAGAAAGATCACCAAATTCAGGCAGGTCATTTGAATCTTTACCTAGGGGGTATTCTCCATTTTTGAATTCCCAAATAGCCCTAAGGCGTTGTTGTCCATCTACAACCTCATGTTCATAGTCTCGGTCTGGTGAAATACGCAAATAAAATTTGGGTATGTCATATCCACGTAAAATCGAATCGATTAGCTTTTGTTTTTTTGCAAGGTTCCACACGGCACCACGCTGGTATTGTGGTTTTGGATTTATCTTCTTTTCTCGTTGCAAAATTGTATAAACAGTCCAAAGCTTAGGAACACTTTTCATATTTCACCTTTTTTCTTTAACGGGGTCTGTGATATGTTAATTCCGATTAAAAAAGTTTCTATGGGAACATCATAAATTTGAGCAAATACTTTGAGTTCAATAACATCAATTCGGCGTGCACCAGTTTCTGAACGGGAAACAAAAGATTGTGGTTTGCCTAATTTCTGTGCTACTTCTATTTGGGTTAAGCTAGCATCCAGACGCGCTTGAAGTAAACGCTGCAAAAATAACCGGTATTCGGTTTCATGAAATTCATCAAGCGGTCTAAATCGATTCATTGGCATTTACCCAAATAAATATGCGGATACTGCATAAAAGAAAGCCGCCCGAATCTCGGGCGGTTTTTACGTTCAATAAGTTGTTGAGTTTTCTGGATAGAATCACAGAATATTTTCAAGTACATTTTTTGCCTTAGCAATATCTTCAGGATGGTTTAGAAAACCGGTACTAAGTCGTACTGCACCACCCCTACTTAAGGTTTTAAGCCATTGGTGTGTCCATGGGGCGCAGTGTAATCCTGCTCGGACTGCAATATTTTGCGCACCAAGTGCATTTTCAAGGGTTTGAGGGGATACATCTTCAAAAGCTAACGAAATAATGCCACACCAATCCACATTTTTCGCAGGGATAAATAACTCTATCCCATCGATTTTTGATAACCCATCTCGCAGTTGATTGGCTAATGCCAATGTATTTTGCACAATGGCCTCACGGCCAGTCCTATTTAGCCAGTCCAAGGCAGCGTGTAATCCGGCGGTGGCCAACATATTGTGACTACCAGCTTCATAAGCGGAAGGCAATTCAACGGGCATCTGGATGCTTTCAGAGAAAGTGCCAGTGCCACCATAGAATAGCGGTGTAGGCCGCCAAGCAGTACCAAACACTAATCCAGCAATGCCATATGGTCCATACAAAGCTTTGTGGCCAGAGAAAATCAGAGCATCAATCAGTCCAGCCTGTATCGGTAATGGATATAATCCCGCAGTTTGCGCCCCATCTACTATAACTACAGCGTTGGGATTAACGGCTTTCGCTAGCTTCGCGATTTCTGTAACTGGTGGCATTAGGCCGCAAACATTACTGGCGTGTGTTACACAAACCATTGTTGGCGGCTCCACTTGAAAAGCAACTTGTAGCTTATCAAGCTGGCATTCATACGTCCGGCGATTAAAAGGTATTTGTCGTATCTGAATCCCTTTTGTGTGGCGTAAATGTTCAACTGGCCGCAAGATTGAGTTATGTTCAAACGGAGTCACGTAAACCGTATCATTGGCTTGGAAATTATGACCAAAGATTGCTAGATTTAGTGCATGAGTGGCCGAAGCAGTAAAGATGATTTGATTAGCGGAAGGTGCACCAAGCCAAGCCGCTAACTGCTGGCGCGTTTCGTCAAGGAGGTTGGCACAAGCTCGGGCAAGCGGGTTATTGCCACGACCGGCATTACCTCCATACTGTCTATAAAAATTATCAGCTGCTTCATACACACTTTCCGGCTTGGGAAAGGTAGTGGCAGCGTTATCTAAATAGATGATACTATCTGCGTCGGTATCCTCTATTGCGGAGGCTTTTATTCTTCCGCTCATGGTCTGGGTCTTCCCCTTCTAAAATGTAGTTTAGAAACGCTAAAGCAACTTGTCGCTTTTCATCAGGCGACAAGGGACGGCCAGCTATGGCCATTGTTGATTTGAAATTTTGTAGAATGTTTTGCCCTTGGACAGATAACTCGGAAGGGCGGAAGCGGTAGGTAACTTCCCCGGTCTCTGGTCGTGCAACGTGAAGTTCAATGGCAGCTTCATCATCCCGTAAGTCAAGAGCTTCATTTTGTAGCCGCTCACGTGCTTCTAGAAGTTTTTCCTTAAAGCTGTCTACGCTGCGATCATTCCAATCGTAGGGTGTCACTCCGATGATGGCGCGAGATAGGTTGTCCCAGAAACGGCCGTCTTCGCTTTCAGTTTGTACTGCATCAACAAAGTTTTGTGCCAATACATCACTGAAACGAAGAGATTTTAAGCCACCATCAATTTGTTCATCTAATCGACCTAACCAGTAGCGCAAAGCAGCTTGTCCGGTTCGATATCGTTTAGGTGCATTGCTAGCAAATTCTTCTTCTACAAACCGGTCTAGCTGATAAAGTAGTGCTTGGTACGATGAGGCAATTTCACTTGATAAGCGGCCGATTTGCTGCTTCAGGTTTTCCCGATAAGAAACGTTATCATCAGGATCCGCGTCATTATTTTCATCCAACAAATCCAACATATCGTAGAACAACACACTTGCTGGATCCCTCTGAGCTTTGCGAATCAACTGCCGAAAATCACGCGCTTCTTTAGATATGTTGTTTGTATCCCGACAATAACGAGGTTGAGATTGAAGCCAGCGCAACAATCCCACACTTAGGTAGCTCAATGGTTGCTGTTCACGTTCATGGTCGCCCAAAAAGCTATAGCTAAAATCCTCCAAAACATCCCACAATGCAGCATGACGTTTTTCCCAAGGCCCAACTTCAATAGTGAACTCATCCGGTTTTTGGCACAATGCTGTAAATGTTTGACCTGTCAATGGTGAAACAACTCGACGTTGGTGGCGAATCGTTAGAACACGTAAGCGAGGTTGTACAGCAGCAGCTAACAACACAGGCAAAACACCTCTGCGTAATCCAAACGGGGGGCTTTGTAATCTGTCAATTAGGTCTTCAACTTCTTGTTCATCCTCGATAGCAGAATCCAAGAATGCTTGAATCGTATCCCAAACTTGTAACAAGTTCTCATCTTCAGGAGGAGACAATTGCCAACGGCTATTTTTATCATCTAAGTCAATTGATTTTAGTAGTCCAGTCTGTACTAACAATGCCCGTAGAATTAGACGATCAGGGCCATAACCCTGTAGATCCAAGTCAAACGCGAATAAACCATCTTCAGAACGCACCAACAATGCGTCGATCACCCTATTTGCAGCATTGATTTGTTGGGTCGTTGGTTTTCGTTGATTGAGAGATTCATGATTGAGAACGGGCGTTTTATCAAACCAAGTATGGCTTAATTGTGTGAGTAAACGCGAAATGGATGCCTGGCTTGTTACAACAGTTGATTGCCAACGGCCGTTTTCTGGTGCATACCATTTCGCTCCTTTTTGACGAGGGTTCAATAATGGTTGTAAGGAACGCTGAATACAACGTTGCGCATCTTCAATGAAAAACTCAACTTCTTTTGGCAATCGTTCATCTTGAGCCATAAATTGCGAATCGTTTTCAAGAATACGAAGCGCATATAACTCTTGTAATGATTCGCTGACTAACAGTGGTTGCTCTGGAATCACATAAATAGCACGTCCATTTGGCATACCGTTTATAGCTTCTATTGCATCACGTCTTTCAATCGGTGTTGTGGCCAAGACATAAACAATAACACCATCTTCATAGCGTACTTTATCACCCAGTTTTTTAAGCGCTTCATCACTACCTAAACTGCTCAACTCATGATGCCAACGATAGAGAGTGCGATAGTAGCGTACCATCTTTTTTTCTAAGTTGTAACCACGAGGGATATAATAAGGTAGTGGTGCATTGCGTTCTAATAGTTGTCGGAGTTGTAAACGAGATGGTGCTTGGTGTTGGATAATTCCGTTAATTTCAGCTTCTAAATCTAAATCACTACCACGGGTAAACGTCCAATAGCCATCGGCTTTTCGGAAGGCAACAGCACTTCTTCTCGTAAGTGTCTGCAAACTAACAGCAACTGATTCGGCAGGTTCATTTATCGACCAAGCTAATAAATCAGTCGTTGGCACAACTCTCCCACCATTTGATAAAGCCTGAACATTTGCATCACCAACGATTGTTAAAATACCAAGTGCTTTGACAACACGTTGCGTTAAACGATCGTCTGGTTCAACTTTTGACAGTGCGTATGTCACACCAGACCATACATGATGAACACCACCCGGTTGGATATCTAAACGAACACCATCAGCAAAATAGTCCCATAAATCATCAATTCCAACCTGCCACCATCCTTCAGGGGGATTTTGTAGTTTTTCCTGAAATGTATTGGGTTCATTGGCTGCCAAGTATGTAAATAAAGTTCGTTCATTTTGGGCAACCTTTGTTGAAACTCTGGGTAATGCGTATACCGTTAATGGATGAAGCGGCCAAGCTCGCTCAACAACTGTTTGGCGTAAACTCACATCATCCAAATCAAAAATTCCAAGCTCTAAAGATAGGGCTGTTAGTTCCTCAAAATTACTCTGGTGCTGAGTTTGGAATAAATGCCAAGCTTCTTCGTTTTCAGTCACAATTGCTTCGGTGATCAATCGGTAAACAACGGCTGGATCGCTAGAAACATCATGTGGCTGGAATCTTTCAGCAATTCGAGCCCATTCTTGTTGATACTCGGTCGGCAAATCTGCCGCATAAGTTAGTAACTGGCGGTGGGTCACGAGAATTAAGTGAACTTGCGCTTCCCCACTGCGATTACAAAATTCGGCAAATGTTTGCAATTGAGCTGCATCATTGCCAAAGGCATCACTTGATTTGGCTTCCATAAACCGGCCAAATTCATCCCAAATAATGATAATACCGCCATATCCTGCATCTTTAAGGGAAACGACCGTATCGTGGAATGCTTCAGTCAATGAAGCCAACGCGTAGCGATCAAACTGGGCACCTGCTGTTAATTCTGGGTACAACCGCTCAAAAATATCTAAGGCTTTGGGTTGATAATCATCAAGCAACTGCAACTGATTACTATTTACTTGCTCAAATGGTTTATTATCGGTCATTTCGTTCTAA
>PDWI01010026.1_pt1 | contig 11644 bp, 14 predicted proteins | sample 1430891 | NCBI WGS metagenome assembly PDWI01 (sample SAMN01162508, study PRJNA174530) | Oral metagenome, whole genome shotgun sequencing project. | biome: Marine environment; feature: Marine mammal; material: Swab sample of the gingival sulcus; isolation source: swab sample of gingival sulcus...
AAAGAGGATAAATTACAGATGTCTGTATCTGACTATTTGCGGTTACAATACCCAAAGGTATTATTCTGCCATATAGCCAACGAACGACAAACAACCCCACGAAGAGGTGCAAAACTTAAACGTATGGGGGTGCGTTCAGGTATGCCTGATGTAATGATATTCCAATACAAAATCAACAAAGACACAGGAAAATTGATAAGTGTAGGTTTGGCTATTGAATTAAAGATAAAGCCAAATAAACCGAGTAAAAATCAATTAGAGGTTTTGGAGCAGTTAAACAAACAAGGCTGGACTACTCACGTCTGTTATGACTTTGATAAGGCTAAAAGTATTATCGATAATTACTTAAAGTAAATATGAAATTTATAGAAATATCAATTACAGAAGGTAACAATACACAAACAAGCCTTGTAAATGTAAATGAAATATTATCAATATCCACATTTGATAATGAAACTTTTATACAGATTAGAGGGTATGAAAAACCTCAAAAGATAAATGAAAGTTACAATGAATTAAAAAATAAGTTAGTTTAGAGATGTCGGCACCAAAAGGGAACGAATATTATAAATTAAGAAGTAAAGACGGTAGGGATAAAATCTTTGAAACACCCGAAGAACTTATAAACGCTTGTAATGAATATTTTGAGTGGTGTTTAAACACACCTTTATACGAGGCTCAAATAGTCAAAGGTAATAGGATAGAGCAATCCGAAACTCCTACAACAAATGGAAAAGGAAAGACCGAAAAAATTAAATCTAAAACAGTTATTCCTTACGATATAGCAAATGTTCCTAAAATGCGACCTTTCACACTTCAAGGGCTTTGTAATTTCATAGATATTAGTGTTGAGGGATTTAAACTTTATGAAAAAAGAGAAGATTTTATTGGGGTCACTACACGTGTAAGGCAAATTATAGAAAATCATCAATTTGAGGGAGCGTCAGCAGGAATGCTTAACGCAAATATAATAGCGAGAAAATTAGGACTTGCAGATAAGCAAGAGGTAAAAGCAGATGTAACAAACACGTCTATTGATATTGACGACGACAAACTAAAACAAATAGAACAAATTTTATATCCTGATTAGTGGCAAAGAAACTCAACATACAAGAATTGAATGTTTATAAGGCTCAAATCTGCAAGAACTCATTTTATAGGTTTTTGCAGGAATTTTGGGACGTAGTAATTCCTGAAAAGCCTGTGTATAATTGGCATATAAAATTTATATGTGATGAATTACAATATCTTAATTCTTTTGTTGTAGCAAGAAAGCCAAAACCTTATGATATTATATTTAATATCCCACCTGGAGGCACAAAATCAACCATTGTAACGCAAATGTATAATGCGTGGGTATGGACTATTGATCCAATACAAAGATTTATAACCTCATCTTATTCTCACTCGTTGTCATTATCACACTCAATTAAAACAAGAGATATTATTTTGTCAGATAAATACAAAGCATTATTTGGGTTAGAACTTAAATCAGACCAAAAGACAAAATCAGATTTTAGGAATGCAAAAGGTGGGCAAAGATTCACAACCTCAACAGGTGGTACTGTTACTGGTATGCACGCTCATCAAATTATTATTGACGACCCTTTAAATCCTCAACAGGCAGTATCAGATGCTGATAGAAAGAATGCTAATTATTTCGTGGCATCCACTTTATCAAGTAGAAAGATTGATAAGGAAATCACACCGACTATCCTTATAATGCAGAGGTTACACGAGGCTGATCCAACAGGTATACTATTGTCAAAGAAAGGCAAAAAGATAAAACATATTTGTTTGCCATCTGAGTTGTCGGACAATGTTAAGCCGGTAGAATTAAAAGGGCGTTATGTTGATGGACTACTTGACCCTATACGTTTGAACAGAGATGTTTTAAACGAAGCAAAAATTGATTTAGGTAGTTATGGTTATGCAGGACAGCACGGACAAAACCCTGCACCACAAGAGGGCGGATTGATAAAAAAACATTGGTTTGAGGTTATTGATTGGAAACCTGAATATCAAAATTTGAAATGGGATTTTGTAGCCGATACAGCCTACACAAAAGATGAAAAGAATGACCCAAGTGGTTATTTTTCTTATGCAAAGTATAACAATGATTTTATCATCCGTTTTGCAGAAACTCAACATTTAGAATTTCCTGAATTGTGTAGAGCATTGCCTACATTTTGTTATCAACACGGATATACGAGTAAATCAATAATTGAAGTTGAGCCAAAAGCAAGTGGTAAATCACTTGTACAGACTTTGAAGAAAGAAACGAATTTAAACATCAAAGAGGGTAAACCACCTGCGAAAGATAAAGTAGCAAGGGTAAATGATACGTCGCCACAAATGGAGGCAGGACGTGTAAAACTTGTTCGTGGAAATTGGAATACCGAATTTTTAGACCAAATCACAACCTTTCCGAATGCAGAACACGATGAGTATGTGGATTGCTTGACGATGATGTTGGGTAAGCGTAAGAGTGGAAATTGGGGAAAAAGCAGTTTGTAATGAAAAAGATAACATTAACAGAATATACATTACTGAACAAAGATAAGCAAAAGGCTTATGACTTGATTGTGTCAAGCACAAAAGGTCATACTGTGATTGATTACTATAATGGCAAAGATTGGGAAAGTCGAGAGCCTAAGCACAGCGATATTTGGGATTTTATGTGGAGTGAGGTAATGGAAATAAAACAAGCGGTACAAGGCAACGACGTTGCGGAACTTGCACGGCTTATTTATGGCATTCCAAAGGTTGAAAATGTGAACGTGATTGATGTGTTTACTTCATTTAACTGGATTGCTGAGGCTGTGGAGCAAATGCTGAAAACAGAACTGCAAGAATTAAGTTCTGACGATACTAACAGTGATTTATACAAGCCTTTGCAACGCTTTGGGGAGTTTCCTTTGATTTTGTCAATTATGGAAACTTTAAAATTAACAGAAAAAGAGGCGTTAGCATTGCCTTATCATAAAGTGTTTATGACTTTGTGTTACAACAAAACGGTGTCAGAAATTGAAAAAACAAAGATAAAAAATGATAGTAAAGCAGTTTAAAAATATAGCAACTTTAAATAGTTGGGAGTTCAACTATGGCGATTACCAATGGCAAAACTTAAAAGATTTGCCAAATGATACAGATAACCAACAGCAACAGGTGTATTTGCTATTGCTTTGGAAAGATGTTGAAAAGAAGTTCAATGAATTTAATGCTTTGGTTTCGGAAACTTACGAGGGGGAGTTCCTTTTGGTTGTTCGTTCGGAGTTGGACGACAAAGATTATAACTACAAGTATGAGGAGCGAATAAAGAAACTTGAGGCGTTGAGTGATAATGTTTCAAAAGGGATTACTCATTGCGAGGGCTTTGCTATTGCTTATTGGAAACAGTCGGAAGTGGTTAATCAATTTGATACGAACGTGGACGGTTTGAAAATCAAGTTTAGAATAAAAAGAGAATTGTAATTGGACGCAAAAAGAGCCATATACGAGGGATATTTATTTGCATTGCAAAAGTTGCTGATTTCGTCTTATGAGAGTTCAGGGCGTAAGGCATCAGGGAAGTTTGCTGAGGGTATGTGCACGGAGGTTACCGATACTCGTATGACGTTGTACGGTGCAAGTCATTCGGTATTTGTGGAGCGTGGGCGTAGTGCTGGTGCATTTCCGCCTCGTAAGGCTATAATGGAGTGGATAGAGGTAAAGCAAGGCTTGCCGTCTGTTTTCAAAGAGAAAAAGGAGCAATTTGCATTTTTGATTGCTCGTAAAATTGCGAGAGAGGGAACACGAGGAAGTGATGTTGTAGAAAGTGTAATACAAGAATGGATAAAAAACACAATGCCAAAATTACTCAATGAGTTAGGTCAGGCATATTTAGTACAAATAGAGAATGATATTGTGCCACTATTAAAAAAGATGACAAGATGATAATATTTGACGAACATAACATACAAGGAAAGGTTTTGAATTCTCACAATAATAGCATTGTGCGATTTCATTCTGACAGTAATAAAACGAATGTTTATTGTGAAATTACGATAACAGCAAAGGGCAAAGAGTATTCATTTAAAATTTATCCAAGTCCTGATAAAAAGTATTATTTCAATTTTAAAGAGGTAGCAAAAAATCTTTTTGATGACTTGAAAGATACTTGTAATTATGAGCCGTTCAAGGGGATATTTGAGGACGCCTCAGCATCTGTGCAAATGAACGTGCATTATAAGATTTTGTTTGATGATTTGAGTGAAGATGTAACGGACGAAAATTACAATTTCGTTTATGCGGTTATGCAAGAATGGGAACGTAAGCAGTATGCTGAACGTGATAATAATTTCCCTTTGCATCATATTGATCGAGATAATCAAACTTACCTAATTTGTTTTGTCGGTTACCCTTTTGATATTTCATTTTATGGGGCGGTTAATTTTACTGGAGGGCAATATGCTGATGCTAACTTATTTTTAGCATCTACACTCCCATACCCTCAACTTAATGGGGGCAAAATGCTGGGCGGAAATCCTAATGCTGTAAATCGCTACATTGCATCGAATGGCGAAAGTCAATCAAATGCTGTATTTCACAATTACAACGGCATCGTGTTAAATGGTTATGTTGTGAAAATTGAAACAAGAGAGCAATGTTCCGGGTATTATTTAAAATGGCGGAATGCGTACGGTGGCTGGGATTATTATTTATTTGAGGAAAACTGCACGGAAAAGGCAAGCGGTCGAGTAAGTAAGGAAATTACGCAAGACTTTGATACATTCGACAATGAACGTACGCGAATTGTAACAACACAAATGCAAGAGGGCAAAACACTATACGCTAACAGAGTGAGAGCGGAATATTTACCGACACTTAAAGGCTTGTTTGCATCACCAAAGGTGTATTTGTATTTAGGCAAAAAGGGACGAAAGCCTCAGCCGAATGATTGGCAGGCGGTGTATGTAAAAGGCAAGGTGCAAATGCACACATCAAATAAATCCTTTAACCTGAAATTGAATATTAACTATCCAAAAAGCGAGGCATTATGATTTTGATATTAAACGGACACGAGATGCAGTTGGGTAATTCGGCGATTTCACAAACTTTTCAAGTGAATGATTTGGCGGAGTTGAAAGACCGTCAGTCTGGGCATTCAAATAATATCAAAGTGCCTCGTACACCTCACAATGAGCGTGTGTTTGAAATGTTGGGCGTTCATTCAGATAGTAGATTGCATACAAAAAAATTACACGCAAAGATTATCGACAATGGCATTGAAATAGTCCCAAACGGTTACGCTATTGTTAGAGGTGTAGGAAAGGATTATAATGTGGTGGTGTATGACGGTATCATTTCCTTGCAAGAGGTGTTAGGCGATAAGACCTTACGTAGTTTGGATTACTCAGAATTAAATCATTATGTTAGTTCTGAAAATTTTGAGAATGGTATTTCTCATACAGAGGGTTACGTTAATGCTTTGGCTGACTTTGGCGTGGGGTTGGCTATTGATTTTATGCCTGCCTCTATTTATGTACACACTATTTGGGATAAGATTTTTACAAAGGTTGGTTTTACCTATTCAGGAAGTATTTTTGATACAGATAAATTTAAAGAGTTGGTTGTTCCTCCAAGCACAGGATTTGATGTAATACCGTACTCGCATCAAGAGTTAGGCTCAATTACTTCTGATGTTCTTTCTATGACTGTTGAGAGGCAGGAGAATGATTTTGTTGAAGTGGAGGAGGATTTTACATTCTCAAGTCAAAGTTTGTCGGATTTTGTTTCTGCTGAAAATTTGGAAATCAAAATACTTAAGAAAGGGATTTACAATTTGAAAGTGGAGGTTGCTGATTTAGTTAGTGATGAGTGTTTTTTTATAGATATTACTTGTTATGTTAATGGTGTGGCTCAAAGTATTTCAGGTGCTCCACTGTGGCTGAAAGAGAATGACGTTATTTCTTTTAAAATTTCCGTAAAAGGTATTCCTGTGGAAAATAGAGGCGGAAATTCTGGAATTAATAATGGAGATATATTTGATAATCTTGGTTGTGAGATTTCACGTACTATCATTACAACTCTATCTCTTAAGATGCAATATCTGCATCGTGATTTGTTTATTGATTATTCTAAAATGATGCCTCACTTGTTGCAAAAAGATTTCATTAAGGACATTATGCAACGTTTTGGACTGGTAATGATACCGAGAAAGAATAACAAAAAGCATTATGAGTTTGTTACCATAGAAGAGTTGTTGAATGATAGAATTAACATAGAAAATTGGAGTAGTAAATATATTTCGCATTCTGAAAGTTATGAGGTTGGGAACTATGGGCGAAGAAATATTTTTACTTACGTTTACAATAATGAGTCTGAGGGGTTCGCTAACGGTGTGCTGGACGTGAATAATGAGGTTTTGAAAAAACAAAAGAGTGTTATCAGTTCGCCATACAAAGCGATATTACCGAGTCAATGGATACGTGGTGTTGATTTGTATAAAATCGCTCTTTGGGAACAAACAGAAGAGAAATTAAAATCTAAAACTACGGACACTTATTTGTTTTCTGTTAAACGTCATCAGATGACACTTCAATTGAAGTATGAGGGTGTGGCAAATGGGCAACAGGTTGTGAGTAATTTTGCGTTTTTGGATTTTGCTCCTTGTAACTATCAAAACTATGTTGATGATTATTACAAGGCTTTTAAAAATTTGCTTGACAAGGGCAAAAAGATAAAAGCAACAATGCGATTAAATGCAATCGATGTTTGTAATTTGGATTACTTCAAATTGAAATACATTGAACAACTGGGAGCGTATTTCTACTTAAATAAGGTTGTGTTCAAGGGCAAAGAAACATCAGTCGTTGAACTTATAGAAGTGGGCGACATTGTCTTTAACGCTCCTATTACAGACGTTTACAATGTGAACAAATCACTTTATCAAAACACTACCTATGTTTTTGATTGGGAAGATTTCAACGGTTATGACAGAGAAGATGATGAGGTTGTGGCCGTGAAGTTTGTTTCTTTACCGAGTAATGTTGTGTTGAAATTGAATGACGTTGTCATAACCACAAGTACAGAGATTACAAAAGAGGATTTGGAATCAGGACATTTCATTGCAGAAGTTCCAGCATCGGACGTTGATTTTTCTAATGAGTGTCATTTTGTGCTAAAAGATGCAGGTTCTGGTATTTATTCGTCTGATACTGGTGTTTTGAGTTTTGTTGTAAGTGGCAGAGAAAATACGGCTCCTGTTGTGAATGCAGGCGAAGATGGTAGTGCTACATTACAGGGTAATAATGCTGTTTACTATTTATCAGGTAGTGCTACTGATGATGTAAGTATTTCGAGTGTGGTTTGGAGTAAGGTAGAGGGCGGAAGTTGCTCCATTAATGACGTAAATAGTTTGGGTACTTATGTGCAGTTGCACGAAATGGGTACTTATAAATTTAGATTAACAGCAACGGATAGTGATGGTGTCAGTGCTTACGATGAGGTTGTGATTACGTGCCATACGAGATATACTGCTATTTATGTAGAGGTGTCAGATATAGATATTACGTATCCTATACGTGTTGAGGGAGAGCCAAATGCTACTGTATCATTAACCGCAAGGACTAAAGATTTGACAGCCATAGCGAATGGTGTTGATATAGGCTATAATGAAAGTGAGAGTTTTACTGTTGTTTTAAATGCAGAGGGGAAGTTTAATTTTATGGCACTATTAAATGATATATCACATAATAATGACGAGTATTTGGATATTACCATAGACAGCACTACTGATGGTGTTTTAGGTCCTACTGAAGTTACCTCTGTACGATTGTTTCCAATTCAATGATAATGAGTAAATTTTTGAACATATTAGACGGTTGGAAAAATTACGCATTCAAAGACGAAAGCGTGGAGGTATTGGCAAAGTCAAGGGCGGAGGTTTGCTCAAAGTGTCCGTTTGCTGATCGTGGAAGTTATCAAAAGTTAATGCCTGACTACTCAATGAAAGAAGTGCAAGGAATGAAATGTAATAAGTGCGGTTGTCCGTTATCAACCAAACTACGAGCAACTGATGAAAAATGCCCTTTAAAAAAATGGGGGTAATTAATGGTTAATGTTCAATGGTTAATTATTAATGAAATAGCATTAACCATTTATCATTAACAATTAATAATTAACTAATTATGGTAGAGTTATTACGCAAACATAAAAAGGCATTACAAGATTTAACACTGGCAGGAGTGGTATCTCCTGTATGGTTGCGTGATTTGCGTATAGCAGAGGCTTACGAGCAGTTAAATATGGATTGCCAAATGTGTAAGTATGAGGTTTTGGCGAGTAGGTTTAATTTAAACTCTGATAGTGTTCGTAAAATTATCCGTAATATGAAGAATGCGAAGTAATTTTTTTTTGATATTATAATTTTTTGTATATTTGCGGTGTTACAACAACAAATGTATTTCGTTATGGGTAATATCGTAAAAAAGACTTCAAAGCAAAAAATAAGCAACACATCTAAAAAAGTTGCTCATACTTTTCGTGTGCTTACTCAAAAAGAAATAAACGAAAGCAGGTCAAAGGCATATACATTTATTTTGTAATTTCTTCTTTTGGAAAAATCGGTTTACAATTGTAGTTATAAGGGAGTTAGAAAACTTCAAGGTGTAGATATAGATTTGTATTCTTTTAAGTGCGAATTTAATCATACCTATATTGTTGAAGTTGAGAAACATAGAAACGATATATATTTAATTCAATTTTATTTAAAATCTCATACTGATTCCGATGATAAATTCTCGTTATTAATTCCGTCTAATTCAAAGAAAAAAAAGAAAGGAACAAAGAATTTTCTTATTATTTTAAATACTTTACAAGACTTAATATTTTCCTATTTAAGCCGTAATCCAAAAGCCTCATTTGGTTTTATAGGAGCAAGAACTTTGAACTTTAATAAAACAAGAAAAGCATTACGAACAAAAGAATTAGAGGTCGAGAATGCTGACGGAACTTTTGAAAATACACAACGATTTAGAATTTATACAAGTTACTTGAAACGTTCCTTTTCTACTGAATATTTCTCTCATATAGAAGTTAAAAGTATTAGTGCCTACTTATTGTTAAACAAAAAAAGTGATTTAACACCAAATGATGGTTTTAATTTCTTCCTTGAATACATCAGTTTATAGGGTGGTTTTTTTTGTAAAAAAGTTTTTGTAGTTAAAAAAATTGTTGTATATTTGTGGTGTGTAAAAATCAGAGGGCAGAGATTTAAAATATGCCCACTTTATTAATTATAATAAGTTGAGGGCTTTTTTTATGTCTTGCAATTAGATAAAAAATATTTAGCATTTGCCCTGTGCGAAACTGTAATGGTTAGCAAAAGTTTCCTTTGATACTTTACACAGCAGGTAGCAAATGCTTTTTTTTATTTTAAAAATTTAATGATTATGTGTAAAAAAATCAAAGAAACCCCAGCAACAAGCGTAGCACTTACGCAAGAATTTCTTAATGACTTTGAGAAAGTCAAAAAGTATGATGAAGACTACGGACTTGTCGTATCTAACCTTTTTGAAGTTGTAAAAAATCAATTCAACACTCTTTACGAGCGTATGGAAGAGGCTGAACTTACTCAAAAGCAAAAAGACTATTTCTATCCATTTATTTGGCAAACAGAGGATTTACTCCGAGTAATCCACGAAAAAGTAGATACTAATACCTTTATTGAAATTGATAATGTGATATATGGTTTAAAACAATGTTTAACTCAAAAAACTGCGTAATTATGAAAGAGTTAATCAAAATACAAGAGCAAAACGGAAATAGTGTTGTTTCTGCGAGAGAATTACATACATTTTTAGAGGTTACAGAGCGTTTTAATAGTTGGTGTAATCGTATGTTTGAATATGGATTTACCAAAGATACGGATTTTACAAGCGTAAAAACTTTTACACTTGTAAATAATGGAGCAAAAAAAGCATTAGATGACTACGCCCTAACCATAGACACGGCAAAAGAAATATCAATGTTACAAAGGTCAGAAAAAGGCAAACAAGCAAGGCGATATTTTATAGAGTGTGAAAAGCAGTTAAAAAATAAAGTTTTGGACTTGTCAGATGCCAATGTAGTATTGCAACTTGCTCAAAACTTTGCAGAAGAACAAAGAAAGCGTATTGCATTAGAGCAAAAAACAGCCTTACAGAGTGCCGAGTTGCAAAAACAAGCACCAAAAGTCGCTTATCACGATGAAGTTTTAACGAGTAAAAGCACTCATAACACGAATAAGATAGCGAAAGAGTTAGGTATGAGTGCTATTTCTTTAAATAGGAAGTTGCACGAGTTAGGTATTCAGTATAAACAAAATGGTACTTGGTTACTTTACCATAAGCACCAAAACAAAGGTTATACGAAAACAGAAACCTACACTTACACTAATTCAAGTGGCGAAACTAAAACGAGTATGCAAACCGTTTGGACTGAAAAAGGTCGGCAGTTTGTTCATTCGCTACTAAAAAAAGATGTAGCATAAAATTGAAACCTCACTATTTTAGTGAGGTTTTTTATTGGGCAAAAGTCTGCCCAACAACGAAAGCAAATAGCCTTTACCTTTGTAGAAAATAAAGGCTATGAGTAAAGAATATCATTATAAATCAGCAAATTATTTTAAACAAGATAGCATTTCGGCTACTGATGAGGGTGTCGTTAAAGATGTTGTTATTTTTAAATGCTTTGGTGTCGCATTCTAACGCACAACCGCAAGGCGTTAAGTGTCGCTTTGGACACCCTAATATGTGCAAAACTACACTCGGTAGTTATGTAGGACGTTATAAGAATTTCCGAAAAGAAGACAACAAAGTTTTAGCAGATTTGCACCTTGCAGAAATCGCCAAGCAGACACAAGTTGAGGGGCGTGGTATTTCTATGTGGGATTACATTTTAGGAATGGCTAAGGAAGATAGCGAGGCGTTTGGCAATTCCATTCACTTTATGGGTGGTGTTTCTTACGAAGAAAAAGACATCAATGGCGAAATGCGAGAAGTTGAGGTGTATCAATTTGAAAGCCTTATCGCATCGGATTTGGTAGATAGTCCTGCTGCTACGGATAGCCTTTTTAAAGATAGTAATGATTTGGGGTTAATGGTTACGAACTTCTTAGATGAAAACCCTGCTATTTTTAAGACTATTGAGGATAACCCAAGTATTATCAAAGAATTTTTTAACAAGTATAAATTTTATCAAAAAGAGAGAAAGATGAATATTTTAAAACAAGTCAAGAAGACACTCGGCATCACGAAAGATGTTGATGTAACTCTTGCTAATGGCGACATTGTGAGCGTTATTACAGAAAACGAAACGCCACAAGTTGGCGATGCGGTTGTAGATGCAGAGGGTAATCCTCTTGCTGACGGTGAACACCTTTTGCCTGATGGTGGTAAAATGGTGGTTGAAGGAGGTAAAATTTCAGAGATGAAAGATGCCGAAGAACCAACAGAAGGCGATGAGCCAACTGGTGACGAAAACAAGGAATTAACTGAACTTAAAAACACGGTTAGTGGTCTTATTAAGGAGCGAGATGATGCAAAGCAAGAGATGAAAGAGTTGAAAGAGGCTGTTACTCTTCTTGCTGGAAGTATGCAAACACTACAAAAGAGCGTTAAGA
>PDWI01013842.1_pt1 | contig 11643 bp, 14 predicted proteins | sample 1430891 | NCBI WGS metagenome assembly PDWI01 (sample SAMN01162508, study PRJNA174530) | Oral metagenome, whole genome shotgun sequencing project. | biome: Marine environment; feature: Marine mammal; material: Swab sample of the gingival sulcus; isolation source: swab sample of gingival sulcus...
ATGCTCGACATTACTTGTAGTGCCTTGCGCTTTACGCCTTGATAGGAAAACATTCTGCACACCGACAAAAAACAATATCTCGTGACTACACTACCTAAGGCTTCGGCCAGCAATAACAGAGTTTCACCACCCACCATAGCGGTGGTGAATATCGTTATTCTCCGCGACTGCTGATTATTTTTTCACCGCTTGGGGTATTAAACTTCGCTACTAAAAAAGGGGCACCATCATCAGTTTCGGGCACAACCGTTACCAAGTCACTGGCGTCAATTGAGGCCAACGCATTTTGTAACCACTTAGCTTGGCTGTGGTGTAGGGTCAGGGAAAGTAAACGGCACCCGGTATCTTGCATATTTGCAGCAGGATGCGTTTTTGTATGCCACTCAATGCCGTAAGGCAATAAACCACCGGCCAGCAAACGCCCGTCGTCGGGTAATGAAAAATACCAGCTTAACTGGCCGCGACAAACGCGCTGTTTATTGCCCATATCAAAACCTGCCTGTCGCAGAAGGCCATCAATTGACTGGCTATTGACCACCCAAGTCAGCAGCACCGGGCCTTGTTCCAGTCGTTGGCGCACAAACGGATCATCCAAGCCATACCAACGCGGGTGCACGGGTGGTGGAATTTCGGCATTGACGGCAATCACTTCTAAAAATAAGGTATCCCCCAACTGCATCAAAGCATTATGCGTACCCATACTCAAATGTACGCCGCCGAAAGGGATATCAACGCCCAAGGCTTTTTTAACATAGGTAATGCCATCATCTAGGTTTTTTGCACCGATAACGAGGTGATCAATTTGACAAGTCATTTTCTCTTTTGTGGTTTAATCAAGTTATTTCCGGCATCTCAAACCCGCCGCCCCGCCACAGGCTTAAAATCAGCGCCGGTTCATTAGCTGTCGAAATCGCGTGAATTTGGTGTGGCAGGTGGTGTATAACATCACCCGCACTTTTCCAGCCTGGCGCATGGCCTTCTGCCTGCCAGAAAACCTGTCCTGACAGGACAATATATAGTTCTTCAGGCGCATGTTTATGACTGGGGTAGCATGTGTTGGCGTCAATCAGCATTATTTCCACCAGACCTTGGTCATAAAGTAAAGGCCCATCTTTATCGGCGATGGGAAACCAAGCAACATGATGAAAAAATAACTCACCAAAATCAGCAACCTTATAAGGCTGTCGCCACGCTTGTGCTCGATAACTTGAGCGAACGGCCGTCACTAAATCAACGGTAAAGCCTCTGGGAATCTGCAAATCACTTACCACGCTAGCAACCGTTAGCCAAGTAGGCGGCAATGGCTGGTATGCTAAACTTTCTATTACAGGAAGAGTTTGCCGAAACGCTTGGGTCACTGGCATATCCATTTGCTCAAGCAGTGATAATACCAGTTCGTACAGCTGTTTTTCTTGAGACATTTTCTGCACCTACAATAGCGAAAAAAAGACGCCCATCAGTGTAACGTTTTCGTCTTAGCATAAGTATTTGCAAGAAAAATGGTTAGCACCAGTGCAAATAGTGTTTTTTTCATAGCATATTTCTCGTAATTGCATCCACCAAAAATAAAAAGCATGCCAAGTATAAATAAAAAAACTATTTCTGACAAGTACAGCATCGTAGTCGGTTCACCCCGCCATTACCCCGTTAGGCATAATTTACTCTCATGCCGGGTTGGCCTTAGCGTAAACGAAAACGAATCGGCACTGTTAAAGTGCGGGGAAAACCCGCCGGTGGTTTTTTATACTTGCCTAATCTTTTTAGTGCTTTAACTGCAGCTTTATCAAGACTGGCATGACCGCTGCTGCCGACCACGCTGACTTGACTGATGCGCCCGTTAGCAGCCAAGTGAAAACGCACACGCACAATGCCTTGCTTGCGCATACGGCGGGCTTTTTTGGGATAATTTCGTTTGGCAACGCGGCTAATCGCACGCTCCAAGCCGCTACGATAGGCTTTGCCATGACCTGCCGTTTGCTTTGGCGCAGCTTTTGGTTTCCCGGTCGATAAGCTGCCTGTTGCCTGGCTGGCCGTGTTTTTCCCCGTGGTGCTTTGCCCAGTCGCTTGCTTATTTGTTGTGTTGCCTTGCGTTGCGAATATTGCCGTTGACTTTGCCGGTTTTTTCGTGGTTTTTTTGACCACTGGTTTGCGTTTCGGCGTTTTTTTCTTAGCGGTTTTCTTTTTGACTACTTTCTTTTTGGGTGTTTTTTTCTTCACCACCTTTTTCTTGGGCTTTTTCTTCTTCACCACTTTCTTAGGTGGTTTGCTGGACACCACAGGCTTAATAACCGGTTCAGGCTCAGTAACCGGTTCGGGTTCAGTAACCGGTTCGGGTTCAGTAACCGGTTCGGGTTCAGTAACCGGTTCGGGTTCAGTAACCGGTTCGGGTTCAGTGACAGGTTCGGGCTCGATAACCGGTTCGGGCTCGATAACCGGTTCAGGCTCGATAACCGGTTCAGGCTCAGTAACCGGTTCGGGTTCAGTAACCGGTTCGGGTTCAATAACCGGTTCGGGTTCAATAACCGGTTCCGGCTCAGTAACCGGTTCGATAACCGATTGAGGTTCGCTGATTAAGCGTTGTTCAGCAATTAATGTTGCAAAATCAAAAGATACGGCTGTTAACATCGGCGCGTTAGCAGACGCCGGTATTTTGCCATTTGCCAACCAAAATACCCCGGTAAATAACAGCGTGTGAAACAACGCAGACCCTGAAAAAGCCAGCAAATGACGCATTACAGAGTGGCTCCTGCGCCCGGTGCGGCAGTGGTTTGTGCGGCTTTTGTTGTCACCACTGAAACTTTTTTCAAGCTGTATTTACTAAGTAAATCGGTGACATGCACGAATTGCTGAAAGCTTGCCTCGGCATCAATTTTAATGGTAATACGCGCTTCCAGTGAAAAATTACTGAGTACCGTATCCAGCGCTGCCAGGGTGGTTGGCTTATCCTGATAAAAATAACGACCGTCTTGGGTAATGGTAATAAGTTCGGCTAAATCTTCACTGCGTACCTCAATCTTGCTTTGCGATTGCGGCACATTGACTTCGATTTTGCCTTGTCTGATAAAACTGGCGGTTGCTAACACAATCGCCAATAACACCAGCATAATGTCAATAAACGGAATAACGTTGATACTGTCAAATTTTTTCATGCTCACTCAGCCATTGTTTTAGCTGTTATGGGCTTGCCATGCCAGTTTCTGGGCTTCAACTTTGGCCGTTAGAGCGTTGTAAAACATCACCGCCGGAATTGCAACCAAAATGCCGGTAGCCGTGGCTTTTAAGGCCAGCGCCAAGCCAATCATGATTTTGTCAGCTTCAACATCACCGCCGGCCTGCCCCATATCATAAAATGTAATTAAAATACCAATCACCGTACCCAGCAGTCCGACATACGGCGCCGTCGAACCCACCGTATAAACCGGCGTGAGTCCGCGAACCAAATCCAGCTCCAGAGCATAAATATTATCGTAATCTCTAGGTTCGACACGGGCATAAAACAAGCTGCGCTCCAGCACTTTATAGAGCATAATCAAACTCATCAGCGCTAAAACGCCGAAAATAAAATAATCCGTATAGGTTTTTAACAGATCCATTAATGGCATAACGACTCTCTTTGTAAATGTAAATCATTCGCTATTTTATCGCTACAATTGGCAAATGCAACCAACAAAGACATAAAAAAATCCCTGACATAGACAGGGATTAGACGATAAACAACACAAAATGAAAAATTTAATTTTGATTATCTTGTAGATAACTAATGACTTGTTGATTAAGCTTTTTAGCACTGTAAATCAGATTGCCCAGTGTTGCTTTTTCATTGACTTTTATCAGCAAAACCACCGGGTGCTCGGTATGTCTAATAGAAGACACAAGCACTTTGCCATTATCGGCATCCAACAGCAAGGATTGACAGTTTTTCAGACATGCTTCGGCTATGGTGGATTCCCCGACTTTAAACAACGAACTGGCTAACGCTGCCAGTTTATCTCGGTTATACAAGCCACTGCTGGCAAACGATGCAATTTGAAAACCCGCCGTTGTAGCCAGCACCACTGCGTCAACGCCCCGGTAAGTACGGGCGTATTTCTCCACTGCTTGTTGACAATAAGCAACAAAATCAGGTTTATGATAGTGCTGGAAATCGGTCATAATAAATATAATACTCCTTTTAATTTAATTATACTTCAGTTGCTGATGCCATTTCAGGCTCCTTGCCTTTGGCCTTAGAATGTTCTCAATATGCCAATAAAAACATAAGATTAACATTTTATCAGTGACAAATCATCGCAACATTCTAATATAAAAAATACAAAAAAGAAAGCACCCGTTTTGTAAAAAAAATGCGCTCAGCCCTTGGCATCAATGCTTAGTGCATGAATATGGGTCTGCATTAATTCGCCCAATGCTTGATAAATCATACGATGCCGCATAATCGGCGTTTTACCGGCAAAAGCCGCGGCCTGAATCGTCAGCGCATAATGGCCTTTACCGCTTTGCGCCCCCGCGTGCCCGGCATGCAGGTGCGATTCATCCAACAAGGTTAATTGTGAAGGAGAAAAAACCTCATGCAAGCGTGCCTCAATCAACGCCATGGTCTGATTACCGACCTGCATTACATTTCTCGCTGGTTGGATTGATCAGACTTTTGCGGATGATTATTGTCTTTTATGGCGCCGTGTTTAAATAAATACACACTTTGTCCGACAACAAATACCAGCGAAATCGGCAGCAACGCCATTTTAAAGCTGACCCAGCTGTCATCATGCCAATTGCCCTGCTGAATTTGCCATACCACCAGCAAATTGGCCGCCCCCACCAATATATTAAAGACTACCCACGCCCAGTTAAGCACCAGCCATTTAGCGGAGGGCAGGGTAAATTGTTCGCCCATCATCAGCTCTAACACCGATTGTTTTTTCCGCCAGGCATAGCCTAAAAAAAATGCGGCAAACGCCCACGATAAAACAGTTGGTTTTAATTTAATAAATAAGTCGTTTTGCAAAATAATGGTAATGGCTGCAAAAATAATCAGCGCCCAACCGGTGATTTTTGTGGTTTTCTGCATGGCTGCGCCACGGATTTTATAAACGGCAAACTGTAATAACGTGCCGATAATAGCGCCATACGATAAGTAGTACATGGCGGCTTCGGGATTGACGGATTTACCGAGCAAATAACCGCCACCCAAACCAACCAGTGGTAATAATTCTAATAAAGCGTGCATAAAATGAAGTAAAATAAAAATGAAATTAACCGACCTATTGTAAAGTATATGCAGCGCTCGGCAAGTGTCTTTTATCGTTTTTTACAACAACACGCCCTGCCCCGCCTGCGCCAGCGAGGCAATCAACTGTTGGGGCGGCAGTGTTTTGCTTGCGGTATTCGTACACCGCAAGCGATTTGTGCAGCCTGTTATGGACAAATTACACGCCCGGCGATTTACTGCCGTGTTTGCGGGCTGGCGATGACCGGGCACAGTCAGGATAGCCGCTGCAAAGCTTGCATTGAAAACCCACCGGCATTTCATGCCCTATACTGTGCCGGCAATTACCAAGGCCTGCTCGCCGAGGCAATTGTTGCTGGCAAAATCGTCCGCCAGCCTGCAGCCATTGAGGCATTGTTATTTATTCAACAACGTGCCCTGAGCCAACTGGATGCCGGCGTTTTTGCTGATTACACGGTTTTACCCATGCCCACGCCAAAGCTACGCCTGATGCAGCGCGGCTTTAATTTACCCGCCCTGCTCGCCAATCAATTGGCCAAACAGTGGCGATTACCCCGGCTGCCGGACACTGTGGTTAAATTACCACTAAGCGCCCCCAAACAAGCGTTAATGGATGCCAAAGAGCGGCAAAAACACCAACATCTGTATCAAATTAGTGACAAATTACCTAAAAAAATACTGCTTGTTGATGATATTGTCACCACTGGACAAACGCTAAACAGCTTGGCCAAAGCAACCCAGCAATATGGAGCGCAAAGCCTTGCAGTATGGGCATTGGCGCGTACACAGCTCAAACCCTGAAAGCCCGCAAAAGCACAGCCGTTGTTGCAATAAAACAACATAACAGGGGCTTTTTAGTAAAATAGTGTTGTTTTTTTACAAAAGCGGTGTAAAATAAGTGATGCAAACAAACAATTCCTGTCTTTATTTTGTTTAATAAATTTTTTAGGAGATTTTAACATGAAAAAAACAATTCTTGCTTTAGCTGTTGCGGCAGCTTCTTTGGCCGGTGTTGCACAAGCTGACAACACCACTTTATACGGCTCAGTTCGTCTAGCTGTTGAGTACAACGATGATGGTACTGACAGTTCTACTTCAGTTAACAATGCCAGTTCACGTTGGGGTATTAAAGGCTCTGATGACTTAGGTAATGGCTTAAAAGCAATTTACCAGTTCGAGTGGCAAGTCCACCCTAACAGTGATGCTGCAAATACCACTGGCCGTTTAGGCTATGTTGGTTTACAAGGTGGTTTTGGTACTGTCGCTTTAGGGCGTCAATGGTCACCTTACTATAACGTTGCTGGTTACAATGACTTGTTCAATAATGTTTACTACGATGATTATATGGGCGTGTTCCGTTTAGGTAATGTTTTATCATACACGACACCTGATATGGGTGGTTTCCAAGTACAAGCTGCTTTAATTGCAGATGGATTGGGTGGTAATGATGAGCATCTTGATGGTTACAATATTTCAGCTATGTATGATAACAGCGGTATCTTTGCCGGCTTATCATACATTTCAACTAACGGCTTACCTGATGAGCAATCTCAAGTAGCTCTTGCGCTTGGTTACTCTAATGATATGTTTCGTATCGGTTTCGTTGGTGAGTATGCTGACGATGGTGTAAGTGATAACAACCCAATTACTTATGACTTAGCTGGTGAGTACTATATCAATGATATGGATCTCATCCGCGCAGGTGTTAGTATGAAAGACGCCGATGTTGAAGGTGTTGATGATTCTTATGAAGCGGCACTGGGTTATGAGCACAAATTCAGCAAGCGCACTCGCGTATGGGCTGAGTACAGCTATATTGGTGATGGCCACATCTTTGATGGTGATAATTTGATTAACATTGATGATGCCCAAAACAAAGTTAGCTTAGGTTTACGTACCGACTTCTAATTTTTAGAGAAGTAATACTAAAACTTGCAAAGCGAGACTTCGGTCTCGCTTTTTTTTTTATGATTGGTTTTCGCTATGCCTATCCCGCTAACACTGTATATCCACATCCCTTGGTGTGTACAAAAATGTCCGTATTGTGATTTTAATTCGCATGCGTTGCGCACCACTCCACACATACCGGAAAACGCCTATATCGAGCAATTATTAGCCGATTTAGACAACGACATCGGGCGTTTTTTTGTGCCTGCGGCTGCACAGCGCCCGTTAACAGCCATTTTTATCGGTGGTGGAACTCCTAGTTTATTCAGTGGTGCGGCTATCGAACGGCTTTTGCACGGCGTGCGTAAGCGTCTGCCTGTATTGCCCGATGCTGAAATCACCTTAGAAGCTAACCCCGGCGCGGTGGATACCGAGCATTACGCGCGCTATTACCGTGCCGGTATCAACCGTATCTCGATTGGCGTGCAAAGCTTTCATGCCGAGCAGCTAAAACGCTTGGGGCGTATTCATACGCCTGATGAAGCCTATCGTGCACTAGACATCGCCAGACAGGCCGGTTTTGACAATATCAATATCGACCTGATGTTTGGTTTGCCGCAACAAACAGCAGCCGAAGCACTAGCCGATATTCGCCAAGGCATTGCCTTAAATACCGAACATTTATCCTATTACCAGCTGACCATTGAACCCCATACCGCCTTTGCACAGCAGCCGCCGGTACTGCCCGATGAAGATAATATCGACCAACAATTTGCCGCCACCACCGAGCAGCTGCAGCGCGCCGGGTTTCACCGCTACGAAGTCTCTGCCTGGAGCCGCGGGCGCCAATCGCAGCATAACTTAAATTATTGGCAGCATGGTGATTATCTGGGTATTGGCGCCGGTGCACACGGCAAAATCACAACTTTGATTAACGGCAATCCCGGCATTATCCGCACCACCAAACCTCGCGCACCCAAACAGTATTTGCGCCCCATTCAAGGTGGTGCGGGTAATAATACCCGCTTTGCCGTAAATACTGATTTTCGCACCGAGCGCATCGTTACCGGCGCAGAAAAGCCGTTTGAATTTATGCTTAACGCGCTGCGCTTAATGGATGGCTTTGAACGGCACCTAATGCCGGTGCACGGTTTATTTGACGAGCAATCTGTGTTACCGACACTGCAGCAGTTTGCCGATAAAGGCCTGTTGACCATTGATGCACAACGCATCACCCCAACGGCACTGGGCAAACGCTTTATTAATGATATGGTGGCAGCATTTTTACCCTAGAAAATATACTAGAAACCTTTGCATAAACTGTCGAACGGGCCAATTTCGAGGCGCACGGCGCACAGAAACCGGAGTTTACACGTAGTAAATGAGGATTTCGAGCACCGCGCAACGAAGAAATTGTCACGTGCAGGCGTTTGTGCACCCATAGATAAAAAACCACCAAGCATAAGGTGATAACAACGGCGATCAGGTGCTGAATATACCAACCCAACAAGCCCAAAACCACCCCGGCAGATAACGAGCCAACGGCTGAGCAAAAAGCAACGCACAAATCATTAATACCCTGGGCTTTAAATTTCATCTCCGGACTATCGAATAAATGCCCGACAATATAAGAGCCTGAGGTGTATAAGATATTCCACGATAAGCCCAACAGCAACAAAGACAGCATAAATGTCACCGGGTTTTGCCCCCACAAAAACACCACGCTAACCAGCAATTGTAATACCAAGCCCAAGGCCAAAAAACGCGAAATACCCAGCTTATCCAGCACTTTCATATTAAATAGCGAGGGCATAAACATTGCCAAAACATGCACTTGAATATAATAACTGACCGTATTAAAGGCAAAACCATCCGCCTTCATCTGAATCGAGGCATTAATCATAATCAAATTCATCAGTGAATAAGCAATACCACCGCAGGCAACGGCAAACCAATATAAGCGCTGCGAAAATAAGGCATTTAGCGGAATCGCTTGACGATGTGTTGATGTTTTTAGGGCCGGAAAGTGCAAAAACAGCACGATGACAACGATAATGGCAGCAATGACGCTGATGGCCAAATAAGACACTTGGTAAACGCTGAGCCGCTCAAACAAGGTGCCGGCATTGCGCGAAATAAACGGCCCTAAAATCGAGGCAAAAGTGCCGCCAAACATCACCATTGACAGTGCCTTGCCGTGTAAGACTTTGGGTGATAAATCCAACGCAGCAAAACGTAACAAGCCGGTATTGGCCAAAAAAAACCCTAATAAAAAGTGAGTGATGGACAACAAAACAAAGGAATAAATATGCAGCGCCAGTACACCCATCACTCCGGCCAGCACGCCTAAACAGCCGGCGACAAAGACGATGCGCTGGCGGCCAAAACGCGCCTGCAACAACGATGAAAATAAAGCCGATAACATCACCCCGACAAACTGCAAACCATATGGCAATGTCGATAGCGCCGGGTGTGGTGCCAATTCAGCACCGATTAAACCCGACATGGCCAACGAAATCACGGCAATTGTCGTCCCCAAGCCATAACCCAGCGCCAATAAATATACCGATGGCGACAGTGATAATTTGTTTGTCATTGTCTTTAATACTTGTAAAAGTGGCATTATTTCATTGATGCCAAGCATAAACAAGTCTCAATTAACTAACATTATCTGCAATGCAAAACCGCGCCCTGCGCTTTTGTCAAAAGCAATGCAAGGTAACCGATGTCAATTCAGGAATTCATTGAGAAATACTTACCATTCAGGTAATATATGTCCTAACCATTCACTATAATCGTACAGATAGGAGTATTACTCTCATGAAGAAAAAACATCTATTACTTACACTGGCTGTGATGGCCGGTAGCGCTTTGGCTCAAGATGTCACCATCAAATTTTCCCACGTCGTCGCTGAAGACACGCCCAAAGGCCAAATGGCGTTAAAATTCAAACAATTGGTCGAAGAAAAATCCGGCGGCAAAATGCTTGTTGAAGTTTTTCCTAACTCACAGCTGTTTACTGACGGTAAAGTGCTAAAAGCCATGTTGTTGGGGGATGTACAATTAGCCGCACCATCGTTGTCTAAATTTTCGCGCTTTACCAAAAAATTGCAAGTTTATGATTTGCCTTTCTTGTTCAAGGACATGGCAGCCGTGGAAAAATTCCAGCAAAGTGAAAAAGGCCAACAACTGCTAAAATCAATGGAGAAAAAAGGTATTGTCGGTTTGGGTTATCTACACAATGGCCTGAAACAACTGTCTGCTAACAGCAAATTAGCCGTGCCCGCCGATGCTGCCGGAAAAAAATTCCGCATTATGACCTCTGACGTGTTAGAAGCGCAATTCGAAGCCGTGGACGCCATCCCGTTGAAAAAACCGTTTTCAGAAGTTTTCACCCTGCTGCAAACCAAAGCCATTGATGGTCAAGAAAACACCTGGTCAAATATTTATTCTAAAAAGTTCTTTGAAGTTCAATCGGATATAACCGAAACTAACCACGGTTTGCTTGACTACATGGTGGTCAGTTCAAAAAAATTTATGGACAGATTAAATGACGAGCAACAGCAAATTCTCAAAGACTCGCTGGCCGAAGCGCTGAAATTAGGTAATGATTTATCCGCTAAAAAAGCCGCTGGCGATAAGCAAAAAATCATCGATTCAGGGGTTTCAAAAGTACACAGCATCACCGATGAACAACGCCAACAATGGGTGGAGGCGATGAAACCGGTGTGGAAACAATTTGAAGGCGACGTCGGCGCTGATGTTATTGAGGCGGCCGTACAAAGCAATAATTAAACCGTTAATCTGTGCAAAACCACCTGACCACTCGCGCGTGGTTGGGTGGTCTTACACAGGCTGTAAATTCGTTGTGCTGTAAAATGCCTTATTTTTTAAGCAGGCAACACTTGGTGTGCCTGCCTTTTTATTGATTGCCATATCAACATTCAGAACTGATTATCATGCTTATAAAAACATTACATAAATTTGAAGAAGGCGTGCTTTCCGTCTTGCTGGTTGCGATGACGATACTGGTGTTTGTCGAAGTTGTCGCGCGCTTTGTCTTTAACCATGGTGTCAGCTGGGCACAAGAGCTGACACTGATTATTAATTCGTGGATGGTGCTGCTGGGTGCCTCGTATTGTATTCGTGAAAAAGCCCATATCGGCGTCGAATTTCTAGTCGATAAACTCGATGGCCTGGCCGCGCGTCTGACGGCAATTTTGGCTTTGTCCACTTGTTTGCTCTACGCCGGGATTTATTTATACGGCGCGGTAGTTTTTGTCTGGGAAGACTATCAAATTGGCATCGAACTCGATGATTTGCCGGTGCCCACATGGATGCCCGCCTCGGTGTTGGTGATTGGTTTTTTCTTGGTTGGCGTGCGCTTTTTAGCCGCCTTTTATCAAGTGTTAGCCCACAATAACTTGCATGTTTTACAGCATGTTGGCGAAGTCGAAGAATCGATGGAATTAGCCGACAGCATGAAAAAAGACAACGCCTAAGGAGCCGCCATGACCATTTTTGTTTTA
>PDWI01008926.1_pt1 | contig 11641 bp, 11 predicted proteins | sample 1430891 | NCBI WGS metagenome assembly PDWI01 (sample SAMN01162508, study PRJNA174530) | Oral metagenome, whole genome shotgun sequencing project. | biome: Marine environment; feature: Marine mammal; material: Swab sample of the gingival sulcus; isolation source: swab sample of gingival sulcus...
TGAGACCTACTATCTGAGCCTCACCCGTGATCCCGAGGCGATGCGGGTCGCCGCCGCAGAAAACGCCACCACCACCCATCAGATGAGCGACCTTCAGGAGCTGCTCGCAAATATGCTGCAGAACTCAAAGATCTCCGAATCGAAACGCCTCGCGACAACGGTGCAGCAGGAGATCATCGCCGCCGGCCGGCAGCGTGATCCGAAGATGAAAAATCTTGGCGTTAAAAAAGCGCCCTTTGTGGTGCTGATCGGCGCAAAGATGCCGGCAATTCTTGTCGAGGCCGGTTTTATCACCAACCCGGAGGATGCCGCCAATCTGAAGGATGCAACCTATCTGCAGACCCTTGCAGAGAAAATCGCGCTCGGAATTGAAAAATATATGAAGAGTACCAAGGTTGGCAACCCCACGTTTTCACAGAAAAAGTTTTCCCTTTTTTTTTGGGGGGGTGGCAAACAGACCGTTTTTTTTGCCGGAGCTGATATGGTCTGGTTTCCGTTCTCCCCCTCCTCTTTTTCTCAATGCGCCTTTTACGCGGCAGTACAGACCACCTGAAAACAAAGCCGGGATGAAACAGGGGCCACTTCAGACTCATCTCTCCGCTCAGCAGTCAGCGTGCAAAAGGCAGGGGTCCGCAGGCTTCGCCCTTTTCTATTGTCAGCGGGACACAAATGAACTATATTTGGAAATGGTGCCTTGAATAAGCACTCTTTTGCATATCTTTTTCGCTACAGAGGAAAAATGTGTCCCCGGGATATCCATCATAAACCTGTGGTCCGTTTTCTCCTGCGCCCTGATGAAACAAAAGACAGGGGTCTTCCCACACCCTGCAGTTATTTTCCTCCGTCTGTCTCATAAACCGGCAAACTCAGCAGACAACCATACCGTGAAGAACAGACTCTCCAGCCGCACCGGTTTCACCCTCCTTGAGATGCTCGTCGTGCTCGTCCTTATTGCCCTGCTTGCAGGTCTTGTCGGTCCCCGACTCTTTTCAAGGGTCGACGACTCAAAGATCAAGACGGCCAGAGTCCAGGTCAAAATGCTCAAAGGCACCCTTGAAACCATGCGCCTCGATATCAACCGTTTTCCCACCGCACAGGAGGGACTGGCAATACTCTATACCCGCCCGGCAAACGAACCGCTGAAATCCCTCTGGCGCGGCCCCTATCTCGACGAAGAGGTTCCCCTTGATCCCTGGGGCAATCCCTACCAGTATACAACGCCCGGACCCGATACCATGCCCTTTGCCCTCTACAGTTTTGGCGCCGACGGCGCCAAAGGTGGCGAAGGCAACAACGCCGACATCGGCATCCTCCCCTGATATGAATGCCGACAAAACCCGCTCCATCACCGGTTTCACTCTCCTTGAACTGCTGGTGGTCCTCTTTCTTTTCTCCGCCATTGGCGCACTCGCCATCCCCCGCCTGACCAAGGTGTACGAAGGTATCAGCAGTGCGGCCGAGCAAGACGAAGTCCTTCTTCAACTTGCCAATACCGGTTTTCTTGTCATGCAGCGGGGCAGAGGAGGCATTATCCGCGCATACCCCCCGGACAACCAGGTTAATCCCCCCGATGCCTCGGAAAGCAGCCTGCCCATACCCCTGCCACAGGGGTGGCGCCTTGTCACTGCCCGCGATATCACCTACCTCGACAATGGTATCTGTCTCGGCGGCACCCTTCATGCGATCAAAGGCAATACCGACCTCACCATCCACATGAAACGTCCCTTCTGCCAACCCGTACTTGAGGGCTCACCATGAGCGGGAACCGGCAGGGTTTTACCCTCCTCGAAGTGATTGTGGCGATGGTACTTATTGCCACCCTCGGCATCGCCCTCTTCTCGTGGATCACTGTCACCCTCTCCAACCTCCACCACACCGAACGGATATTTGAAACCGAGAGGGCCAATGCCAATGCCATCGCCTGGCTCGCCACCATCAACCCTCTGCACGAACCCGACGGCGAAACCACCCTCGGTGATACCCGCATCATCTGGCACGCGACCCCCTCTGCCCCGGTCCGTCGGTGTCAGGCATTCTCTTCACTCGTTCCCTCAATCTTTGAAGCAGGGCTCTATCGCGTCCGCGTCCGGATTTTCAAGGGAACAGAGCTGATCTCCGTTTTCGATATCCAGCGAACAGGCTGGAACCAGACCGGCATCACCCCGGAGTCAACGCTGTGAAAAGCCGGGCCGGTCGCACCCACGGTTTCACCCTGCTTGAGACTCTTGCAGTTCTTTTCCTCCTTGCCCTCATCATGTTCCTGCTCATGGAGGGACTCGCCAGTGTCTGTCATATTCGCCGCAGCCTGAAAGAGAATATCATCAACAGTCGTCCGAACGTTCTCCGGCACCACTGGCTGCGCACCGTTCTCTCTGCAATGACCGCCGACGGTAAAGACGGATCCCATCAGTTCAGCGGCAGTGCCGACCGAATCAGCGGACTCACCCTGGCCCCTCTCTTTGACAGCGCGGGAGTCCCGGTACCGATCACTCTGCATATCGACCGGGGCAAAGAGGGGACCGCATGTAATCTGATCTACAGTGAAGAGTTGAGCGGCCAGACCCTTCAGCTCGGCCACTGGCCGGATGCCGCCTGCAGCTTCACCTGCCTGATCCGCAAGACAAAGACCACCTCCACCACCGAACCGCCGCTCGCAGACCTGCAATCCCGGTGGACAGTCGACGAAGACCATCGGATCCAGCTCCCGGAGGCGATCAACTTTGAAGTCAAACGCAAAGAGCAATACCTCTTCACCCTTTTCGCCGACATCCAGTCCCGGCGCACCAGCCGCACCATCTCCTCCGGCGTCATGTAAAAAGGTCATGATTTTCCGCAACGAAAACGGTTTCGTCCTCGCCGCCACCATTATCATTCTTGCCGCCATCACCATCGGCACGTCTCTCTTCGCCCTCGAAGCGGAACGAAAAAGAGAAGAAGCAGCGCTCAGGAAAGCGACCAGCCGGCGCGCCATCGACCGTTTCTCGACCTTCAACGCCGTCGTCTATCTTCTCTCCACCGGAAAGATGGAAAGTGGCGGGCTTCTCTTCAAAGATGATCTCAGCCGGCCCGCCTCACAGCAAACAACAGGGAACAGGAGATTCAGTCCATTCCTTCTCCCCCTTGACAACAAAGCCTTTAAAGGGTATGGAGACACAGTCTTTGCCATCCAGGACGAGTCCGGTCTGCTGAGCGTCAATTCTTTCACTGACCGTCAGTGGTTCAGCCTCCTTGCCGGTACAGGTATTCCGTGGAACGAACGTGCCCCGCTGCTGGCGAAACTCCGGGACTACACTGATTCCGACGATAACTTTCATCTCAACGGAGGCGAACGGCAGCATTACAGGCAGGAGGGACGCATCGGCCCGGCCAACCGTCAGCTCTTCACCACCCGTGAACTGAAACACGTCCTTGGCTGGGATCAATATCCGCAGCTCTGGCACAACGACAGGATTGCCCGACTGACCACCGCCGCCTTTTCCGGCGCGATCAATATCAACTCTGCACCTCCCGAAATCCTCGCCACCCTGCAGGGGCTGGACCGGCATGCGGTGCAGAGAATAACAGCCCTGCGCCGCAGTCACCCCATCGGCAGTCTGTACGAGCTGGAGAGAATTGTCGGCCGCCCCCTGCCAGGCCTTGATATAAACGTCATCTACACCCCCACCCGGTATCAGCGTATCACCCTGTGGGAGAGCGACGGTCTTAACAGCGAGGAGATACACTTCCAGCTCAAGCCGTTCGCCGGAACCGGCATTCCCTGGCAGATGAGCAGTCACTTCACCCTGCCATTCAACTCCTCGGCAGAGGAAGGACAACACCCGGATGAAATTCCCTTTTTCACAGAGACGCTGGATACAGACAACGAGTAAGACAGACAGCGAGCCACTGGCAACAAAAAACCGCCTCAGTTTCCACAGTCAGTGGATTATCGCCCGCAGCCTCTGTCTCTACAAGACCTTCGACCTGCGCAACATTCCCCCCCGCCAGCGTGCAGCAGCCCTCGCCATCCGCATCCGCCAGTGCAGCCCGTGGAAGAATCACGGCAGCTGCAGCCTCTTTGCCGGCCACCTCGCCCAGGTCTGGCTCTGGGACGAAGACGCCCGCCTGCACGCCGTGACCACAGCGGCAGCCGGCCGCACCCGCCCCCTGCCGGAAAGCCTCCTCCAGCCGGAACCGAACCATAACGGTCCCCTTCTCCGCCCCTGTCTTGAAGGATGGGACCTCCAGTTCCGGGACAAAGGCCAGCTCGTTTTCAGCCGCTGGTATCAAAAACCACCGGACAAAACCCACTGCCACCGTATTCTCCTCGCCGCCGATCTTGCCGCCTCCGACGTCCCCATCCCCACCATTGAAAGACAACCTCTGCTCTCCGCCCCCTGGAAGAAGCCATCCACTGCCGGGACCCCCACCGGAACCGGACGTGAAGAGCGTGCGGAACACTACGCCTGGCCGCTGCTCTGCGCCGTGGCCGCCTTCACCTTTTCATGGATCACTTTTCACAACTGGCAGCTTGACAACAAGATCAACACGGCAAGAGCCAGAGCGAAACACCTCGAAAAAACTCTCCAGCCGGTGCTCACAGCCCGCGCCGCCATGGCCGCAGACCGACAATATATAGAGGACGCTCTTTCACAGCATCTCCTGCCACCACTGACCACCCTCTTTGCCGCGCTGCTTCCGGTCCTCGCCGACAACGATGCCGTCCTCATCGCCTGGCACTGGCAGCAGCCCGCCTTTACCCTTGAACTGGAGGGGAAAAAAACAGACAAAGAGACGAAGCCGGCCCGCCTTGACGCCCCGAAAATCATCGCCGCCTTTGAACAGAGCCCTCTCTTCACCGATGTCTCCGCAACCGCAGGAAAAGACGAATTCTCCCTCACCCTGACAATGGTCGCCATCCCCGAAAAGAGTCAAGCCACACAGCAGCGGCCGGCACTCCGTCAGACAACAGCTCAGGGAGTTGCACAATGAACAGACAGTTCCAGAACCTTCTCGATCAATGGCACAGCACCCCGCGTCTGCGCCTTGGTGTCATCCTCGTGATCACAATCCTCCTTTTTCAGGCACTGCTCAGCTACGATGACACCCGTATGGAGCGGCGCTCAGAACTGTACGATCTCACCAGGCGCAACGCCCGCACCAGCGCCGCCGCCAGAGACGAAGGACTGCAACAGCGTGCCGCCGCCCTCAGCACCTTGCGCGACAGGGTGGAAAAGAGCTTCTTCCACGCCACCACCAACGGTCTTGCCCAGGCGAACATCAGAAGCGCCATCCTCGCCATCCTCACCGAACAGGGACTGCCGACCGAGAACCTGACCGTCGATGCTCCTCAACCCGCCCCACCCATTGTCGATGGCCGGGTATTGCGCGTCAATTACTTTGCCCGGATTGATCCGGCGAAAAGCTTCACCCTCCTTGAGGCGCTCGAAGCCAGTTCGATGCAGATCATTGTTGACCGGTTCAGCATCCGTTCCGACGCCGAAAAAAATTTCTCCCTTGGCTTTCGCGTTTTCTGTATAATCAGACAATGAAGATCCCGCCGCTCCCCAGACGTCTGTTCACTGCGCTCTTTTTGGGTGCCGGTGCCGGTATTGCGGTCGCCGCTCTGTTTCCCGGAACAAAAGGCGAACGCGTGGATCACACTGCCCGCAGTCAGGCACTGCCACTCCCGCAACTCCGCGACCGTACCGCCGAACTCAAAAAGAGCAGCGCCATCATCAGCACCTGGTTTGAGGTGAAGGAGAAAGAGGAAGAGAAAGCTGCTGCGACCATTGCCACATCCCGCAAAAAGCAGCCCGACACCCCCCTTCAGCTTCTCGGTTTCATCGTCCAGTCCGGGACAACCTTTGCCCTCATCAGACACTCCGGGAAGAACGAACGTCCCGGGCGGGTTCCCGCAGGCGGGAAGCTCCCCGGCGGCGGCATCCTCAAACAGATCAGCAACCAGAGCATCATTGTGGAAGAGCATGGCCATACCCGAACCATTGAGCTGTATCCCGCTGTCAACACCTCTCCGCCCTCACCTGAAAAACCATGAAAAAGCTCATCCTGCCGTTTCTGCTTCTTCTCACTCTCAGCGCCTGCAGCAGACCCTGGTCCTTCCACTTCCCGCCCCCCTTCTTCTCCGATGAAGAGGCGGAGATGACCGACCACTCGGGGGCAGGAGACAGAAAAAAGGAGTCCGCCGGTCCCCGGCAGAACAGCTCTCTCTTTACAAGGACCCCCGTCCCCGGCAGCTACACAAACACCGTCAGAACTCCTGACAGCCTTGACACTCTCGCTCTGCCCGACATCGAACCGGCCACCCTTGATATCCATGACATGCCTCTGCCGGACTTTATCAACGAGCTCTACGGCAACATCCTCGGTCTCTCCTTTGAAATTTCCCCGCAGATCACAGGACAGAAGGACCTCGTCACCCTGCGCACCACCACCCCGCTTGGTGCCGGAGACCTTTTCCGTCTCACCGGACGCGTCCTCGCCGGGTACGGCGTCGGCGCCGAACAGATCGGCGGTCTCATCCGCTTCGCCCCTCTCAGGGAGGTGGGCGGCCAGACCCCTCTTATCATCAGCGGCCGCGCCCTCCCCGATGTTCCGGGCGAACACCGTCCGGTCTTTCTCCACGTCCAGCTCAATGTCGTCAAAAACACCCGGGTCGCAGGCTGGATCCGTATGACCTATAACGATCAGAAACAGCTCAGAATCGAAGAGGATACAGACCGCAATGCGATCATCCTCATCGGTCCACCCAACCTTGTGGCGCAGGCCGCCACCGCCGTCAACATACTGGACCAGCCATTCATGCGCGGCCGCCACAGTCTGCGTATAGATCCCGTCAACCTTGATGTCAACGAACTCAACACCGCCCTCAGCAACATCCTCACCACCGAAGGCTACGCCGTCTCCAACACTCCCGCCACTGGTGACAGCATCATTCTCCTGCCGCTCGAACCTATCGGTGCCATTCTCGCCTTTGCCACCGACGAAGAGACCCTCAACCACATCCGCAAGTGGGTCATCGCCCTCGACAAGCCTCCACTGCAGCAGGCGAACAGCGGGGGTATCTTCTTCTACGATGTCCAGAACACAACAGCCACCCGCCTCGCCGAGACCATCAACAACCTCCTCGGCGACAAAACCGGCACTTACACCCCTGTCTTCCGGAGCACCCGGATGGAGAGCAACACTTCCGCAAAAAACCAAACAACCGCCTCCCCCAAAAGAGAAACAGTTGCCTCCACCCTCAGCGGCGGGACCATGGTTGCCGACGAAATCCGCAACAGTCTCGTCTTCAAGGGTGATCCCGGACAGTGGCGGGAGATTCTTGGGCTTATCCGCAACTTCGACCGGCCCTCCAAACAGGTTCTGATAGAAGTCACCGTTGCCGAAATCCGTCTCACCGATACCCTCACCAAAGGAGTGGAGTTCGAGCAGACCGGCACCGCCCGCTCCCTCTCCAACCCGGACGGAACCCTCCTCGCCAGCACTCTTGGTACCCTCGGACTCTCTACTGCCGGTTTCAACTTCACCCTCGAAAGTGCCGGTAATACCAAGGCGCTGCTCAACCTTTTTGCGAGGGACAACCGCGTCAACATCATCTCTGTACCACGGATTCTTGTCAAATCAGGGGTCGAAGCGAAAATCAATGTCGGCACTGATGTCCCCACCGTCACCAGCAGCCAGTCCTCCTCGAACGGTGCATTCAATACCTCCACCTCAAGCGGTGTTCTCCAGTCCATCGAATATCGCAGTACCGGAGTTCTTCTCACGGTCAAACCGGTGGTCTTCTCCGGCAGCCGTATTGATCTTGAAGTCACCCAGGAGATCAGCGACATTTCCACCACCACCGCAACCACCGTCAACAGTCCTGCCATCCTCACCCGCAAGATCGGCACCGAGGTGACACTCAGCGATGGCGGTTCCATCCTGCTCGGCGGACTGATCAGCACGACGAGATCCGAGGACACCAGCGGCATCCCCATCCTCAAGGATATCCCTCTCATAGGCCAGCTCTTCCGCACCGACTCCTCTTCGACGACGAAACAGATGATTGTCATGCTCATCGTCCCCTATATTGTCGAAGACCAAAAGAAGGCCGAGGCTCTTACCGAAGCGATGAAAAAGCGCCTGCAGGAAGAAAACGACAGCCACGCGGGAGATCGCTGGTGGAGACCCGGGAAAACTCCCTCCGCGTCACCATGAGCGTTGCTCTGCTGCCGCGAATATGAACACATGACAGGAGTATATTCAACGCCCCACCCTCTGCCCGCCAGGTTCCCCAATGACAGACAGAAAACGCTCCTCCCTTATCTGCGATGCCCTCCTTGAGGCCGGGAAAATAACAGCACAGGACGCCGCCAGGAGTCTCTCCTGTCAGGAGAAACTCGGCGGCCATATCGGTGCCATACTTATCCGCCTCGGTGCAATTTCCGAGGACAGTCTGCTCGAGTTTTTCACCGACTGGCTGCAGACTCCCCTCGCCGGACCGGAACAGCTCCCCGACAGCGCCCGGCTCTATCTGGAAGTGATCGAAGCCAGTGGCATTGCTCTCGACTGGTGGCTCGATCAGGAGCTGCTGGCATGGTTTGCAGGCGACGATCAGCTCAACTGTATCGCCCGCGAGCCGTTTGATCCACTCATTGGTGAAACCCTCGAACAGCTCTTCCCCGAACGGACCATTCATCCGATGCTTACCCGCAATTACGACCTCGACCGGGCACTGGAACAGGTCGAAAACAGTGCCGGCAACAGTGAAGGAGAGCTCGACTTCCGTCACCTGCGCGAGATTGCCGAAGAGGCTCCGGTCATAGAATTTGTCAGTAATCTTCTCTCCCAGGCACTCGATCAGCGTGCCTCCGATATTCATATCGAGCCGGGCAAAAAGGAGATGGAGGTGCGCTTTCGTATTGACGGCGTCCTTCACAACCGCTTCACCCTTCCTGTCAACCGCTTTCCAGCCATCGGCTCACGCATCAAGCTGATCTCCGGCATCGACATTTCCGAACGGCGACTGCCGCAGGACGGCCGGGTCTCCGTGCGTATTTCGGGGACGGAGGTGGATCTCCGGGTCAGCTCGGTACCGGGAATCCATGGTGAATCGATCGTTCTGCGGCTGCTCCCGAAGGAGACAGGCACCTATGGTATAAACGATCTCGGTCTGCTTCCCGATCACCGCCTGCTCCTTGAGTCGTGGGTTACTGCGGCCAATGGAATCATTCTCGTTACCGGCCCCACCGGTTCGGGAAAATCGACAACGCTCTATGCCGCCCTCGATGCCGTCAATGACGGTGAAAAAAAAATCATCACCGTTGAAGATCCGGTCGAGTATTACCTCGACGGCATCACCCAGATCCAAACCCACAGCGAGATCGGCTACACCTTCAGCCGGGCACTGCGCTCGATCATGCGCCAGGATCCGGATATCGTCATGGTCGGAGAGATTCGCGACAGGGAGACAGCGGAGATTGCCATTCAGGCCTCTCTCACCGGCCACCTCGTTCTCTCGACCCTGCACACCAACTCTTCTCTTGCCGCTTTTGTCCGTCTTATTGACATGGGAATTGATCCCTTTCTGGTCGCCACCCCGATTCGCGCGGTAATGGCACAGCGACTGGTGCGCAGACTCTGTCCCTTCTGTGCTGAAGATACTGCACCGCCCTCAGGAATTGAGGAGGAGCTCGCGTGCTCGATACCACAGGAGCTGCGCAGCCATCAAGCACAGTGGAAACAGGCAAAGGGATGTAAAAAATGTCAGAACTCCGGATATAAAGGGCGGGCGGGCATCCATGAACTGGTGTCTGTCACCCCGAGGATGCAGGAACTGATTCTCAGGCGGGAGAGTGAGCAGGTGATGTGGAAACTGGCAAAAGAGCAGAATATTCGCAACATGCGTCAAGACGGCCTGTTAAAGGCTCGCCGTGGATTAACTTCTGTGGAGGAGGTGTATCGGGTGGTCTCCTTTTGAGAGAAAAAAGGGTTGAAATTTTCGACTGCAACGAAGAAGATGGACAAAAGACTGATTCTTCAAGGTTCCCCCTGTCTTTTCTTCCATCAGGACACAGATATTCATCGTGATATCATACTGTTCAGCACAAAATCCAAAAACTCACGAGCAATACGGAATAGTCAATATTCCACCGATATATTTTTCATTGCAGCAAAGAAGATACCCAACAGACTGCTGAGCAAGATCCCCTCAACAGAAAACTGGCGATGAGAGTGGAGTACACAGCGGTAAACCACGAAGGGCGGACAATTTCGGGCAACATTGTTGTCAATTCACTGCGCGAGGCAACACGAAAATTGCAGGCTCAAGGGCTTAGCGTTCTTTCAGTAGAGGCAAAAGAGGAAAAACAGGCCACATATCAGGCAAAGAGAGTAACGCCTTCGGCTCTTGCCGTTTTTATCGGGCAGCTTGCCACCCTGCTCGAATCTGACATTGCCATTGATGAGGCGGTTACCGCTCTGAAAGAGACGGAAGAGAATGACAGGATACGAGATGCATGTCGGAAGATACTCAGCAGGGTACGCAACGGAGAGCCCTTTTCGATGGCTCTCAAGGCGTCCGGATTACCGCTGCCACCCTATTTTCACCTGCTGGCAGAGGCGGGGGAAGTTACCGGCAATCCGGGACAGGCGATGCGGTCGGCACTGAAACAGTGGGAGTATGACCTTGAGACACGGCGACGTCTTGCAGGCGCGTTACTCTATCCATCAATACTTATATTCACCGGAATCACCGCGGTACTGCTCATTTTCGTCCTTGTTGTCCCGAGGTTTGAATCGATTCTCGCAAAAACAAACAATGGGATTCCCGCAATCACGAAGATCATTCTTGTTTCCGGCACCTTTTTTAACGACCATATCGTCTTGAGCGGAGCCATCGCAACGCTGATCATCATCGGCCCGCCCGTTCTCTTCAAAAACAAGATGCTCAGAAACAGGCTTTTTGAGCTGACGGCAAAGATGCCGCTCCTTTCGGGATGGATGCATGAAATCGAACTGGGCAGATGGGCAGCGATGATGGCAACCCTCACAGAGAGCCAGGTGGAGTTGACACACGCCCTGAATCTTTCGTCACAGTTTATTCACCCGGCCAACATGCGCAACCAGTTCCAGAGGCTTGCCGGTGCGGTTCGTGCCGGTTCAAGCCTGTCGGAGGCCCTCGATGAGAAACAGCTCCTTTCGCCCGCCGGAGTCAACCTGATCCGCGTCGGCGAACATACCGGAAAACTCCCTCAAATGCTCAACTCGCTCGCAAAGCTTCTCGATACCTCGGTTAAAAACCGCACCGGCAGAATTCTTGCTCTGACAGAACCGATCGCAATCCTTCTTATCGGTGCCGTTATCGGGGTGATAATGGCAGGGTTGATTCTCGGAATAACAAGTATGAACGAAACGGTATAGCCCCGACTTTCAGAAAAAAAGGAGAACAACAGCCTTGACAGATCGTTAAATTAAGGCTACGCTAAACAGGCTGTCTGTACCGGCAGTATCCTGCTCTCCACTGGCCGCAGGATAATTCAGCCCCAGCAGTCACCTTCTTCCATCCGCACGCACAGGAATCGATCATGAAAAACGAGCGTCTCCTCTCCCTCTCCTCTCTTCTTCTGCTGCTGCTCTTTTGCCACCCCGCCTGTGC
>PDWI01009084.1_pt1 | contig 11641 bp, 7 predicted proteins | sample 1430891 | NCBI WGS metagenome assembly PDWI01 (sample SAMN01162508, study PRJNA174530) | Oral metagenome, whole genome shotgun sequencing project. | biome: Marine environment; feature: Marine mammal; material: Swab sample of the gingival sulcus; isolation source: swab sample of gingival sulcus...
CTGTAAGTACAGCTTGGCAATAAAATCACCCAATAAAGTCGATTTACCACTACCACGTTCGCCAATCAGATGAACTATACCCGTTTGCTTAAGTAGCCGATGTAGCTGTAATTGTGCTTGCAAAGTTTCATTATCGACCTCACTGGATTGCTCGGCTGGCGGCGTTTCACGTGAAATATGAGATAGCGCTGCTACTTGCTGAGACGATTGGGAAGCAACAATCTTTTGTAATTGTGGCAGTAAAATATGGCGTTTAAAATAACTATGAATGTGACTAAGGTTGCCGGCAAGTATGATAAAAAAAGGGGCTTTAATACAACCTAAAACTGCTAATAAGGCATTAACACGGGTGTGGTCGTCAAAAAAAATCAGCGTATTTTTAAGTTCCTGCCCCAACCATTTATTTTGATTAAAATCACGAGTAGTGTCGATGCAGGTAAAACTATCAGGGTGTGCATGGGTGATTTTCCTTACCTGCGGCTGCTGTTGTGCCATATCAATATTATCGGCATCAATCAGTAATAGTTGCCTGTGCTGAAGTAATAAGGAGCTGTGCATTAACGAATCATAATATCGCCGCTACCGTCATTGATGATGATGTTTTTCGGTAAAATTTTAACAACGGTGATTTGGCTGTCAGGGATTTGCCCGCCTTCGTAGATTTTTTTGCCGTTAATTAACACAAATCGTCGTGCGGCTTGTTGATGATACATAATCGCCGTAATACGGATATTTTTTTTCCACGAAGGCGTGGCTGCAGATTGTGGTACATTGTTTGCACTAGTTGCCGCTGTTTTTACCAAAGCCGATGCTGTAGGCGGTGATTTTGTCGTAGCCGCTTTATTGGGCTTTTCTGCAGGTAGCGATTGTAAAGCTGGCCGTAGTGCTGCTTTTTGTGCCACAGGGGCTTTGGCAATGGGTTTTAACTGACTAAGTTGTTGTGGCATCGCCGCGGGTCTTTTTGCTATAGGCGTTAAAGCGGCTAAAGCCGGGGGCTTTTTGCCTTTAATGTTAGCCATGCGGGCCGGTTGCGATGACGTGGATATTGCAGATTGCTTGCTTGCTGCTACGGCCTGCTGTGTTATTTTATCACTGCTGGCATTTGCTGTTATTGTTGTTTTATCTGCTGCTGAATCCGGTATCGTGTCGGATGCAGGCGTAAGTGTTGGTTTTATCTTTGTCGTTTTACTTTCCGTGTTAGCAGTATTGGTTGATGCGGCGGTTTTTGTTTGTGCTTGAAGTGGTGTACTTGTTGGTGCCGTTGCACGCTGGACTGCCTTGTTATCTACAGGAGTAGATCGCCACTGATAATAATAAATCCAATAAGCTACAACGGCCAAACAACCCAAGCTCAATAGCATTAAAGGTAAGCGCTGACCGCGTTTTTTGCGGTTTTTGTTTGGATTTAAGGAATGATACAGTGTTTCACGTGAAACCTGTTGTGTTTCCAAAGCATCCTGCCGCTGCTTTTCCGCTTTATTAATAGCATCGAGAATTTGTGACATCAGTAATCCTCGGCAAATAATAATGGGGTTTGCTCATCGGCGACGACATTGTATAAATACAGCAAAGTCTCATTACCGACAATGCCATCATCATCAATATAGCGGCTTTGTTGGAAATGTTTAACACGATCGACTAATTCTTTATCAAAGAGCAACGAAGGACTGATATTGTCTAAATTACGTTTTTCGGCAATGGCAATGCGCTGACGCAGCCAATGTATTTGTTCTCCTTCAAAGCCGGGGCGAATTTGTACAAAGACACTCGGTTGGCGTAATAAAACTAATAAAACACCACTCCAATAACGGGTAATCGTGGGGATGTCACAAACCTGAGGAATGGTTTTTTTCAAACAAATTAATTGCTGCTGGCTGTCAATGCCAATAATAGGTAACCAACTGCTTTTATTATTGTTCTTCAACTCCAATAACACCGGGCGGTTAATTGTCCGAATCAACGGTAAGCCGCCTCGGGCAATTAAACACTGCATGTTTTGTGATTCGACAAACTCACAGGCGGTTTGTTGCGCGGGAATGCCATTGGTTATGCCCCAGCGTTTTAGCAAAATGCGTACGCCTTCGGTTTGACTGATACCCTGTTCTACAATAGCTTGTTCCGGTATAACATTTGGCCTCTTAGTGCTCTGGGTGCTGGTCAATGATGCTATGTTTTCGGGTAATGCCGTCGTGTTACTTGATTCAGGGGCGTTAAGGTCAGCGGCTGAGGGTTGAGCCGATTGTTTAGGCGCTTTAGTGGCCGATAGTGTTGTCGGCAGCGGTGTTGCTTGCACGCTATTTGCTGTCGTTTCTTTCTGCAGTGGCGCTACTATTGGTAAAATAGTGGCTGTTTCAGTGCTTGATAGCGTTGGTGTGATTTTATCAATGATAACCGGGGTATCAGCTGCTGCTACAGGCACTGTTGACGTTGATACTGTGGGTAAGCTTTCAGGCTGATTTACAGTGCTAGTGGTGGCAGGCTGCGCCGTTACCGTAGGCGTTGTTGTTGACGCGCCATGGCTGGTGTCGGTAGTCGTTTGAGCAGATGTAGCGGGTTCACGGGTAACCGCTACATGGGTTGTTTTCTTTTTTTCACCAGTCGCTGAGGCAGGCAACGCTGCTACTGGCTTAACAGCAGTCTGCTGAGGTGACTGACTGGCTACAGCCGTTGTCGGTACCGCTGCCGTTAGTTTGTTTGCCGTAGTCAGGGCTTCTAAATAACGATAGCCCCCGTAAGCCACGCCCAATAAAGTGATAACACCCAGCGCTAACAAGGCCCAGGTGGCTGCAGGGGATAAATAGGGCAGGCCGGTAATGGCATTATGTTTGTTGTGTACCGGCATGGTTTCTGCAGCAGCAATATTGATGTGTTTGCAGGTAACGCGGTAAGCATCGGCATTATAAGCGACCAATAACGCACGATCACACAATACATTAATTAAACGTGGCACACCGCCGCTGCGGCGATAAACACGTTGCATTGCTTTATTGGTAAATATAGATGGGTTGCCTTTGGCGGTTTTAATGCGATGGGCGATGTATTCGTTAACTTCTTTAGCGTTTAGTGCGGTTAAATGATAACGCCCGGTAATGCGTTGCGACAATTGCCGCAGGTCGTCGCGGTTAATGCTATCCTGTAATTCCTCTTGGCCAACCAAAATAATTCGTAATAATTTTTGACTATCGGTTTCTAAATTAGTCAGCAGGCGGACTTGTTCCAGTACCTCACGGCTTAAATTTTGTCCTTCATCGATAATCAGTACGGTCTGGCGGCCGGCAGCATGTGCCGCTAACAAATAAGTGTTAAGCGCATCGACCAATGGCTTTAAAGAAGTAGGGTTAGGGGCATAATCAATGTGTAGCTCGTCCAAGACTGAAGCGACAAAATCAATCACTGATAAGCCGGAGTGCAAACACAAAGCGATATCAACATTGGCCAATTCTTGTGATAATAACGAACGAATCAGGGTGGTTTTACCGGTACCAACTTGCCCGGTCAGTAACACAAAACCACCATTTTCCCCCGCGCCATAAATTAAATGGGCGAGCGCATCGCGGTGACGTTCGCTTAAATACAAAAAGCGCGGGTCGGGCGAAATAGAAAATGGCGGCGACTGAAAACCGAAGTGTTCGTAATACATTTATCACTAAAAACAATAGTTCAGTGAATTATTATAACAAAAAAGCGGGAAAATAGAGATAACCTGCTGATAAAATAAAATTAACGCTGTTCATTTTCGCCCGTTACCCTTATGTAAAAATTATGCGGCTTGCCCGGCAATTGTTTAACAAATACCGGGTAAGCCGCTAAAGGCAACGGTTTCTAATAAACCCTCAAAGTGAGCAGCACAGCATCGTTCAGTGGTTATAATACCACCTTTTAGTCACTGCGTGCCAAATTCGACATCTCACCGATTGCCACTGATAAGCGGGAAATATCGGCTTTATCCTTGCGAATTTCACTAAGGCAGGTTTGATAGCTTTCCAGTAAATTAGCGTATTTTTTTGTCCACTTATCCAGCGCCTTATTCGGGTTTTTATCCAGCATCGAGGCTTGTTCGGTGACTGCCACCAAATTGTTTTTCAAATTATCCAATAAGGAACGACAGGCACGGCGACGCCAATAGTCATTGCCGTATAGGGTTTCAATATTGTGTGATAGCCAGCGCGCATCCAAGGTGTTGGCCAAGGCAAAATAAAGCGTCGTCATCTTATCCACTGCGGCTTTGCGTCTGTCTGCCAAGGCAATAATATCCAAACCGCTGACTAAATGCGGCATATAAGCCAAATCATGCGCCAATTGTGCAGGTACACCGTCTTTGACCAGGGTTTTGATTTCTTTTTCACACGCCGTGACCGTGGCTTTGGCCAGCACACTGGGTAACTGCTTGGCAACTTTGCCTAGCTTGACAAAGGCGTTTTGCAGGGTATCAATATTGATGTTGTCACGGTGGTTGCTTAAAAACCACAGCGCAGCCTGTTCTAAGGTACGGCGCAGGCGTAAATGTAGCTTATTTTGTAAACCCGCAGACACTTGGTTGTCAAGCTTATCAATACTGCTCCAATACTGGCGAGCGCCAAAAATATTGCGTGCCGCGCAGTAAGCCAGCACAATTTGCTCACTGCTTTGCCCGGTGGCTTCTTGGGTGCGATGGATAAACACCGATCCCATGTGGTTGAGCACCGAGTTGGTAACAAAAGTGGCAATAATTTCGCGACGCAGACGGTGCGACTGCATGGCATCAGCGTATTTTTCACGCAGCGGCGTCGGGAAGTACAGGGATAATTCCTCTTGGAAAATCTCCGCATCCGGCAGGGTGGAATCCACCAGCTCCTCAAATAATTTGATTTTTGAATAGGCCAGCATCACGGCAAGCTCCGGTGCGTATAAACCACCACCGTTTTCCAGGCGCTGCTGCATCTCTTTATCGCTGGGTAAAAACTCCAGTTCGCGATTTAATCGCCCGGTTTTTTCCAAATGGCGAATAATACGAATATGGTCGATAAACAGAGATTTATTTGATACACCAATGCTAATGGCTTGCGGTTGTTGATAGTTTTGCCGCAGGACTAAATGCCCGACTTCGTCGGTCATACTTTCCAGCAATTTGTTACGCTGGACAGTAGTCATCTTGCCGCTTTCGACCAATTGGTTCAATAAAATTTTGATATTGACTTCGTGGTCAGAACAATTGACACCGCCGGAATTATCAATAGCATCGGTTAGTACCATACCGCCTTTTTTTGCAAACTCAATGCGCCCCAGCTGGGTAAAGCCTAAATTACCACCTTCACCAATGACTTGGCAGCGCAGTTCATTACCGTTAATGCGCAGGCTGTCGTTAGCCTTGTCACCGACTTGGGCGTGGGTTTCTGACTCGGCTTTGACATAAGTGCCGATGCCGCCGTTCCATAGCAACTCGACCGGTGCTTTTAATAAGCGATTAATCAGCTGGCTGGGCGAGAGTTTATTCTCTTTGATAGCAAAAGCCTTTTGCATCTCCGGTGTAATCGTAATCGATTTTTCGCTGCGAGAAAAAACTCCACCACCTTTTGAAATCAATGATTTATCAAAATCATCCCAGGTGGTACGCGGTGTTTCAAACAGGCGCTTACGCTCGGCAAACGTTTTTGCCGCATCCGGGGTAGGGTCAATAAAAATATGCAGGTGGTTAAAGGCTGCGGTTAACTGAATTTTTTTTGATAATAACATGCCGTTACCAAAAACATCGCCGCCCATATCACCGATACCGACAACGGTAAACTCTTCTTTTTGAATGTCTTTACCCAAGTGACGGAAATGACGTTTAACCGATTCCCAAGCACCGCGGGCGGTGATACCCATGCCTTTGTGGTCATAACCCACCGAACCGCCGGAGGCAAAGGCATCTCCCAGCCAAAAGCCGTATTCTTCGGCCATGCCGTTGGCGATATCAGAAAAGGTTGCCGTACCTTTATCGGCAGCAACCACTAAATACGGGTCGTCTTCGTCGTGGCGATAAACATCTTGCGGTGGCACGATATTGCCGGCAACGATATTATCGGTAATATCCAGCAGACCACGCATAAAGATTTTATAACAACGAATGCCCTCGTTAATAAAGGCTTCGCGGCTGCTATTATCGGGTTTTTTAACGATAAAACCACCCTTTGAGCCCACCGGTACAATCACCGCGTTTTTTACGATTTGCGCTTTGACCAGACCTAAAATTTCGGTGCGAAAATCTTCAACGCGGTCAGACCAACGCAGCCCACCACGGGCAACCTTGCCGCCGCGTAAGTGAATGGCCTCAACATCGGTGGAATAAACAAAAATCTCAAACATCGGTTTGGGTAGCGGCAGGTCGGGGATTTTTGCTGATTCCAACTTAAACGATACGTAGGTTTTGTCGTTGCCATTGGCGTCTTTTTGGAAAAAATTGGTCCGCAGCATGGCGTTAATGACGACGATAAACCAGCGTAAAATACGGTCTTCGTCCAGACTGGCGACATTAGCAAGCTGTTGCTCTAACTTATTTAAAATGTCTTTGATAGCTTTGTTACGTGATCTGACCGCCAGCCCCATGCGGGCATGAAACAAGGCAATCAATTGTTCGGCAATTTCTGCATTATGGTTAATCGCCTGCTGCATATATTGATTAGAAAACGGTGCTTTCGCCTGCACCATATATTTTGAAACGGCGCGTAATAAAGTGACATCGCGCGGTGACATACCGCGGCTGATGACCAATTGATCGAAATCATCCGATTCATCAATGCCTGACCAGGTATTAATAAAAGCGGTGGTAAAATGCGGCGCCAGTTCATCCAGAGACTGATTTAACGGTGCCTGTAAGCGCAGCTTGAAATTAACGATCCAGTAAAGGGTTTTGCCTTTTTCCTCAAATTGATACGGGGTGGCTGATTTGACCTTAAAGCCGAAATTTTCCAGCACCGGCAATAAATCCGATAAAGCGGCAATATCGCCCAAGCCATAGAGTTTTAAATTCAGCTTGGTATTTTCAGTGCCATTTTCGCTGACTACCGGACATAGCTTCACGCTCAGCGGATTATCGCTGTTCAGTGTTGGCAACACCTGTAAATCTGCTACCGCGGTTTCCGGTGTAAAATCATCTTTATAGGCGGTTGGGATTGCCTGCTCAAATTGTTTAAACAAGCTATTACCGGCCGATTTACCTTGTTGCTGACGCAGTAAGCGTGCGGTTTCATCACCCCAATCAAGCATCATTGGCGTTAAATCGGCTTCGATTGCTTTACTGTCAAAATCAATCACTTTACCGGGTTTTGTGCGCACCAAAATATGCACACGCACATGTAAGCTTTCGGAAAATTGGGTGCTAAATTCGGTGTCATACCCGCCTAATTTTTTTAGCAAATAGTTTTCAAAACGGCGGCGTAATTTGGTGTTATAGCGCTCTTTGGGTACATAAATAAAGCAAGCAACAAAGGTTTCAAAAGTATCTTTGCGCGCCACAAAATGCAGTACATCCCGTTCTTGCAAATGCAGTACCGACATCGCCATGTCACGGATTTGCGTGGCATCGGCTTGGAATAGCTCGTCTCGTGGCAATTGTGCCAAGATATTTTCAAACGATTTTAAGGCATGCGAATTTTCCGGTAAACCGATATTATCGACAATATTGGCAATTTTGTGCGACAACAACGGAATTTCACGCGGTAACAGGCGATAGGCTTCGGCTGTTAGCAAGCCCAGAAAGCGGTGTTCACCGATAACGTGGCCTTTATCATCAAACTTTTTCACACCGATAAAGTCCATATAAGCCGGGCGATGAATAACAGATAAATTATTGGATTTAGAGAATAATAATAAATTCGGACGCAGTGCTTCGGCTTTTAAATGCGCCGGCAAATTGCTAAAGCTTTTTGATTTACTGCCTTTGCCGTCATCACGCAAAACACCCAGACCGGAATGCGGCACGGTGTATAGCTCCTGATCGCGCAATGTGTATTCGCGATAACCCAAAAAGGTGAAATGCTTGTTTTGTAACCACTCTAAAAAGCGAATGGTTTCCATCACTTCTTCAATAGTTTGCGGTAAACTACGGGTGTTTTGCACGTCTTGGATAACATCGGCAACTTTATTACCCATAGCTTGCCAATCTGCGGTGGCCAGATGGGTTTGTTGCAGGACATTTTCGACGACTTTCTTGATTGCTTTCAACTTGCTATTAGGCAGTCGATCAAATTCGATATGCACGACAGAAATGTTTTCCGAGCTACTGGCTGTTGTTGCTTCTAACTCAATGAGTGTTTTGTTATTATTTAATTTTTGTCGATACAGCGGGTGGGTAACAAATTGAATGGCCAAGTGCTCGCGCACAAACGCCATTTGAATCGAATCAATAAGAAAACTGCGGTCTTGGGTGACAATATCAACGACACTGTAATCGGCATCGTAGCCGTGTTCTTTTTGGGTCGGATTAAATACATTGACGATATCTTTTCCATCGAATGCCAGCACGCTTTTAAAATGCATATAAGCGGTGGCGAACAGGCTTTTTGGGGTAAAGGCTTGTAAGTCTTCTTCCCCGACCAGTGCATAATAGTTTTGCAAAAACGGGATAAAAAGTTTTTTCTCTTTACCAGACAAGGTTTTATTTGCCAATTTGGCAATTTCTTGATAATAGTGATAGGCCATAAGAATCTCCGAAAGTGTATGGATAGAAATGCGCCTGCCGTATAATAACAACGGCATGTGAGCCAGCTAACCTCGCAATCAGACGAGATAAATAGCAACACATGACTCATTTTAGCATAAGTTATAGTAGGAGAATGGCCTGTTTGCCATGAAAAAAAGTTGACAAATTTATTCACAGGGCTTGGTCTGCTCAGTGGCATTGGCATGTTTGCCTCCGGCCTGCCCAACGAGTGGTTTAAGCTGTGTTTGGGGCTGCTAATAATGGCAGCTGCACCATTTTTTGGCCGGCGTTTGGCACAGGTGGTTGACCCGCGTAGTGCTGATGCTGCCGCTCATCGTGCACAGAAAGCACAGCATAAAGCCCAACAAAAATATATTGCCGAAAATCGTGAGCAAATTGGCTTTCAATACTTTAAAAGCACCTTTTTATTTGCCGGGCATATCGCCGCCGCCGATGGCACGGTGTGCGATAGTGAAAAACGCTTGTTCGATGATTTTTGCGCCCGCTTACAGCTGGATAAAGCCCAAATTGATGCTGCCCAAGATTATTTTCATCAAGGCCATAACCCCGATTTTTCGCGTACTGCGGCTATTGATGAGTTTATCAGCCAATGCGGCATGGTGCCAAGTCTGTGCGAGTCGTTTTTGCAAATGCAATTTGCTTTTGTCGAAGCCAGTGGCACGGTCATCGCTGCCGAATTGGGTATTATTGAAATGCTAAGTAAACGCCTGCAAGCCGAATCGATTTATGCCGATGCCTTAGAAGAATATCGGCAATCGGCAGCGCTACATGCACATGCCAGTGCCAAACAACGCCAGCAAGCGCGTCAACGCGACCGCGATAAACAGCGTTTTCAGGCAGAAAAAGCCAAAATTGAGGGCAAAAGCAATAAGCAACAAGGTGCAACACTGAACCCGGCTCAACGCGAATTACGCTTGGCTTTTGCGATTTTGGGTTTGCAACCAACCAAAGACAAAACAGCGATAAAGCGTGCTTATCGTTTACAAATTAAGCGCCACCACCCGGATTATTTGCTGGCTAACGGTTACCCGGAATCATTGCTGGCAGAAGCCACTGCGCGCAGCGTGAAAATCAATCAAGCCTATCGATTGCTAAAAGATCGCCTGAAATTTCGTTAAGGCGTGTTGTTTACTGCTTGGCCTCCAGCGCTTGCAGTTGGGCTTCGAGTTTTTCCAGTGCGTTTTGCAGATTCATGTACTGACGGGATGATAGTGATGTTAATAAATTTTCTTCCCATTCAATGGCTTTGGGGATAATTTCTTGAATCAACGCTTCGCCTTGCGGTGTCAAAAACAACTGATAACTACGCTGGTCGTTGGCATCGGCTTGACGTTGCAATAAGCTGCGTTTTTCCAGGCTGTGAATTACCCGTGACACCTGAGTTTTATCCATTAAAGTAAACCTGCACAAATCTTTAGCATAGATATTGGGATGAGAATTTAACCACACCAAGATACGAAATTCCGGAATGGTAATACCAAACTCAGTGGTATAAATCAGCGATAACGAATGACTGATTCTTTTAGACAGTATATTGATTTTATAGGGTAAAAAATCATGGAGCTGTAATGCTTGGTGTTCTTTTTTCATATTGTTTTTATGGTTTACTAATAGTTTTGAACGCTTTGTTATAGGAAACTACTACCATACACTATTGTATACCGTGACAACAAGACACGATATGGCTTTGTTTGTTGCATTTGTAACTAAATAAGTTTATATTATCTTAAACATCTATAGGAAGCTTCGCAAAATGCACATTTTGGCCAATAGCCTGGCAAGTGCTTTGCAAAAGCTGGTCAGGTCGCGTCTTGACGCCCAAGCCATCAGTGATGCCGTGCGACTCCGGTGGCTGCCAAAGAGTGGTTGGCCAAATTACGTCAGCACACACAAAAACCAATTAAATACTTAGTGTTATCACATTATCATGCGGTGCGGATGCTGGGGGCTTCGGCATTTGAGGACGAATCCATTATTGCCCACGAAAAAACCAAATTCTTGATTGATGAGTGCGGCAAACAAGACTGGGCCAGCGGCACGTTGGATGCCATTAAAGCGTTGGAGGCCGAAGTGCTTATCGGCGGGCGTGGTGCGGTGGCACGCGGGCGCGAGCAAGTCGATGCAGCCATCGAGCAAACACGTGGTTTCTTAAAAGGCATGATTGATAAAGTCGGTGAGGTTCATCGTCGTGGGGGCACGCTAAAAGAAGCTTTTGAAGCCACCCACGAGCATCTGGCGCCGCAATTCGGACAGTGGCCAATTTTTGAGCATTGCCTGCCATTTGATGTGCAGCGCTTATGGGACGAATTCGACGGCATTGATTGGCCGCGTATTTAAACTATAACTTATTTAAAATAATAAATAATTTACAGAAAACTCACCGTGTTGATGAAATATTCGGGCGATTACCTTGGCTTCTCTCAATTTATCTGTTTTTAAAATGTTACACTTCAAGGTTGATTCTAAGACTGTTAAAAATAATACCATAAAAGAAATAAGATGATGCTACAGTCAAGTTAGTAGCTTGTCTTTACGCTTATTCCATGTTAACTTACTAACTGACCAGTCAGTTAGTGAGTAAGTTTCCTACAAGAGTAAGCAATGAAACGCGCAAATGATAAGGCAGGCAAGGCTTTTAGAGAACAAACTATTTTACAAGCGGCATTGACTTTATTTGCCAATAACGGTTTTCAGGCAACCAAGATGGAAAGTATTGCCGCCGCGGCCGGTATTTCCAAAGGCACGATTTATCTTTATTTTGACAGTAAGGAAACCCTGTTTCGGCGGCTGATAAGCCAACAAATCGGCGCTAAGCTACAAGACACACCACTGCCGCAATTATTGCGTATCTTAATCAGCGAGTCGGCAATTTTCCCCGAGATGGTAACATTTTACCGCGAATGCGTGATTGAACCTTGGCTGGGGGCACTGAGTAAAAAACTGGGAGATGATGAACGGGCA
>PDWI01008928.1_pt1 | contig 11639 bp, 11 predicted proteins | sample 1430891 | NCBI WGS metagenome assembly PDWI01 (sample SAMN01162508, study PRJNA174530) | Oral metagenome, whole genome shotgun sequencing project. | biome: Marine environment; feature: Marine mammal; material: Swab sample of the gingival sulcus; isolation source: swab sample of gingival sulcus...
TCAAATATGACAAATCAACTAGATAGTGAGTTGGGAAAGTTTAAGGTTTAAAGATAAAAAAACCAAATGCCAAGTAGGAAGTGCTTGGTGTTTGGTTTTAGAAAAAAATCTATACTTTTTATATATAATTTACTACATGTAAAAATCCCTTATCAAACTCTAGTCTTTACATATTAGCTAAATTTAGTTACAATAAAGTTAAATTTTTATTAAGGAGATTAAATGAAAAAAATACTTTTGATTTTAACTATTTTAGTTGTGTCTTTGTTTGCAAAGATAGATATAAATACTGCAAGTATTGATGAACTTACGAGTATTAAAGGTATAGGTGAAAAAAAAGCAACTGCTATTATTAAGTATAGAAAAGCTAATGGCAAGTTTAAGAGTATAGATGATTTGGCAAATGTTAAAGGCATAGGAAAGTCAATCGTATATAATGTAAAAAATGATGTAAGAAATGGTAAGAAAAGTGCCAAAAAAACATCTAAAAAAACTAACTCTAAAGCCAAGTCTGCTAAAAATAGTGCAAAAAAAGAGACAGTTAAGAAAAATGTAAAAAGTAATAAAAGTTCTAAAAAGACAAAATCATCTAAAAATGCCAAAAAGAGCAAAAGTAAAAAAACAGATGCGAAAAAGAAGTCTTCAAAGAAGAAAACCTCAAAAAAAAGTAAGTCCACATCAAAAAAATAAAATATAAACAGCTTCATGTATAGATTTTACATGAAGCTGTTTATTGAAAGATTAAGATAAATATTGAAAGCAATGAAAACAGCATATATACTCAAACACTCTCCGATTACTCAAGTGCATTTTACGAAAAATTCCAATGATTTTACAGTTAGCGAAATCCCCCTTTATGATTTTACAGGTGAGGGTGAACATTTAATACTACATGTAAGAAAAAAAGACATGACAACTTGGGATATGATAAAAGCTTTAAGTGAGGTAAGTGGGGCAAAAGTTAGGGATTTTGGCTATGCGGGATTGAAAGATAAAGATGGAATGACCATTCAATACATAAGTATTTTAAAAAAATATGAGAGTTTATTTGAAAATTTTTCTCATCCTAAGATCAAAATAATTCATAAAACTTACCATAAAAATAAAATCAAAATAGGGCATCTAAAAGCAAATCGTTTTTTTATAAGATTGAAAAAGGTTTCTAATATTGATGCAAAAAAACTTGAAGATGGACTTGGGTTTATAAATCAAAACGGATATCCAAACTTTTTTGGTTATCAAAGGTTTGGTAAAGAGCAAAATAACTCTAGTGATGGTTTGAAGATATTATCTGGTGAGATGAAAATAAGAAATAAAAAGATGAAAAAATTTTTAATCTCCGCATATCAGAGTGAACTTTTTAATCTTTGGCTAAATCACCGCATCGAACTATCTCATTTGGTGGAAAATTTTAGTGTAAAAGAGCTTAAAAATATGCTTAAACTAGATGATGAAAGTATAAAAAAATTAAAAAATCAAAAACAGTTTTTAAAGATATTTCAAGGCGATGTTTTACATCATTATCCACATGGTAAAGCTTTTACATGTAAAGACTTGGACGATGAGATAGACAGATTTACAAAACGGAAAACTACTCTTACAGGTTGGCTTGTAGGGAGCAGGGCGATGCAAAGCGAAGGTGTTTCAAAAGAGATAGAAGAGCCATTTTTTAAAGATGCTTTGCCATATGTGGAACAGATGACTGGTTCTAGGCGTTTTGCATGGAGTTTTTTAGAGGATTTGGAATATCGCTACATAGAAGATGATGCTTGGTTTGAGATGAACTTTACTTTGCAAAAAGGCTCATACGCTACTGTGATTTTAAAGCAGTTATTAAAAGCAGAATTTTAGTTATTTTTTTACATGTAAGGAAATGAGATGAAAATATTATTAATTGGCGCTGGAAATATGGGTGGAGCTATGCTGAAAGGATTGCAAAGCTATGATATAAATGTTGTTGAAAAAGATAAAAATAAAAAATCCAAGTTAAAAAAAATATATCCAAATATTAATATCGTAGATGAAATTCCCATACTTGATGATTATATTGTTATCCTAGCCATAAAGCCTAATTCTTTAGAATTTTTACAAACAAAAGGTTGTGCAAAAGGGGTTATATCTATACTTGCTGGAGTTGCACTTGAGAGATTAAAACAAAAAATAGATGCAAAAAGTTATGTAAGGGCTATGCCAAATATGGCAGCACTTAAACAAAAATCTGCTACTGCTTTATGTGGAGATGAAAGTCTTAAAAAAGAGTCGATTGATATTTTAAGTAGTATTGGGAAATGTTTTTGGCTTCAAAGTGAAGAGGAGCTTGATGTTGCTATGGGTTTAGTAGGTTGTGCTCCCGCGTGGCTTGCGCTTGTGGCTGAAGCATTAAGTGATGGTGCTGTAAATTTGGGGCTTAAAAGAGATGTAAGTTATGAGATGATAAGCGCTTTGTTTGAAGGTGTTGGAGTTGTTTTGCAAGATGAACATCCTGCTATTTTAAAAGATAAGGTAACTTCTCCTAAAGGAACAACCATAGCTGGCAATAAAGCTTTAGAGAATGCAAAAGTAAGGGGAGCTTTTATGGAGGCTATAGAAGAGGCTTATAAGAGGGCAAAGTAGTTTTATTTTTTTGATTACTTTTTGATAAATTTTAATCTTTGTTGTTTTTTGTATTGATAGAATAATTTACGCGAAGTTTATATTTTGCAATTTTACGTTTATAAAGGGTTAAGTATGGGTATAGATATTATTATTGAAGGTTATGAGAAGTTTAAAGATAAAAAGTTTAAACACTATAAAGAGCATTTTTTGGAGTTGGTTGAGAAAGGGCAACAGCCTAAGGTTTTATTTATAGCGTGTTGCGATTCAAGGATTGTGCCAAGTTTGCTTACAAGTACAAATCCAGGGGATATGTTTATAGTGAGAAATATCGGAAATATGGTCGCTCCATATTCACCAGACAATGACTATCACTCAACTGCAGCTGCCATCGAATACGCAGTTTCTATTTTAAAAGTTAGCGACATTATAGTGTGCGGACACTCTCATTGTGGGGCGATAAATGGACTTTATAAAGATGATAGAGATGATGAAAGTTTATTACATGTAAATAAGTGGTTAGAGCTTGGAGTTAAAGCGAAAGATTTTGTAATCTCTTCAATGCCTAATGCAACTTTTGAAGAGAAATTAAGAGCCACCGAAAAATCATCGATAGTTTTTCAGCTGGTAAACCTTTTAACATATCCGCAAGTTGAAAAAAGAGTAAATGAGGGAAAATTAAATATAAACGGTTGGTATTATGATATAGAAAATGGAAAATTAGAATATTATGATGATGAAAGTTTAAAATTTAAACCTTTAGAGGCAACTTTATGAAGTATGTAGCTTTGTTTTTGATGTTTTGTTTATCCTTGTTTGCAAAAGAGATACATGTAGCTTCATATAATGTTGAAAATCTTTTTGATGGACTAAATCAAGGAAGTGAGTATAGGGACTTTAAACTAGGCAAAAACGGTTGGAGTAAAAAAATGGCAGAAAAAAAATTTGCCAATACCGTAAAAGCTGTAAAATTTATAAATGCTGATATTTTAGCTTTGCAAGAGATTGAGAATAAGGCGATTTTAAAACGTTTGGCAAATAAAACGGGGTTTAAATATTTTGCATTTACTAAACCATATCGTTCGCCTGTTGGATTAGGGGTTTTATCAAAGTATCCTATTGTTTCATATAAGTCCGTAAATGCGGGTATTAGAAGGACAAGGGATTTTTTACATGTAAGTATCAATATCGAAGGAAAAAAGTTAGGGCTTTGGGTTGTGCATTTTCCAACTCAAAAACATGATAAAAGTAAGAGATTAAAAGTTGCAAAGACTTTAAGAAAAGCGGTTTTAAAATCTAAAGAGAAGGATTTTTTACTTTTAGGGGATTTTAATACAAAAATCTCTTCAAAATCAATTTTGCAAGATACCTTTGGGCAATTATCCAACAAACAAGGCTTTTATGATCCATGGAGCGAAGTTTCGTATGAAAACAGATATTCTCAAGTATTTTTTGGTAAAAAATCTGCACTTGATAGGATAATTATAAGTGAAGGGTTGTTAGATGGAAAGGGACTTGAATACAAAAGAGATTCCTTAAAAGTTATAAAAGGGTTTTTAAGTGACAAAAAAGGTTACCCAAATCGTTGGAAAACCAGTGGGAAAAAACATAACAGGCGTCATCAAGGGATAGGATATTCGGATCATTTTCCTATTATGATTACGATTTTTACAAATCCACATGTAAAAAAAAGCTCTAAAGCTAAAGAGGCATCGATAGATAAGCTTTATGATATTAGTTTAAGTTCAACTGATATAAAGATAAAAGATGCGGTTGTCATATATAAAAATGGAAATAATGTAATTTTATCGCAAAAAGGGCGAGGTATTTATGTGTATAAGCCTCTTTTTGATATGAAAAAATTTCATAAATATGATATTTTAGTCAAGAAAATGAAAGACTATAAAGGTGTAAGAGAGATAGTTTCACTCGAAGTTTTAAAAGATTTTGGCAAAATAGATGATTTAAGTGGGTATTATTTAAATTCTTCTAACCTAAAAAATGTTAAAATAAGCGATGTTATAAAAAATATAAGTGGAAAATATAAAAACGGCTATCTTTTTACTAAAAACGGCAAGATAAGATTATACGACAAAAGCAAAAAGATAAAAAACGGTGAGTTTTTAAATCTTTCACATGTAAGAGTTACTACTTATAAAGGTAAAATGGAGCTTGTGGTGGAGAAAAACCGATGAAAGATGTTGTGGATTTTTTTGTAGTTGTTTGTTTTGTGTTTTTAACAATCTATCTGCTAAGGGGCTTTATGCTTCAGGTTCAAGAAAGAGAAGATGAGAGAAGACGTAAAAAGTAATATATATGTTATTTAAAAATATATAAATTTGCCGATGTTTGCCATATACACTTAAGAAGAGCGATATGAATAAGATACGAAGAGAATTTACCGAACATACCATAATGTTTATTAGTGTTGCAAAATGGATAGTTTTATCTGTTGCTATTGGCGTTGTCATAGGTTATGCAGTTGGATTTTTTTTAGAGATTTTACATCTGTCTGATGATTTAAAAGAGCATAGCACAGTTCCATATTTTTTATTTTTACCATTTGCTTTGGTTGTTAGTCTGTTTTTGGTGAAAACTTTTGCACCTACTGCTGAAGGTCACGGAACAGAAAAGGTCATAGAAGCAGTTCATAGAAACAACGGACGCATAAACCTATCTGTAATTCCCATAAAACTTGTCGCTACGGTTATAACCTTGTTTTCTGGTGGAAGTGCTGGAAAAGAGGGTCCGGGTGCGCAGATAGGCGCAGGGGCGGCTTCATTTTTTGCTTCCATTTTTAAGTTTGATAACGCAGATAGGAAAAAGCTTGTTATTTGCGGTATTAGTGCAGGTTTTGCATCTGTTTTTGGAACGCCGATCGCTGGCGCAGTTTTTGGTGTTGAAGTGCTTTTTATAGGCGCTATTATGTATGATGTTTTACTTCCTTCTGTGGTTTCTGGGCTTACGGCTTATATGGTTGTAAAATCCATCGGCATAGTTCATGGAAGTTACAATGTCTTTTTTTACCCTCAAACCGATATAGATAAGGTTTTGTTTTTAGAAGTGATATTTTCCGGTATATTTTTTGGATTTATATCTGTTTTATTTATCAGTGTCGTAAAATTGGGAGTTTTAGCAAACAAAAAGATAAAATTAAATATGTATATAAAAGCCTTTTTTGCTGGTCTTTTGATGGTCGGGCTTACATATCTTGTGGGTCAAAAGTATTTGGGATTGGGACTTGATGTTATCAATGATGCATTAAAAGCTTATGATTCTACGGTTAGTTGGTATGATTCATTTTTAAAGATGATATATACGTCCATCACTTTAGCTTTTGGGGGTAGTGGGGGAATTTTAACTCCAATATTTTACGTGGGTGCTACAAGTGGACATTTGTATGCTGAACTTTTTCAAACTTATGCTCCTTTGTTTGCAGCCATTGGATTTGTAAGTGTGCTTAGTGGAACTACAAATGCGCCTATAGCCGCAAGTATCATGGCAGTTGAGCTTTTTGGTATCGACGTTGCCCAGTATGCGGCGATTTCCTGTGTTATATCCTATCTTATCACAGGGCATAGAAGTATCTTTCCGTCGCAAGTATTGGCGATGAAAAAATCTAATGTTTTAAATATAAAATTAGGTCAAGATATAGAACACACAGTTGTTGAATATGATGCTGATAGACAAAAGCGCATCTACAAACTTTTGCGTGAAAAAATGAAAAGACGCACAAGAAGACATAAGCACTAAATCAACTTTATTTAAGTTTTCTTTTGCTAAAGTTTTGCAGAAGGATTTATATGTACGAATTTACTTCATATTTGGATGAGTTTTTAGTTGTTGCTGTGACGATGTTTTTTGCACTTTTATCTCCAGGACCGGATTTTGCACTTGTGTTAAAACAGAGTATAAGTTATGGTAAAAAAACGTCCATATTTACAAGTATTGGACTTGGATTTGGAGTTATGGTACATGTGGTTTATTGTATCTTAGGTATTGGTTTTATCGTATCAAAATCCATAGTCTTATTTAATATTATAAAATTTTTAGGAGCTTTTTATCTTATCTACATAGGTTATAAATCACTAAAATCAAAAGGATTTAAGATAGATAGTGCGTATGAAAAAAGCCAAGAAACTATGAGCGTGAAAAATGCATTTTTAATGGGCTTTTTGTGTAATATTTTAAATCCAAAAGCCGCACTTTTTTTCGTTTCACTTTTTACGGTAGTTATTGATGTGTACACACCATTATACATGCAAATTATATATGGAGCATTTGCAGTTTGCTCAATCATAGTGTGGTTTGGTACGCTTTCACTCATACTATCACAAAATAAGGTAAGAGGATTTTTCAATCGTTTTGGCATCTATTTTGATAGGCTTATAGGCGTTGTTTTGATATCCCTTGGGCTTAAGATTGCATTTTTAAAACACTAATTTTTTAAAAGATTTTAGCTTCATTAAATAGTTTAGTACTTGCTTTGTTTAACAACTTGTAAGAAACTCTCGCTATAATATCTATAATAAATCAATAGGAAGTTTTTTTATGTATAGATTTTCCATTTCGCTTTCGAGTGATTTGAGTGTAGAAGAGTTACGAATTGCACTATATAATTATATTTTATCAAAGCAAAAAAATGATAATTTTACCTTTGTGTTTGATGATACAGATAGTAAAGATACGCAATTAGTAGAGATTTTAAGATTTTTGGGTTTTGAGTTTGATAAGCCTATGTATGCAAGCGAAAGTTTAAAATTTTATCGTGGGTTTACATCGAAAATGCTTGAAAATAAAAAGGCATTTTGCTGTTTTTGTAAAAATGTATATGAAAGCGAATATAGTGGAGCTTGTAAACATTTAAGCGATGATGAGGTTATAGGAAACGAAAACCCTTTTTCTATTCGTATAAAAAGACCATTAAATCCCATAAAAATAAACGATAGTGTAAAGGGTGAGCTCATATTTGAACCTCGAATAGTAGATGATTTTATCCTTTTAAAAACAGATAAATATCCTAGTTTTGATTTTATAAATGGTGTTAGTGATATGCTTTTAAATGTTTTACATGTAATCTCAAGCGATGAGCATATGGTCGATAGTATCAGACAATCACATGTAAGACAAACTTTAGGTTATAATGTGGATATAAACTATACACATATTCCAGCTTTAAAAAACCAAAAAGATATAAAAAGCGTTATAAAACTTTTAGAGCTTGGTTATTTACCTGATGCGATCATAAACTATCTTTTACTTTTAGGCAGTGAAAAACAGGATATTTTTACTTTTTTAGATGCAAAGGAGCATTTTAAATTAGATGATATTAAAAATGTACATGTAGATTTTTGTATGGATGAATTAGGTCGCATTAATAAAGAGCATATAAAGATGCTTGAAAATAAAAAACTAAGCGCAATGATAGGTTTTAGTAGTGAATACGTGGGAGAGTTAGCTAAAGTTTTTACAAAAGATGATGCAACGCTAAATGAGCTTAAGGTTAAACTTGATAGCATCTTTTCAAAAAAGAGTTTTACAAAAGAAAAAAAACTATATGAAAAAGTTGCAAATGAGATTATTCATTCGCCAGTTTTTGATGATTATGAAGAGTTGAAGTTGTATTTAGTTAAAAAATTTGATTTTAAAGATAGTGAGCTTGAAGAGGCTTTAAAGGCTATATTTTTAGGTTTTGATACTTCAGTTGAGTTAGAAAATATATATAAAATAGTAAAAAAATATTTAAAGGAGATAGTAAAATGGTAGTTTTTTCTACATTTTTAGTGGCTGTTGCTAAGATATTGAGTATGGCGATAAATGCATATATTTGGGTTGTTATCATAGCGGCACTTATAAGTTGGGTTAGACCTGATCCTTATAATCCAATTATCCAAACATTATACCGCTTAACAGAGCCTGTTTATGCGTATATAAGAAGATATATTCCAACTGTTATAGGTGGTATTGATTTAGCACCTTTGATAGTCATATTTGGATTGCAATTTTTAGACCTTTTTTTAGTAAGGCTTTTGGTAAACGTGGCAAATGGTCTATAAAGTAGCTTTAAGTCTTATATTTTTAAACACCCTTGTTTTTGGTATAACGCAAGAAGCAAAGGAGATAAAATCCCACTATAAATCCTTAGCTAGAGATTTTGTGATATATGAGTATGTTAAGAAAAAAGATACTCCAAAAGAGGATATACAAGAGTTAAAAAAAGAGGTATATCGTTATCGAGGTAAGATAAAAAGGGTTTTTGAAAAAAGACTTAAAAGTTCACATGTAAGAGTTGATTGTGATAAATTAAAAGGTAGTAAGTATATAAAACAGTGTGTAAAGCCATATCTAACACCAAAACAAGTGCAAAAAATGTCCACAAAGAGGGTTATGAAACTTTTCAATAAGTTATCAAAAAAAGATAAAAAAAACTATAGATGGGTAAGGGCAATGTTGGCTAAAAATACTTTTAAAGCTTTGCAAAGAGGTAAAACCTCAGACTTTTTAAAAGTATTTAATAGTGTAAGCGATAAGTATAAACATAAAGTTTTAGATAAGTGGTTTTATAAAAGTTTTGCCCAAAAACTCTCTCGCACAAAGGGGTTTGATAGGTTTGTAATGCATGTTGCTATGAATGGAAGATACAAAAATTTACCAAAATCATTAGTACGAATAAAAAATACAAAACTTGATTTTAATGGCGCATTTTATCTAGGGCTTATGGCATTAAAACAAAATATGCCAAAAACTGCGGTTAAATTTTTTAAGATAGCGCAAAAAACCACTAAAAAAGCACACTTAAAAGATAAAGCAATATTTTGGCAATATCAAGCAATAAAGAGTAAAAAAACACTTTTACAACTTGCTTATAAAAAAGGGCTAAATTTTTATACATTTTGGGCAAAAGAGAAGTTGGGTTTTAAGGATATGAATATTATCGAACCAAAGCCTAGAAAAAAGAGTTTAAAAGGCTTTGATATAACTAATCCTTACCAATGGGCGAAACTCAATGATAAAACAAGGCGTATGCCAAAAGCAGAGTTTAAAAAATATATCAAACAGTTTTTTACTATCGAAACTTTGCCCCATTATACACTTTTAGTTGAGCGTTTTAGTGGTTATAAAAAGAATTTTTTTATAACACCTTATAAGAGATATTTAAAAGATGTAGAACTTAAAAGAAAAGTGCTTATATATGCCCTTGCAAGACAAGAGAGCAGGTTTGTTCCTGCTTCTGTTTCAACTTCTTATGCGCTAGGTTTTATGCAGTTTATGCCTTTTTTGGTTCGCGCAACAGCAAAGAGTGAGAAGATAGATGATTTTAAGTATTTTGATATATTTGAGCCAAAAAATGCTATTTTATTTGCAAATAATCACTTAGACTTTTTAGAAAAATATCTCCACAATCCTCTTTTGATAGCTTACGCATATAATGGAGGTATAGGATTTACTAAAAGACTTTTTACCAAAAAGAAGCTTTTTGAAAAAGGAAGATATGAGCCATATATGTCTATGGAGTTAGTACCATATCGTGAGAGTAGAAAATATGCCAAAAGAGTCTTTTTAAACTACGTTATATATGCGAGAATGTTAGGATTAAGGGTTGATACATTTAGCATGCTTAAAAGCTTGACAAACCCAGGTAAAGCAGAGAGTTTTAGAAAATAGTGAGATATATAGTATTTTTTTTGAGTTTAACCATTTTTTTACATGCAAAAAGTGTAGATGAGATAAAAGGCTTGCAAAACTCTTTGGCAAAGGATTTTTTCATATATCAAGTGTTAAAAGATGAAAGTACCACAAATAAAGACGCTAAAGAACTTTTATCACATGTATATAGAATGAATACAAAACTTGAAGATGCTTTTTTTCAAAAGATAAAAGATAAAAATTTAAGATTTGAGTATGATTGTAAGCGAGAAAAATTAGAAAATTTTGAAAACTTATCTGATGAATGTTTATCTTTTGCTTTAACACCTTTAAAAGCCTATTTGCTTAGTAAAAACGAGCGTTTAAAGATTTATGCGAGGCTCAAAAGACTAGATGATAAAAAGTTTTTTTGGCTATATCTTATGGGTAAAGATGATATATTTTCTTTTTTGCTTTTAGGAGAAAATGGAGAGTTTTTAAAGGTTTTTTTGAGTTTAAATAAAGAGCAAAGAAAAGAGATATTTGATAAAAAAATACCGAAAAAATATTTAGAGAAGCTTTCAAAAAATTGGCGATTTGAGCGTTTTGTTGTAACGTTGGCGATAGATAATGCTTATCCTAATCTAGTAAAATCTATCCTAAGCCAACAATATCAAAATCTAACTTTTAAAAATTACTTTTATCTAGCTATGCTTTCACTTTTAGAGGATAAAAAATCATCAAGTTTAGAAAATCTTCGTTTAGCATATCACAGCGCAAAAAAGCAAAGACAAAAAGATAAGGTTCTTTTTTGGATATATCAAATAAGCAAAGATAAAAAAGCACTTTTTAAGCTTTTAAAAAGTGATGATTTTAACTTATATGCTTCATATGCAAAAGAGATTTTTGGTAAAGAGTATGATATTTTAACACCAAAACCTATAAAAAAAAGTTTAAAAACTTATGATATTTCTGATCCATTTGCTTGGGAGGCAACAAAAAAAAATATAAAAAATCTAGATAACGATGAGGTTTTAGAGTTTTCAGAACAATTTTTTACCAAAGATACTTTGCCCTATTATATATTTTTACAAAAAAGAGCAAAGGGATATAAAACACCTTATATTATCACACCTTATGAAGAGTATTTGAAGGGCTTACATGTAAAAAGAAAAGCCCTTATTTATGCCATTGCAAGACAAGAGAGCAGGTTTATACCTGTTGATGTTTCAACTTCTTATGCATTAGGGATTATGCAATTTATGCCTTTTTTAGCTAAAGCTATTGCAAAAGATGAAAGATTGGAAGATTTTAAGTTAGAGGATATGTTTAAACCGTCTATATCTTTTAAATTTGCCAATATTCATCTAAATCATCTTCAAACCTATCTTTTTAATCCGCTTTTAGTAGCTTACGCATAT
>PDWI01008930.1_pt1 | contig 11638 bp, 5 predicted proteins | sample 1430891 | NCBI WGS metagenome assembly PDWI01 (sample SAMN01162508, study PRJNA174530) | Oral metagenome, whole genome shotgun sequencing project. | biome: Marine environment; feature: Marine mammal; material: Swab sample of the gingival sulcus; isolation source: swab sample of gingival sulcus...
TTCCACGTAAGATGATAGCAAGCAGCTACAGGCGTCGTTTCGGGATAATGCTCCAAGAGTTGCATCTGAACATCATCAACGATACTTGCAGAGAGGAAGATACACATCGTACTCTGTGAGCGAGCCAGCAGATGAAGTTTTTCTTTTTCAGGCATTGCCGTACGTCCTTCACCCCGCGTTAGGATAATCGTTTGCGTCTTCTCTGGAATTGTAAACTGTGAATTAAGTGCTGCCGCTGCCGCTTGGAAAGAAGAAATACCTGGTGTAATATGATAGCTCATTCCATAAGCATCAAAGAAAGCCATCTGCTCCTGTATTGCACCATAGATGCAAGGGTCGCCAGTATGTAGGCGAACAACGAGCAAACCTTTGTCATAAAACTCTTTCATTATAGAGAATTGCTCCTCAAGGTTCATCGAAGCAGAAGAGCGAACAGTCGCACCGTCCTTAGCACAAAGGGTTAATTCTCTAGGCACTAGACTGCCTGCATAGAGGATTAAGTCCGCAATCTCTAGGAACTGTCTCCCTCGTATCGAGCAAAGCTCAGGGTCGCCAGGTCCTGCACCTACGATTTCAATATGTCCTTTTCGCTCATTAGCTTTGTCAATCGCTAGGGCAAAAGTAAAGTCATTGCCCTTATGAATCAAACCTTTTTGCTTCTCAAGCAGAAGTGAACCTAGCTTAGCAGAGAGACGCGCAGAGCTTTCGGCTACGCCATAAACACCTGTAACCTCAAAGACTTTCTGCGATGGATTCGCAATCTCTACAGGAGCAAGCTCCTCTGCGACATAAATATCTGTAGCCCCTACAGCCCAACGCTCGGCAAGTTTCTTAAGCAAGAGTTCATCTTTCTTAATATCAATTGTAGCGATACGCTTAATAGCCTGATAATAGAAGCCTTGACGAAGAAGTTCTTCTTCAATATACTCTGGTATATCCTGAGGATTAGCTTGATAACGACAGCCTAAGCCCATAGATAAGACTTTAGGCACAAAATGTAGCGTTGGCTTAGTCTCTTGATAATAGCGAGGGCTAACAATCAGTAATAAATCGTAATCTTCGGCAGAGAAATCCGAACGACTATAAAAGACGCTGACATTCGCTGCTAGACTTCTCTCTAATTCTGCCGTGCCTCTATCCTTAATTTCTAGTAGCAAAGCAACCTTCTTCCCATTCGTATAGGAGAAGATTGCATCGTTAAGGCTGGTATTTAAGAGCTGTAAGTGCCAGTCATATTTCTTAGCCAAGAGGTCTAAAGCCCACAAACCTGTATTATCTGTTTGCGTGCTGACAACCGCCTCTGCGCCGAGCGTACGCGCTAACTCATTCGTTAGTTCATTAGCCCCTCCTATATGCCCTGAGAGTACCGACACCACATAACGCCCTGTACTATCTATATTGATAACGGCAGGGTCGTGATACTTATGCCCAATAAGGGGGGCAATCGTCCGCACACAAATCCCCATCGCACCGATGAAAACCCACGCTTGAAAGTCGGCAAACCGTTCTGCTACAAAAGTTTTAATTTTATCTATTTGCTCTACTCCTTCTAGCTGATGCGTAGAATAGAAATGTACATCCTTATAGTCTTGCTTAAGAGCTGTAATAAGTTTAGCCCCTTCCTGCGAAACAACTATGACTGCTATCTTCATCTATCTAATCTTTTTGTCTGTTTTATTCAAAGATACAAATAATTCTTTTGAGCCTTTTATAGCTAAAGGAGATGAAAACTTAGGGATATTTCCTGATTACACTCCGCTGTGAAACAAATTACACAGCGGAGTATAAACTATTTCACAAGGCAGTGTAATCAAAAAGCTTTGGAAGGACTTATCAGCAGTTACTATTCGTTGAAAAAAAGAAAGCCCTCAGCCCGTCGAAGTTGACGGACTGAGAGCTCAACAAATCTAAATAGCCAAAAGAGCCTAAGAGCTAGACTTCAAGAGGCTTTCCCACAAAGGAATAGCCTAATCTAAAATGGCTCTTTATCTCTTTTCTTTTGGGAAGTAGGATAATAACAGACATTTCGCCGTTTTATATCTACGATATGGCTAACGCCCTGCATCTGGTCAAGCAAACCTTCAGCACGATGCTCACACTTATAGGCGATTTCTTGAGGATAAAGAGGAATGACTTGATAGAAATTAACTCGTTCGCCATTAGGTAATTCACAAACATTAGCCCCCTCTTCTATGCCTGATGGATTAACAAGTAAAGCTCCTGTAAAGCCAACATTCGGTGCAAGCGTGTCATCTCCTTTTTGGCTACCGCCAATAGAATGCCCCCAACCAAGCCAAGTCTCGTTAGTAACTGGCAAACGTCCGAGTATCTTCAGCAAACGAATTGCCCAGTAAAAGCTTTCGTCTTCATTATGAATATCCCAATCTGGAGGCAAGCAAATACACACCTCAGCTCTATCAAGACCGTCATCTTTTAGTTCACTAGGTACGTCCATTTGATAAGCCCCCATACCGCAGGTCGTCAGTGTGTAATAGTTACGCTCAGACGTTGGCTCAGTTATCATAATATCTAAATGGACATCAGGCGAAACAAGCTCGTGGAAAACGTTATCAACCTGCCCAAAAGTCTTAGAAATATGCTCCTCTACACAGTTACGCTCATCTTCGTCATAAGCATAGAGTGGCACAACATCTTCGTCATCAGCCTCATCACTTTCTTCATCTTCGTCCTCCTTATCATCAGGATAAAGTTTAGCTACTGGGGCATCACGATAGAAGCTACAGAAGAAAATACTCATCTCATCAAGAATAGGCTGTAAAGCTTCTTGATTATCTAAGCCTTTGGGGAAGATATTTTCTCGCGTTAGCTCCTCTGCCGCAAAGCCTTGAATTAAGAATTCTCGGAAGTTATAGAGCAAAACATCAACATAAAGGACGCCATTAGCTATCGCAGCACCAAGGGTACGTCCCAGCTTGCGCTCCGTAAGGAACTCTTCAATGCTATCCTCCAAGCTATTTCTTATGGTCAAAGCAGTTTGAGACTCTAGCCCCTCAGGCAGAAGAAAACTTAAATAAGCCGACTCCGCACCAAAGCTATTGAAGCCACAGTACATATAGTCTCTATCATTGTAGTAGTCAATGATATTAGGCATACAGCAAGTATTACCAAGGAAAATATCGTGGCGAGGAACGTAATCCTCTTCTTCACTTTGAGGCTTTGGTTCGTAAACGGTATAAAGCTCTGCAGGATTATAATATAAATTGAGCTCACGAGCTTCCAGTTCAGAGCGGATATGATTTCCCAGCTCAGACAAAGGTATCATCTCCCTATCCTCTGCAACAGACTGAATGCCTGAAATATAATTATAAGAAAGCCCTTCTCCAACAACTAATTCTAAGATTGTATAGAAAAAATGATTGCGCAGATCTTCATCTAAAGCCTCTGCATTTGGAATATAAAAGTCTACGGCAAACTGCTCTTCTTTCTCCTTATAATGCGTCTTAACTTTAATCTCAGGAACGGAAATCTTAAGATTATACATCTCAAAATCAAAGTTCGCCCCTCTAAGCTCAGGCTTCTGAGTGAAGAACTGCCAACGCTCCTTTAGCTCTTTCGGAGCTTGCTCCACAATATAAGGGTAAAGGTAGAAAAGGTAAGGCTTGCCCTCAACGCAGAAAGTAAATTCATTATTACCACCCAAATTGAAGTAAACATTCTTACTAATCAAATCCGTCCCCTCATTGATAAAATCAACAATATCCTCTCTATTAAAGCGACTTGCACCACTGACAATCTCCAAGAGCGTATCTTCATTCTCCGCAAACCACGCCCAAAATTTCTTAACGCGCTCAGTCATTGGTTCAAGCTTATTCGCCTCAAGCATCATAGACCTAGCTGCTAAGTCTTCTGAATCTAATTCATAAGCTTTGGTAAAGTAATAGGCTGCATCAAGATGTTCGCTATCTCCTCTATAATAAAGCGCATAGCCCATACGGAAATGCCAAAGGGCATCTTCTTGACATTCATCAGCAATACTAAGGAGTAATTCAATCGCCTTGCCGTACTCATCTACATTGTTATAAGCTCTAGCAAGGATACTTTTATCTTCTGTTGTCAAAAGCTTAAAGTCCCTTTCTGTCAAGAAAGCGATAATCTTCTGATGTTCATCGGCATCGTGCCACTGGGTAATCTGTTCAAGTTCTGTTGTATTCATTGTATTTTTCGTTTCAAATAAGCATTAGCACAAACAAATATAATAAAATATCACAAATTTATAAAAAGATGAGCCTGTAAGTTTTTCTAAATCAATAAAAAAGCAACGAGCTTCTTGGAGAGAATACACTCCGAGAAGCTCGCTACTTAATCGTATATAATGCTGAGGTTTAACTAGAAACTAGAGTAAATCTTGACCAATATCTCGGCGGAAAGTCTTCCCCTCAAAATTTACTTTATCCACTAAAGCATAGGCATTTGCCAAAGCATCTTCAATACTATTGCCATAGCAAGAAGCTGTAATCACACGACCTCCATTCGTTAGAATGGAGCCATCTGCACTAGCTTTTGTCCCTGCGTGAAAAAGTATTGAGTTCTGATCCAGATCTTGAGGCAGGCTCATTAACTGACCTTTCTCGTAAGCCTCTGGGTAACCTTTGGAAACCATTACGACAGTTGCCGCACAACGTTCATCTTCTATAAGCTCATAATCAGCAATTTCACCCTTAGCCATTGCACATAGCAATTCCACAAAATCACTCTTTAGTCGGAGCATTACGCTCTCTGTTTCAGGGTCTCCCATACGACAATTGTATTCGATAACATAAGGTTCGCCTGCCACATTCATAAGACCTACGAAGATGAAACCACGATAATCAATGCCTTCTCTCTGTAAACCTTGAAGCGTTGGGCGAACGATACGCTCTTCCACTTTCTGCATAAAGACTTCATCTGCAAATGGCACAGGAGAAACAGAACCCATTCCCCCTGTATTCAGTCCAGTATCTCCCTCGCCAATACGCTTATAATCCTTAGCTACAGGAAGTAGTTTGTAGTCTTTTCCATCGCTTGCTACGAAAACAGAGCATTCAATTCCCTTGAGAAATTCCTCAATAACAACGCATTCGCTAGCAGAACCAAAGCGACCAGATAGCAGAGTCTTCAGCTCACGCTCTGCCTCTTCTAAGCTCTCGGCAATGATTACGCCCTTACCAGCTGCCAAACCGTCAGCTTTGAGTACATAAGGTGCTTCAAGACTATGCAAGAAAGCAATAGCTTCGTCTAAGTCTTCAGCACGGAAACTTTGATAAGAAGCCGTAGGAACAGCATAGCGAGACATAAAGTCTTTGCTAAATTCCTTGCTACCCTCAAGCATTGCCCCAGACTTATCAGGGCCCACAATAAGCAAATGATTTAGGTCTTCTTTTGCTCTTAGATAATCAACCAGCCCCATTACTAGAGGCACTTCAGGACCAATGACCAGTAAATGAATGGCTTCATCACGAATAATTTGCTCAATCTCAGAAAAATCCTCAACTGAAACCTCAGGAAAGCATTTCCCCATTGTCATACCAACATTTGCAGGCGCGATGCAAAGCTTTGCACACTTTGGACTTTGAGCAATCTTATAAGCAAGCGCGTGTTCTCGCCCGCCAGAACCTAATAATAAGATATTCATTACAAATGATCTTCAAAATAACGTGTTATAGTTTCATTTAGATGTACTCGGTCAGGACCAAGAACATTGTGTTTGTGCTGAGGATAAACCATATAATCTGGGTGCGTTCCAGCCTTGACACAAGCGTCTAAGAAGAGCAAACTATGTTGCCAAATTACGACAGGGTCAACCGTTCCGTGGATAATAAGCAAACGCCCCTTTAAGTCTCCTGCACGCTTTAGCAGATTAGCCGATTCGTAGCCTTGAGGATTATCTTGCGGTGTCCCCATATAACGCTCACCATACATAATTTCATATCTTGCCCAATCCATTACAGGACCTCCTGCAACGCCAACCTTAAAGACATCATTGTGCGTAAGCATTAAGTTAGTCGTCATAAAGCCTCCAAAGCTCCAGCCATAAACACCTAAGCGCTTGCTATCAACCCAAGACTTAGAACATAAGAAATCAACGCCCTTCATTTGGTCTGCCATCTCATTGACACCTAGGTTACGATGAATAGCCGCCTCAAACTCAAGCCCACGAGCAGCCGAACCACGACCATCAAGAGTAAAGATGATATAACCACGATTAGCCATCTGAACCGCCCAACCATTAGCAGCATAGCGACGGCGGTTTTGCACCAACTGAGCGTGAGGACCATTATAGACATAAACAATCGCTGGGTACTTCTTCTTAGGGTCAAAGTTGTAAGGCTTCATCAAGCGATAATAGAGGTCAGTCTTACCATCATCTGCTTTAATAGTACCGACTTCAATCTGTGGCATCGTAAAGTTCTTATCCACATCTTTGGCATTAAGCAATGTCGCAAGTTTTTTTCCGTTTGCTGTCGAAGCCACAAAAGAACTGCGTGCAACCTTGGCAGATTCATAAGTATCGATGAAAGCCTTCCCATCAGCAGAGAGCTGAGGGTCGTGCCAGCCATTCTCTTTTGTGAGGCAATGCGTTTTACCACCACGCAGAGAAGCACGATACAGATTTCTATTAAGCGAACTTTGCTCCGTAGAAAGGAAGAAGACATTCTTACCCATTTCATCAAAACCAAGGAACTTAGTAATTTCCCAATCTCCTTTAGTGATTTGACGGATTAGCTTGCCTTTAATATTATATAAATAAAGCTGATTCCAACCATCACGACGGCTCTCCCAAACGAATAAGTTAGGCTTATTAGGTACAAAGTGAAGTGGACTTTGTGGCTCTGTATAAATATCGCTCTCCTCTGTAAAGAGCGTTCTTAAGCATTCTCCAGTCTTAGGTGAGTAAGCCTTAAGCTTACAAACGGTTTGCTTTCTATTGACTTCGGCAATATAAACGACATCACCTTCTGGACTCCAAGTGACATTAGTCAAATAAGTCTCAGACGGATTAGGCGTTTTAAGGTAAACGACCTTACCACGATAAGCATCATAGACGCCAACACTTACCTGATGCAGCTCTGTACCTGCCATTGGGTAATACTGATTGACTCCATAAGGACGGCGTGCATCTGTGTGAAGAATTGGATAAGGCTTTACCATTGACTGATCCATTCTATAGAAAGCAAGCTTATCTCCCTTAGGCGACCAAAATAAACCTCCTGTAATACCAAATTCACTTTGGTGTACAGTCTCTCCATAAACTAAGCTATCACTTCCGTCAGTTGTTATTTGTCTATCAGCTTCACGAGTACGTAAGCTATGAATGGTAATGTTCTGGTCTTTAACAAAAGCAACCTGAGTATGATTTGGATTAGGCAAATAAGCCGTTGCACCCTCAGGCTTACTTGTAATGCCCATAAGCCCCTTGTTCTCTGGATTAACAAGATAGTTCTGCCCCTTATAACTAAAAGACAGACAAGGAATGCCCCAAACATTTACTGATTTGAACCAAGGAAGATATTTAGAGTTCTTTCCCTCTTCTCCTCTAGGATTGATTAGACGATTAAAGTCCTCTAAAGAAAATAAGACCTCCTCTTGAGCAGAATGCTGATAATCAACACGAATAACATTCTTCCAGTCCTTAAGATACACACAGTCATTCCCCAACCATTGCAAACTTGGTAAGAACTCTGGGTAAACATATTCAGGACTTCCTCCTGTACATTGCGAAAGTGTAATCTTTGGTTTCTCTGTCTTCATACGACTTTGAGCATTTACAGATTGAGTTCCAATGCTTAGACTTGCTAGAAGCAGAGGAATAAATAAATTTCTTAATCTCATCATACTATTTGCTATTTGGAATTACTTAATCATTACCACCTTTAGAGCTATCCTCTCTCTGCACCTGATAGCGTGCTTTTCCTGCAGGACGAGGGCGAATTGTTCCGTCTTCTTTTCGGAAGCGGTCTTGAGGCCAGAGCGTCTTTTGCTTTGTAGCTCTTGGCTTATTTTCCGACTTTTCTCCTTGGCGCTGACGAAAACCACCCTTATCATTAGGACGCTCATCACGCTTATTAAAGCCACCTTCGCCTCTTCTATCTACACGACGAGGGTTAAAACTCCCTTGTTCTCGGCGCTTATCTTCTCGAGAAGTGAAAAACTCTTTGCGTTCTTGTCGCTTATTCTTCTGTCCCCCTTGCTCATCTCTACGGCGAAAGCCTCCAGAGTTTTGAGGACGTCTCTCATCACGACGGAAAGAGCGTCTCTCCCCTCTCTCCCTTTGCTCAGATGACTGACGGTGTTCTCTGCCTTGATAGTCTTTCGTTCTATCGCCAAAAGTCTTGCCATCATTGCGCTTATACTCCTCGCGCTTGCCTTCAAATAGTTCATAGCCTCTTAGTTCACATTCCAAAGCCCCGTTCATCAGTGAGGCACGACTATTATGCCTCAAACCAATACTATTGAAATGCTCCGAACGATAAGCAATAATCCAAGCCTTACAACCTGCATAGTTATGCTTCAAGCGTTCGCCAATCATTGCATATAGTTCATCGGGATTGCTTAATCCTAAGCGTTCGCCATAAGGAGGGTTCATCACGATAAGCGTTGGCTTCTCAGGCTTAGGACGCTTAGCAAAAGGCATCACTTCCAACACAATATCACGAGACAAGCCTGCTCTATCAATGTTACGCTCTGAGATAAGAATTGCTTGACGCAGAATATCCGAACCATAAATCTTATGATTAAATGGGCGCTCTTCGCTGTCGTCCTCATAGATAGAGGCAAATAAATCCTCATCGTAGTCTAACCAATTCTGAAAAGCATAGCCATTGCGATAAATTCCCACAGGGATATTACGAGCAATAAGTGCTGCCTCTATAAGAAATGTACCCGAGCCACACATTGGGTCAAGCAAGTCTGACTGCCCGTCCCAACCTGCCTGCAAGAGAATCCCTGCAGCCAAGACCTCATTGATAGGCGCATCCGTCTGCAAAATACGATAGCCACGCTTATGCAGGCTTTCGCCAGAACTATCTAAGCTCAGCGTTATTTCATTATGAGCAATGTGAACGTTCAGATAAATATCGGGATTATCTAGGCGAACAGATGGGCGCTTACCTTCTTTATCTTGGAAATAATCCACGATAGCGTCCTTAGTACGGTAAGCAACAAACTGGCTGTGCTGGAATAAGTCTGAGTAAACAACAGTATCAATAGCAAAAGTTTGCTCACTCTTCATTATGCTAGACCAGTCGAAGTTATGCAAGACTTCATAAAGTTCATCAGCGTTCTTCGCTTTGAAAGTATGCACAGGCTTAAGAATACGCAGAGCAGTACGCAGTCTAAAGTTTGCCTTATAGAGCATAGCCTTGTCGCCTTCAAAGGCAACCATTCTACGTCCAATCTCGACATTCTCAGCACCAAGTGCCTCAAGCTCCTTTGCTAAGACAGGCTCAAGCCCCTGTAAGGTCTTAGCAATCATTTTGAATTGTTTAGAAAACATATAGAAGGAATAAAAATCCAATAAAAAGAATTAGGAGGATTTTCCCATTAGCTACAAAAGCTTAAAAGAGAAAATCCTCCTTAAATAATAGTTAAGCTTAGATACCTAGCTCTGCACGTATCTGAGCAATCTTAGCTAAGCAATCAGCCTCTGCTTTTTGAAGCTCTTCAAGGTCTTTCGCTTCTCCTCTCACGCCGATATAGAACTTAATCTTAGGTTCTGTACCCGATGGACGGATTGAAACCTTAGTTCCGTCAGCAGTCTTGTATTGAAGGACATTGCTTGTCGCAGGCATCTCAAATGACGTTACTTCGCCAGTCTCAACGTTCTTCTTCGTTAGGTTAGAATAGTCAAGCACTTCAACGACCTTGCTTCCTGCAAGCGTTGCCATTGGATTAGAACGGAAGTTCGTCATCATTGCTTGAATTTCTTCAGCACCACTCTTACCCTTGCGGACAACGCTGATACCTTGTTCTTTGAAGAGACCATACTCTAGGTAAATTTGCTGTAGCAGTTGATAAACTGTCATACCTCTATCCAGCGCCCAAGCTGCCATTTCACAGAACATTGCACAGCCAGAAACCGAACTCTTATCTCGAATAAAATCTTCTCTTAGGTAACCGTAGCTTTCTTCACCGCCACCAATGTAATTCATCTTGCCTTCGTTCTTACGGATAACGTCTGCAATCCACTTGAAACCTGTGTAGCAATCAAACATTGGCACGTTATTCTTCTTGGCAATCTCCGTAATCAACTCTGTTGTTACAATCGTCTTAACAACGTAGTCATTAGGCTTAAGAATACCTGCATCACGGCGCTGAGCAATAGCATAGTAAGTTAGCATTGCGCACATATCGTTACCATTAACAAGCACAAGCTCGCCCTTATCATTACGCACGGCTGCACCAAGGCGGTCAGCATCAGGATCAGAAGCTAGAACGATATCCGCACCAGTCTCTTCAGCTTTCTTAAGCGCCATCTCAAGAGCTGCAGGCTCTTCAGGATTAGGAGAGTGTACTGTTGGGAAGTCTCCGCTTACCACGTCTTGCTCTGGCACATTGATTACATTCTCAAAGCCAATAGCACGCAAAGCGCGAGGCACCATCACAACGCCCGTTCCGTGGATAGGTGTGTAAACAATCTTAAGGTCTTTGTGACGCTCAACAGAATCTTTCGCCATACACAAGCCAACCATCTTATCAATGAATAGCTTATCCATTTCCTCTCCAAGCGTCTCAATTAGTTCCTCATTAGCATCAAACTTAATGTCTGCAACATCTTTAATGTTAGCAACTTCATTAATAATATCTTGATCGTGAGGCATTAGTACCTGCGCACCATCTTCCCAATAAGCCTTATAACCATTGTATTCCTTTGGGTTATGCGAAGCTGTAATCATTACACCACTCTGACAACCAAGATGACGGATAGCAAATGAAATCTCTGGCGTTGGGCGTAAAGACTCGAATAAGTAAACTTTAATGCCATTAGCTGAAAAGATTTCAGCAGCTAAACGAGAAAAATAAGGGCTGTTATTACGGCAGTCATAACCGATTACAACAGAGATTTGTGGCAGGTGTGCAAAGGCTTTCTTTAGGCAGTTTGCCAAGCCTTGTGTCGCAGCCCCAACAGTATATTTATTCATACGGTTAGAACCAACGCCCATAATACCACGAAGACCTCCCGTACCAAACTCAAGGTCTTTGTAGAATGCCTCTACAAGAGCTGTAGTATCTTCATTATCCAAAAGGGCTTGCACTTCCTTACGTGTAGCCTCATCATAGCTATCTCTTAGCCAAAGCTGTGCCTTACTGCGCACTGCTTCCAATAAATCTTTTTCACTCATAATATTTTAACTTAAAATTATAGCACAAAGATACATATAATAATTAATAATAGCTAATACGAAAAAAGAGTGGTTTGTGCTGATGCACAAACCACTCTTCAGTGACCCCGGTGAGGCTCGAACTCACGACCCAATGATTAAGAGTCATTTGCTCTACCAACTGAGCTACGGAGTCAAACGAAAAACAATTCTGAGGCAAATTGCCACATAAATACAAACAAAACAATGAGTGACCCCGGTGAGGCTCGAACTCACGACCCAATGATTAAGAGTCATTTGCTCTACCAACTGAGCTACGG
>PDWI01008931.1_pt1 | contig 11637 bp, 11 predicted proteins | sample 1430891 | NCBI WGS metagenome assembly PDWI01 (sample SAMN01162508, study PRJNA174530) | Oral metagenome, whole genome shotgun sequencing project. | biome: Marine environment; feature: Marine mammal; material: Swab sample of the gingival sulcus; isolation source: swab sample of gingival sulcus...
ATGGGAGGATATATATGAAAATAGATAGTAAAAGAGATTCAGAAAAGATTAATGTCAGAGATATTATAACTATGGCAGTTTGTTATGCTTTGATACTCTTGGTGTATTTTCTAGCTTCACCAATTGGGTTTTATCCCAAAACGTATATATTTATCTGGTCTATATGTTCTGTTTTTTGGGGGACGATATTCTTATTGCTATATACCAAGGTCAATAAAAAGGGTGTACCTATTACTTTTTCTATAATTGTAGCACTTGTTATGCTTACGTATCACTGGGTTTTGTCTTTAATTGTCACCATAGGTGGTATAATAGCTGAAACTATCTGGAGAAAAATGGATAGAAAGAGCACAAAGACAATGGGAATAGTTTTTACAGTTCAAATTTTGTTTTGGCAACTAGGCTCAACCTTGCCACTATTTTTTATGCTTGATGCTATGAAAGCTAATGCCCAAGATTATGTAGAATTATTTGAATCTATAAGCAAGGTAATATCCCCGACTCTCGAAATTATAGCTATACTTACGCTTTTACTTGGTTGTTTTATAGGTGTATTTATAGGTAAAAAGTTGCTTAAAAAACACTTTGAAAAGGCTGGCATTGTTTGATGATTAAGGATTTTGACCCCAGATTAAAAATGATTTTGGCATTGATAATACCTTACTGTTCTTTTAACTTGTCCAGTATCTTGGGTTTGGGATTAAACTATCTTTTTATTGTTGTTTTATTTTTTAGTGTAGGAGCGTATAGGTCTGGTTTAAAGATATTTAAATACGCTCTTATTTTATTTGTCTTAAATTACCTAATGCTTAAAAACCTTGATTTAACTGAAGTTTTTAAATTTTTCAGCATCGGTTTGATTTTTATAATCAAATTTTCTCCCATTGGAATTATGATACGTTTTGTTTCTGTGAAAATGAAAACGGGACACTTTGTAGCGTCTATGCAGACACTACATTTGCCCAAGCACATAATAATTATTATAGCTGTAATCTTAAGGTTTTTTCCAACTTTGAAAATAGAACTCAAAAATATCCAGAACGCTATGAAACTTAGAGGTATAGGCTTTAATTTCAAAAATTTATTGACAAAACCGATTAGAACATTTGAATTTTCTGCTGTTCCTTTGGTGATGCGAAGTATGACATTGAGTGATGGTTTATCAGCTGCTGCAATGAGTAGAGGTTTAGATTTGGAAAGGAAAAATTCATCTTATGTAAGTCTTAGATTAGACGCCTACCAGATTATTTTTACCGTATTTATGATAACAATTTGTATTTTAAATATATATTTTGATGCGAGTTTGTACCCAACTTGGAGTTTATTATGATAGATATTAAAGATTTTTCTTTCACATATTATAATTCTCACAAAAAAACCCTTAACAATATTAATTTGCACATAAATAAGGGGGAATGTGTGGTATTTATAGGTGAAAGTGGTTCTGGAAAAACCAGCTTGACTAGAATAATAAATGGACTTATACCAGAATTTTATGATGGGGAATTAAGTGGTAAGATTACACTTGATGGCGAAGACATAAGTCAGCTATATGTAAGTCAAATTGCGAGTATGGTAGGCAGTGTTTTTCAAGATCCTAGGGGACAGTTTTTTTCTACGGATACTACATCAGAACTTTCCTTTGCCTTGGAAAATAACGGAATTCCATCCAATTTAATTAGGGAAAGGGTCAATCAAACTATAATGGATTTAGAACTCTCAAATTTAGCTGATAGAGATATATTTGAACTTTCTGGCGGAGAAAAACAACAGATTGCAATAGGCTCTGTTTACGCTTTTTCACCTAAGATAATAGTTTTAGACGAACCCAGTGCTAATTTAGATGCTCTAAGTATAGATAGGCTATCTAAAAAGCTTAAATTTTTAAAGGGAAGGGGTTTTACTATAGTAATTGCTGAACACAGAATACAGTACTTATTGCCCATAATAGATAGAGCTGTTTATATGAAAAGAGGGGAGATAAAAAAGATTTTTTCTCCAGATGATTTGCTTAATATGAAGGATGAGGAACGCAAAAAAAATGGATTAAGAGTACTATCAGATAGGCAGCTTGTCTGGGAGGCTAAAAATAACTCCTTTGGTGACGTTTTACTTGAAGTCGAGGATTTAAATTATAATGTTAATAAAGAAAAAAGCCTATTAAAAAGTATAAACTTTTCTGTTTCTGAAGGCGAAGCTGTTGGCATTGTAGGAAATAACGGAGAAGGGAAGACAACTTTACTTAAAATACTAAGCGGTATTATAAAAGAAAAATCTGGTAAAGTGTTATTTAATGGGAAAAAACTAAAATTAAAACAAAGGACAAAAAAGGCTTATTATGTAATGCAAGATAGTGATTATCAGCTTTTTACAGACAGTGTTATGAATGAGTTTTTAATCGGAGATATTCAAGCAGATAAGGAAGAAATAATAAGAACCTTAAAGGATCTATCTTTGGACGAATTTTTAGATAGACATCCACTTTCTCTTTCTGGGGGACAAAAACAGAGGCTCTGTGTTGCAATATCAAAAATGAAGGATAGCGATATAATCTGTTTTGATGAGCCTACAAGTGGCTTAGATTACAATAATATGCTAAAGGTAAATGAAGTAATAAATTACCTTAGAAAACAAAAAAGAGGAGTCATTATAGTAAGCCATGACATGGAGTTCTTGTATAAAACCTGTGATAAAATACTCTGTTTAAAGAATGGAGAATTGAATGAAAGCAATTTTTAATGTTTTTTAAGAGTTTGATATATCTAATTAGACTGCACTTTTTTATGCTCACTTCTTACTGTTTTTTGTGTTCATTTATAGTCAAATAGTATAGTCAAATAGATTGTGGAAAAAACTAGATAATATTATTATAATGGATTGTAGCTTACCTTTGCATCTTACATCCCGTTATAGAGTTTTTATATAGATATGGAGTCTTGATTATGAAAGAAGAATGCGAAGCATTATTAAGCCCATGGAAGATAGGCAATGTTGAAATTAAGAGTAGTATAGCTCTATGTCCTACAGGACATACGTCCTTTTATAATTGTGATTTTAGTTTTGTGGATTTATCATGGGGATACTTTGAAAATGTAAGTTTTGTGAGTTGTTGTTTTGACTATGCTGTTTTAGACCACGCTAAATTTAATAACGTAGATTTTAAAGGTTCTTCATTTTATAATGCATCACTATTTAGTACAGACCTTAGGGGGTGCGACCTTTCTGATTCTAATATTGACGGAGCAGATTTGACATCCTCTTTGCTTATTGGAACAAATCTTGATGGTGTTAAATACACTAATAAAACCGTAAATTTTCAAAATGCCTGTCCTCAAGAAGGTTACTTCTATGGTTATAAAAAGTGTTTTAATAACAGATTGGTAAAACTTCTCATTCCTAAAGATGCGAGGCGAAGTTCTGCAACTACTAGGTCGTGTCGTTGTGATAAGGCGAAGGTTGTGGCTATAAGTGATTTAGATGGTAGTGGTTTTTACTCTGAAGCAGTATCCTATGTCAATGCTAATTTTGTCTATAAGATTGGATCTATGGTATATGCCGATAGTTATAATGAAGATAGGTGGTCGGAGTCTTCAAATGGTATACATTTTTGGATGACTAAGGAAGAAGCTCTCGCTTATATGTAATAAGATTTTAGCCAAAAGAGTTTGATATGAAGACTAAAAAATTTGAATTAGAGCCTATCTTATTGCTAAAAGGTCAAACTCTTTAAGTCATTGCTGATTGGTATTGTTATCTGTCTTTATGGTGTTGTTTTCTTTAAATAAATAAGTAGATTAATACAATCGATGTGGGGGTTATTTTTTATCTTACTTAAGATAAAATTCAGAAAAAATTAAGATAAAAAACAGTTAAAATTCAGTTTGCTCAAATAAAATTAAATCATCCTTAAAAAAAGGAGGCCAGTATTGAAAAAGTTTGAAGGCAGACACGAATTTAAATATTATATAAATTATCTCGATTTTATTCAGCTTAGATCAAAGTTAAAAATTATCGCTGATCCCGACAAAAATGGGATAGATGGAAGTGGATACAGGGTAAAAAGTCTATATTTTGATAACTATAATGATAAATTACTGAAAGAAAATCTTGAGGGAGTGAATAATCGAGAAAAGTTTCGCTTGCGTATTTATAATGATGATGCTTCATTTATCCGTATCGAAAAAAAGAGGAAAGTAAAGGAGCTTTCTTTTAAAAAAGGGGCTGTTATAAGCACTGCTGAATGTAAAAATCTACTTAAAGGCAATCTTGATATCTTGAAAAAAAACGGCAATCCATTGTGTTTAGAATTGTATGCCAAGATGCAATACCAATACCTCAGACCCAAAAACATTGTTGGTTATAATCGCGAAGCTTTTGTTTATAGAATGGGAAACGTGCGTGTAACCCTGGACTATAACATTAGAATGACTTACAACACATATGGTTTTTTGACATCAAAATATCTTCCTATGGCGATTCCAAATGTTTATATTCTTGAGGTAAAATACGATAGTTTTTTGCCCGAGGTAATTCGAGATATAGTATCTGTTTATAGCAGGGGAAGAATTTCTTTCTCAAAGTATGCAGCGACCAGAATTATATAAGCTGGAGGTGTAAGATGACATTCAATGATATTTTTAAATCTACATTCTTGGAAAAGGCAACAGAATTTTATATTTTAGACGTTACCATTGCAATGCTTATGAGTTTTACTGTTGGTCTCTTTATTTTTTATATCTATAAAAAGACGTTTTCTGGCGTAATGTATTCTTCTACATTTGGAGTTTCAATAATGGCTATGACTATGATAACGACTCTTATCATCTTAGCTGTTACATCAAATATTGTGCTTTCTTTAGGGATGGTAGGAGCTTTGTCAATTGTGCGTTTCAGGACAGCGGTAAAGGACCCCTTAGATATAGTTTTCCTATTTTGGGCGATTTCAGCTGGTATCGTCATAGGTGCGGGATTAATTCCGCTGGGAATAATAGGTTCAGTTTTTATCGGTATAATGCTCCTCATATTTGTGAACAAGAAAAGTATAGATACTCCATATATAGCTATTATAAATCTTGAAGACGATGAAGCAGAAAATGAGTGTTTGAGGATAATAGGGGAAAAAACTAAGAGAAGCTTGCTCAAGGCAAAGACGGTTTCCAAAGACGGTATAGAGCTTACTATTGAGGTTAGGATTTTAAATTCGTCTGCAAAATTACTTAATGAAATACTTGGTATAAAGGGAGTGGTTACAGCCTGTCTTGTAAGTTATAACGGGGAATACACAGCTTAAATTCACTCGGATTTGAGGTGAAAAAATGATACAAAGCAAAAAAATAGGTATAATCGTTGCAATATTTTTAGCTTTGTCGATTATAACGAGTCTTGCCTTATTTGTGATTTCAAAAATCAATTTTAAAAGTGAGGTTAAAAAAATTGAAATGGATTACGGGACTAAGATTTTTGGTCAACCCATTATTTCTATTGATATTATTGCTGATGAATCTGATTGGGAAGAAATGCTTGAAAATGCAATAAGAAAAGAATACATAATGGTGGATGTGATTGTAAACGGAACAAAATTTAAAAATGTGGGCATTAGACCAAAGGGGAATTCTAGCTTAAAGCAGGTAATGAGAACAAAAAGCAATAGATACAGTTTCCGGATAAAATTTGACGAATATATTTCAGGGCAAACGTGTTTTGGTCTTGATAGTTTTGTAATCAATAATATGTTTACGGATAATACCTATATGAAAGAATACATTTCGTATGATATTATGCGTGAGATTGGAGTTTATACACCGTATTTTGGTTTTGCGGATATAAAAGTCAATGGTGAATACTGGGGGTTTTATATAGCTGTTGAAAATTATGGCGATAGTTATGAAACGAGAACATTTGGAACAACGAGTGGAATGTTGTACAGTGTAAAGCGGGATGGAATTAAGAAAAAAGGTTTTGATTTTAATTACCATGGGATTTTAGGAAAAGATTCTGGGGGTAGCTTAAAATATACAACAGATGAATTTTCCTCCTATAGTGAGATTTTTGATAATGTTGTAGGTAGTGGTAGAGAAAGTGATTTTAAACGCATTATAACTGCTCTAAGGGCATTGTCGAAAGATAAGGACCTAGATAAGTATTATGATATTGATCAAATTTTGAGGTATTTCGCCGCCCACACCACCGTTGTAAATCTCGATAGCTATTCATCTAGTATGGGACAGAATTATTATATTTATGAAAACGAAGGGAAAATTACAATTCTGCCTTGGGATTATAATCAGGCTTGGGGAGGTTTTCTTAGAGAAGGTGCAAGCCTCGTTATAAACTTTCCAATAGATTCTCCTGTAAGTGATGTTGAACTTGCCGATCGCCCTTTAATTGAAAAGCTTTTTTCAAAGGAAGAATATCTAGAAAGATATCATTTTTATCTGCAAAAACTAATGACAGAATATTTTTCACAAGGAAATTGGGAAGACAAAATAACAGAGATTGATAATCTCATCTCTGAACATGTTCAAAATGATAGCACAGCTTTTTGTAGTTTTGAAGAATATAAAGAAGCTGTTGCAGCTTTTAAATTACTAGGTCACCTCCGTTATAAAAGTATACAAGAGCAGTTGGACGGAAAAATCCCATCGACAAGTGAAGAGCAGCTTGTAAATCCTGATATACTCATCACAATGGATGAAAGATCTTTTTATTCCCTTAGTAAAATTGAAGATAGAAAATATTTGCTCCCCACAATACCCCCTTCGATTAATAGATACAATTTAAACGGGAAGGAATCATTTGCCACTAGATATAATGTAAATAGGCGGAAGTCAGAGTTTATGTTTCGCGCAATAATGATTTTAAATGACTTTGGAGTGAGCATTACGGATGAGGTAAAATCAAAGCTTTTATCACTTAATTTTAGCGGAAAAAAAGTTTTAACTTTATCTCAAAAACAAAACCATGCATCTCAAGGGGTGGGTAAAAAATTATCGATTTACCTAGGCTTGTTTTTCTTTATTTTGATGTTGACATCCTTTGTAGCGAATATTAAAAAAAGATATTAAGGGGAATCCGAGAAAATATTAGTGAATTATAAAAGGATTTAGCTCCAAGAATGTGAAGTCTAATATGAACCATTTCCTGATATTATTTTAGGATTCCTCCTGAGTTATACACTAAAGTATTATATAAAAACAAGACCTCAGCTCCCTTAAAATCTATATACTTATCGAGGTGCTTTGAGCTTATGTATCTTATGTCAACCAGGGTTATATCTGAAAAGGAATTTATGAATAGGGGAGCTATACTGCTTCCAAAGCTGTCTCTAAATATTATTAGCTTTCTGTTCTCAGCCCTATCGTTCTTTATTTTTATAATCGGTGTCGCTCCTGATAGGTATATATCGTAGGGGTCTACGTTGTTAAAATCATCTTCGTTATATACCTTGATCTTATCTTTTTTTTCTTCGTCGTATACCTCAGCATTCTCTATCTCGTCGTTTGTAAGGTAGGTTAGTTTTTCTGCGGGAATTTTCATTCCAATCCAACCAGAATAAACTCCCAAGAAATTATCAAATGACCTCTCGGTATAATTATCCCTATTATGATATTTAAAACCCATCTTTTCAGAAAATCTCTTCATAACCTTAAAGAGACTTTCCTGTTTCCAGTGACTATCTGTTAGATAATAATCGTCTAGGCTTAAATCATCTCTTATATCTATGTATTCTAAGTCTTTTAAGCCTTCTTTAACTAAGTCAAACAATTTTTCATAATTCAGTTTAGGGTAGTCTTTTCCCTTTAAGAAGTAGTAGTTTTTATCTGGTATTATTGAATAGTAAGCTTTTTTTATCTCAGTGTGGGCTCCTACTATAGCATTTATCTTCTTTGTGGCGAAGTTAATTTGATCTTCGTCCAAGCCAGTTTCAAGTTTTGTAAGCATATTATCTTCTATGTATATTCCGTCCTTGTCCCTAAACTTAAGTACATCTAGTAAAAAGCGAGAGTTTAAGTTCCTAAAAGTATTTCTAAAAACAAATTGGTCCAATAGGTATTCTTCAAAGTCTCTAAAGTACTTGCCCTCTAAAACACTTTCAGAACTAAACTCGGGTAACTGTTTTAACCTTCTTCTCTCCGCCTTTGATATATCTAGGTCTTCTGTAAATAAATTTAATATAGATAATCCGAATATTATCCCCATAAATACCACTATAACTGCTTTTTGCCTTATGTTTTCCATCAGCGCCACCTAAAACCTAAAGTATAAGAAGGGGTTGAAGCCTCCCTCTATCAAGGACGATGTAGATACGATAAGAATCCCAGCTATAAAAACGGGTTCAAGGATTTTATATGTTTTTGTAGATGGCAATCTTTTAAATATTTTAGTAGAAAATAGTATTGCTATTACAAATATAAGAGCATAACTTTTTAAATAGTATATAGTTTCTATAGAAGAAAAGCTGATATTTAAAAGACCAAACATTCCCATAATGTTGCGCGTGAATTCTTCTAGACTTTCCGCATTAAATATGACAAAACTTATATCAACTAAAAGGATTACGTATAGGTGTCTAAGTAACCTAGGTGTTTTTTCAAGCATTTTTAACAAAAAGGTTTTTTCTAGTATCAGGATGATTCCGAAGTAGAGCCCCCATATCACAAAATTCCAGCTAGCTCCGTGCCATAAACCAGTTAAGCACCATACTATTAATATATTTTTAAGTTGTTTTAAGAGCCCTAGTCTATTTCCGCCCATAGGTATATAGAGGTAGTCTCTAAACCAGGCCCCTAGTGTCATATGCCACCTTCGCCAAAATTCTGTTATGCTATTTGATATTAGCGGCAAGTTGAAGTTTTCGGGAAACTTAAATCCGAATATTCTGCCTAAGCCTATAGCCATATCTGAATATCCTGAGAAGTCGAAATATATTTGGAAGGTAAAGGCAAACGAATACATCCAGAAGAACAAAATCGATTTATCTTGGCTATTTGAAAATATAATACAGAGCTGCCCTAAATTGTTTGCTATTATTATCTTTTTAAAGAGTCCGAAGGTTATTTTCTTTACACCTATGTATATATCTTCTAGGGTAGATCTTCTCTTGTGAAGCTCGTTTGATATATCTGAGTACCTAACTATTGGACCTGCTATTAGCTGGGGGAAGAGGCATACGTAGGTAAATAGGGTGGAAAACTTCTTCTCAGCTTTTATATTCCCCCTATACACATCTATGCTATAACTCATAGTTTGGAATGTGAAGAAACTTACTCCTATGGGTAGAGGAACCTTCGTAAGGGGTATTTTGATTCCTAGACCAGCGTTTATAGTGCCTATTATAAAGTCCGCATATTTAAAAAATCCCAGTATAGATAGATTTATCAATATAGAGGATATAAGGGCGTATTTCGCAGTCTTTTTTCCCCTGTTTTTTTCTATTATTAGGGCGTGGATATAATCCGATATTGAAGAAAATACCAGTATCAATACGTATTTTGGCTCTCCAACAAAATAAAACAAGAGGCTGAATGCTAAAAGGACATAGTTTTTCAGCCTCTGTGGCACTATAAAATATGCAACTAATACACTTGGCAGAAATACATATAAAAAGTTAAGACTAGAAAATACCATAGATATCTACCTACCTATGATTAGCACAGGTTTACTTCCATAAGCTATCAAAGTTATCTGCAATTTTATCTGTCAAATCTTCAAATGACATAACTAGTAGAATTGTATTGCCGTGTGCAACAACCTTGACTTTTTCTGCACCTACGCATATCCATTTTACAGGGTCTGCGTTTTTTTCTATTTCAGCCCTTACTTTTTCTACATCTTCTCCCTCAGGGAGCCTTAACAGCACTGCAGAGTGTGCTATTGAAGACATAAGTCCTTCAGATGCGAGAGCTTCAGCACCTTCTATTGGTTCTATAAACAAAAATGCTTGAAAGATTTCGTCATCTATTTTAATGTTTTCTACTTCTGGCATATCTCCAACGTCTTTTAAGATTTCAGCAAATATCTCTTCTAGAGTCATAGAATCGCCTTTTTTAGCTTCTTCTTTTTGATCTGAACAAGCAGAAAATGAGATAGCTAATACCAAAAACAGGGTAAGTGAAATTATTTTTTTATACATATCTTTTCTTTTATGATGTTTGGGGAAACACCATCTTCCTTTCTTCAGTCTACGTTATTATTCTAAGAATTCTAACCTTAAAAATTCTTTCCTCGGGTATTATAGTTTAGTTCTTTTGTATATTCAATAGCTTTGCTTTAATGTTAAAAAAGTTTGCTATTTATTCAAAATGTTTATAAAAAGTATTTTGAGATGTAAGTCAAACATTAATTTTATAAGCGCTTTAGTTTACAAGTTTAATCAAATCTGCTAAAATGAAAACAATTATCGATAATCTAATTATCGGTAATTAGATTATCAGTTTTTTAATTTAATGATAAACTTTAAAAGTAAATTTTTTAAGGGGGAGATATGTCTAAAAGAGATACCGCTTTAGACTCAAAAATTTTATTTAGTGCAAAAAAGGAATTCTTAGAGAAGGGCTTTTTAGATGCCTCACTTCATAAAATTTGTGAAGACGCAGGGGTTACTACAGGCGCTATATATAGGCGGTATAAGGGTAAGGAAGACCTCTTTGTTGGAGTGGTAAAACCCGCTATAGAAATTTTTGAAAATTTAATGAAAGATGGAATTGAAGAAAATGAAAAGAGGGCAGAAGAGGACAGGTTAAGCGAAAGTTGGACTAAGTCTTCAGATGCGGTAACGTTTTGGATTGAGCAGATTTATAAGGATTACGAAGCCGTCAAAATTTTATTATCAAGGGCAGATGGGACAATTTATTCTAACTTTATTCACGATTTTATAGAGAAAAATTTTTCCGTTTCTTATGATTTTATGAAGGACTTAGAAAAGCAGGGACGGTGTAGATTGCACTTATCGTATGAGGAATACCACGTGCTTTTAACTTCTTTTTGGACGGCTTTATTTGAAATGGTGGTGCATGATTTTAATATAGAGGAAGCTTTTGCGTTTTCGCATAAGATAATTGACTTTTTTGCTTGGGAAAAGCTTATCGAATTTGTTTAGGACTTTGTATTTGTGACTTAGGAGATTAAAAGATGAAAAATGATTATCCAAAAAACTTTAAAGATTTAATAAGACCTATTAAAAAAGAGCTTATTATTATTGTTTTACTAGCTGTATTAGGAACAATCTCATTATTTATTGCTCCAATTGCTGTGATTGTATCGATAAATAAATACCTAAACAACAATACTGAGGCATTTTTTACCTGGATTATTATAGCTGCACTTGGACTGGTTTTTAGACAGATGCTACATATGCTGAGTTTGGGATATGCCCACCTAGTGGAGGCAAGATTTAGGTACAAACTCAGAAAAGATTTTTCTGAAAAACTTTCTAGGCTTCCGCTAGGATTTTTTAGTGAGACTTCTTCAGGGGCAATTAGAAAACTCGTATCAGTAGATACCATAAAGATACATACGGTTGTTGCCCACGGATTTAGCGAAATTAGTGCCGGCGTCACACTCCCTATATTCTGTATTCTGGTAATGCTGTTTTTTGAATGGCGTACGGGGCTTATAATCACAGCACTTATATTCTTA
>PDWI01008932.1_pt1 | contig 11637 bp, 10 predicted proteins | sample 1430891 | NCBI WGS metagenome assembly PDWI01 (sample SAMN01162508, study PRJNA174530) | Oral metagenome, whole genome shotgun sequencing project. | biome: Marine environment; feature: Marine mammal; material: Swab sample of the gingival sulcus; isolation source: swab sample of gingival sulcus...
CCTACTCCGATTACTTTTATTTTTGCTCCTGGGATAAATTCTGGTTTAAATTCTGTTACTACCATGGTTATTATTTAGTTAATAAAGTTAAAATAAGTGTGATATATTATTTAATATTTTGTTTCCCCTCTTTTCCCCCGTTTTTTACCCCCCTTGTATTCCCCCCTCGCAGGGGGGACCGAAGTGGTGATTTCTCCCCCTCGGGGGGAGGTTAGGTGGGGGATTGAGTTTTCTTAAAACAAGTTCTTAAAGAATGATTGTATTTTTTCTACTATTTTGAAATCAAATTTGATTCCTGTTCCTTTTCTTCCTTCTACATATTTATTTCCTCGGATATATACTCCTAATACATTGATAAATTGGATATTATTTCCTAAATCTCAGATGTTATTGTGTGAAGGTTTTCCGAAGAATGTTGCGAGTTTAAAGATATTTTTACAGAGAATATCAAGATTTGGTGTCCTTGCTCCTCCTCCGATAAGCACAATTCCTCATGGAAGTCTTCCATCTTTCCCCATTATGACGAGTTTATCGTTTATTTTATCAAAGATTTCTTCGTATCTTGCACTAATAATATCGGTAAGAAAATGGGTATCTAAGGTTTCTTTATCTTTATTTTTCTTATCTAGAAGTGTCATTCCATTGATTTTTTTAATCTCTTCTGCTTCTTTGATATCTATTTGCATTCCTATAGAAATATCTTTGGTTACATCTTCTCCTCCAAGTGGAATATTCCCATATCCTAGACAGTATCCATCTTCAAATATTGCATAACTTGTCTGGTTCTTTCCGATATCTACGAGTACAGTTCCTAGGTCTTTACGATCATAGTCCAATATAATTTCAGATGAAGCAATGATATTTGGAATAATATCTACAACTGCTAACCCAATGGTATCAAAAGATTCAATAATAGTGTTATAGAAATTCTTTGGGATCATGAAGGCATCAGCAACAAGTTCTAATCTCTTTCCTTTGAATCCTAATGGATCTTTTTCCCTCTTTGTATCATCGATTATCCAAGATACTGGAAGAATTTTTACTGTCTCGTAGTTTGTCTGGAGTGCAACATCAGCTACTACCTTTGAAAGATGTTCAACATCATTTTCTCTGATTTCATTATCCATAATCCTCTTTTGTTCAGAGATTCTTTTTACGATTGTTTCAGGGTGTGATACTCCTACGAATACTTCATCAATAAAGTCTCCTCATAATTTCTGGACAATTTTTTCTACGATCTTTCATAGCGTTTCTGTAAATTCTTCTGTATCTAGAAATTTCCCTTTTCTCATTCCTCTTGTATTTTCAATATGTTTAAAGAGGATAAGGTCTTTTTCTTCATCTTTGGCAAAAACAACTGTCTTTATCGAGTCATTTCCAATATCAAATACTGCTTTTATATCTTTCATGTGCCTCTTATAAAAATAAAATAGCTTCTTCTTTTTTTCATATCTCTATATGTAAAGAAAAAAAATAAAAAAACAATACAGGTTTTATATTAATTGATAACTTTATGTTATATATAGACAATATTTTACTTATAAACTTTGTTTATTTATAAAATTTTTCTGATATATCTTCTCTTTTGTCGAAATAAAATTTTAGCATTTTTCTATCTATGATGATATATTTTTTTCACTCTTTTAGTTTTTCTTTTTTCTTGATAACTAATGGTTTCCAAATGTATTCTATTGTTTTTTCTAGCAAATTTCAGATTTTTCAACTAAATACTGTTTCTATTATTTTTTTTGTTATGCTTGGCTGTGTTTCAGTGGGAATATTGATATTGATGATTTGTTTGGCTTGGTAATGAGGTAAGTACTCCTCTACTCGTTGGTTATGTTTGAAGAAAGTATCCCTTTTTTGTTTGTCTTTATTATAGAGTAAGACAAGATGTTGAATCCAATAGGGTAAATAGATTTCATTATTGATTTTGATGTTTGATAACTTTTGGTTATCTTCTGTAATATAAAAGGTAAGACAGAATCTTTTTGTTGTATCTTTTTTATTTCTTTTGAGTTTGAGTAAAGTAAAAAATAGTACTGAAAAAAATCTTGCTCTTCGTATTGCTCCTGATTTACAGATAAAAAAGAGATCAATATCAGAATTTTTATGTACGGCATTAAAAGTTAAGGAATTACATAGAAATATTTGTTCTACAAAAGGAAGTGAGCAATATAGTCAAGTGTATCTTTTGATATACTTAATATATTCTTCCATGATTTTTGATTTTGTATTTCGTGAAAATTTTTTTGTGTTGGGTCTTGGAAGTGTATCAACTTTTTTTTTGTAATAAAAAAATTCTTCTTGTTTTGGTATTGGATAGTTCATTATTTTGTAAAATTTGAGATGGTTTTGTTGATACATAATTTTTTGATAGTAAAAATAGTATATAGATACGTATTATATATGTATTTATGATGTAAATGCAATTTTTTTTGACATAAAATTTTCTATATAAAATATTCTTGCAAATATATTGGGTATTCGTATATATTAAGTTGTCAAGAAAATATTGTTTACTGTATAAGAGTATTTTATGGAAGTAAAAAAAATTTGTACCGAGAAATTGATAGATATTCAAGAGGGATTGAGGCCTGTGGATTTTTCTCATTTTGTAGGACAAGAATCCGTGAAAAAGGTTTTGGCTACAGCTATTGCAAGTGCGGTAAAGAGAAATGATAGTATGGGGCATGTTCTCCTTTCTGGACCAAGTGGATTTGGAAAGACTACGATGGCGAATATTATTGCCAAGCAAATGGGGGTAAATATCAAGGCGGTTGCTGGGTATGCTTTGAACAAACCTGCGGAAATGATTAGTCTGTTGAATACTTTGGAAAAAGGAGATATTTTGTTTATTGATGAGATTCATAGAATTAGACCAAATATTGAAGAAGTATTGTATCTTGCAATGGAAGATCATATTATTGATATGGTGATGCCTGATGGCGGAAGTGTGAGAATCCCATTGGAGCCATTTACTTTGGTCGGAGCGACAACGAAATCGGAGAGTTTATCTGAGCCGTTCAAAAATAGATTTGTGTATATTTTTCATTTTATGGACTATACTTTGGCAGAAAAAAAGCAAATTATTCAGACTTATCTGAAAAAATATGGTATTAGCTGTGATAAGCAAGTATTAAATACTTTAGAAAAATCTGTGGTAAGTACACCAAGAGAAATTCATAATTTTGTTTTGAAATTGAGAGATTATCTGACGGTTCATCATGAAGAACTTCTCCTCTCCTCTGCTGTTTTGGAAAAATTTTTGTCAGAAAATAAAATTCAGGAATGAGGGCTTACGCCTTTACATAATAAATATTTAGAGATTCTTGCTGAGGCAGAGAGACCTTTGGGAGTAAAAACCCTTGCTGTACAGCTCGGTATTCACGAAAAATCTGTTGAAGAAGATATTGAGCCTTTGTTATTGAAACTTGGGAAGATAGATAAGACAAGACAAGGAAGGGTGATTGTGTAATGATAAATTATTAATGGTTAATGACAAAACCCACCGGTTTTACTTTGTTCAACCACCTCCCTTCAAAAGGAAGGCATCTTAGAATACTCCTCTGAATGATAAAAAATCTTATTTACTAAAAACATATCAAGATATGATAAAATTATTAGAGCCATTATGGGCGAGGGAATTGTTTTTACGTTTGTATTATTATGTCCAAGAGACAAGTTTTTTATTTTATTCTGTTCCTGTATTAGCTGATATTTTTGTAATGTTTTATCCAGTATATCTGATTGTTTTATATCTTGTTGCAATATTTTTTCGTAAAGATCTCTGGAAAGAATCTGCTTTATTTACTTTTTTTTCTGTTTTAACTAGTGTATTGGCAAATATTTTTATATTACAATCTTTTTTTGAGAAAGCGAGACCTAATGTATTTTTTCATTTGGTTGCTCCTGAAACAGGTAAGACACTTCTTCAACGTTTTTTACCCTCAAGTTCTTTTCCATCAGATCATGCCGTAGTTGGTACTTCTTTTGCTATGGGGATTCTTTTCTGGGGGATTTATCACAAGGATAAGAAATTTATCGTAATTGGTGGTGTATTTCTTGTTTTTGCTTTAATTATGTCTTTTTGTAGAGTAGCTTCTGGGGTACATTGGATTACTGATGTTCTTGCTGGTACGATTTTAGGAATTATAGTCCCTCTTATTTTGATTCAAGAAAAAAATTATTCTTTCATAAAAAGGTATTGTATTACTCCACTTATTCGTGTGCAGAAATTTTTTATTAAGAGATAAGAGAAATTTTTTACAAAATTTTTGTTAATGCTTGTTTTGTTTCTTTTGTTTTTTTCTGGATGTTTGTTTGGAGGACTTCTCGTAAACTTAAAATCATTGTTACGGGATGTTTTATTCCTTCGGAAATAAGATATTTATGACAATCTGCATGTGTAAGGCGTGGCATTTTTTTTGTTTTTTTATAATAAATATTTTAATGTAAAATAATAATTTTTCTCCCCACTTGTTGGTTTGCTCTTGCATAAATTTCGCTCACTTCATCATAGTTTCGTCCAAGTTCTGTACTGAGATGTTGGAGGGTTTTATCAAGAGTATTGGTGATTTCTGAGCTAGTATTATTCAAATAATACGGAATGGTGAACACCATAGGGATTGTTCAGAAATTTTGTTGGATCTTGATGAGGAAGGTTGTGTACAACTCCTCTACTTGCTTTTGATATTTTTGAATACTTTTTGTGGTGGTCGTGCTATTCACGATCGGTCCAAGTCGTCCTTCGGTGATAATAATTGGTGTTTTGTCCGTAAAAAAGGCTTTTTCTTCATGACTATAGTTTTGAGTACTATCATGATTGAAAATTTGTATTCTCTTGTCTGCTATAAAATCAGCTTGTTTTTTTCGCCAATCAATATTTTCTGCGAAATACTGGGTTTTGATATCAGATCATACACTTTCATATCAGAAATAATTTGCTAGAAAACAGGTTGTACCAGATCCTGCGAAAGGATCGTAGATAAGGGTGTTTTTAGGATTTTTGGATGCTTCGACAGGCTCAGCATGACAAGATTGTGTGTTTTTTATATTGATTCAAATATTGAGCATAATGTGGGTGAGTTTCGCGGGCATCATTCCCATTTGCATACTTCTTGCAGGTTTTTCAAAATCTATTTTTTCATACAATGGAATGTTTTGGTATCCTTCTACTAGTCCATAGAAATTTCAGATTTTAATAAGTTCTCTTCCTTTTTCTCTCACCTCTCTATCAGTATTAATAAGTGTTGTTGTCTTAAATCTTTTTATCTTAAGCTTTTTTTTCAGTTTGATAGCAAAATCTTTTTTGTTACATCAGAGTAATTTAATGCTCCCAAGTTCTTGTTCAAAATGTTGGTAAGGGATTACTTCTCCTCGTTTGATAACACTTCCACTATCCATAAGTTTTTCTATTTCATCAGAAGTATTAAACGTTATTATGTTTTCATTCAGATATTTGATATCTGTGATATTAGGGAGCATGCTTTTTATTTCTTTGAGGGTAAGCTCTTTTTTGTCTGAAATTATGGCAAAATACATCGTTGTATTAGTGTTATTATAAAGTAAAGTATTTTTTTATGATGTTTTATGATGAAGGTATTTTCTTTTTTATTATCCGGAAAACTCGACTATTAGGAAGGAGTCGGAGAAAAAATCTCAAAACTTTATTCATCTTTCAAGGGATACATACCGATTTCTTTTTTTTCATTGCTTCAAGTGAATATTGTACTAATTTTTCAGCTGATATAATAAGGTGTTTAGGAGTTGTAATATGCGCAGTATTGAAGAAATCTGTTTTGATATATCATGGACAAAGTGCCTGAATATAAATATTTTTTTCTTTATACTCATAATAGAGATTTTCTGAAAATTGCCTTATAAATCACTTCGTTGCGGTATATATTGGAGCTCCTACTCCCAAAAATGAGGCTAACGAAGAGACATTAATAATATTTCCATAGTGTTGCGTTTCCATTTTTTTCAATGCTGTATAGCTAAGTTGCATCGTTGCCATCACATGGACCATAATACTCGAATCTCGTATCATTCTCTCTGCTTGGGTAAAACTCTTTCCATGTCCAAATCCAGCATTATTTATCAGAAGATCAATCTTCGGGAGATTAGTAATATACTTGATGAGTTTACCAATATTTCCTTGTTGTGATAAATCTGTAGAAAAAAAGGTATACTCCTCTTCTGGAGCAATATTCTTGAGTTTCTTGATAACGTGTTGGGCTTTGTTTTGGTTTCTTCCTACAAGCGTAATAGTAGTATAACCATTCTTGGCTAATTGATAGGCAAATTCTGCACCGATTCCACTTGTTCATCAGGTAATTACTGCTATTTTTTTATTTTTGTTTGGTTTTTTTGTCATGATTATTTTTTACTAAACAATCTTGCTAAAAATGATTTTTTCTCTGATGTTTCCTCTTGTTTTGGTGTTTCCTCTTCCATTTGTATATATAACTCACCGTTTTTTTTCTGTTTTAATGTATAATTTTCTTGACCGTTCATAATATTTTTTAAATCCTTTTTTACCCACAAATATTCTGAATCTTTTGGAATTATTTCTCTCGTTTCCTTTTCTCCGTTTATTCAAATAATCTCTATAGTTGTTTGCACTATATATGTTCTTTCATTATTTTGTTTTTCTACAATAAGAGGAAAATATTTTCCTGATTCTGTTTTTACAGAAGATAAAGACATATCAATAATATAATGGGGGATTCATTGTTTATCTAAAATTTTAGTTTGTGTTTCTCAATTTTCTATTGGTTTTCTTCATTTATTATCTTCTATACGTACGATATCACCATTATCATCAACCTGAATACTTAATATATCATCAAATCCAAGAATTTCTTTTATTCTTTTTTTCATCAATTCATCATCTTCAAAGTTATATAGTCCTTTTAATTCCCTTTCTATTTTCTTTTTCTCTTCTTCTGTCATATTTTTTTGATATTTCCCGTATAATTTTATTTGTAAAAGATTTATAAAATTTTCTATTGTAAAATTCTCTTTTGTTCCCCAAAATTCTCTAATAAACTTTCTTATTTCAGGATTTTTAAAGTCTTCGTATGATGTTTGTTCATTAGATTGTTTATTTTTAGTTTTATTTCCTGTTAAATATTCTTGTATAGCATCATATAAGTTTTTATTTGATTTTATATTAGATCCTTCTAATATTTTAATTATATTTTTTATTTTTTCTTTATCTTTAATTTTTTCAGTCAACACACCTTGAATATTTTCTAAAAGTATTTCCCATTTCTTTTTTGAGGTTCCTTTTTCTTGAAGAGAATCAAAATCATCTAACTCTCTTATAGCTTCCCTTACACTAGGATCATATACTAATTTGTATAATATATCACTTGTATCTAAACAGATAGCCCCTTGTTCTAATTTTTTTGCTCTTTCCGGAGTAACTCAGAATTGATCAGTTTGGTTACTAGAATTATTAATATTGGTCATTTTCCAAAAAATATATAGTAAAATAGTTATTTTTGATAAATAATTTATAATTTTATAAATACAAAAGTCAATATCTTTTCCAAAAAATATATTTCTAGTATACAATATATCTATCATCTAATCCTTCATAATGAGATTTAATTTTTAGGATGTCTCCTTTATTTATTCTTGCATCTTTGAAATAGTCGATAAATCCTTTTTCATGCATTTGTTTCCAAAATCGCATTTCCGCCTCATCATTTCCTCGGGGAAGCGTATAAACGAGTTTTGCGATTTCTGGATGATTGATATACCATATTTGCAAATATTTTGCCTCTACTTCATCAATATATTCCTCTTCTATTAATTTTGGTTTTTCAGTTACTGTGATTTCTCTAATCATTTCAAACTCCTCTCTTGCAAAACTTTGCTGACTCTCAACATGGATATGTGGGATTGGCGTTTTTTTCAGGGTTTCGGTCATTTTTCCGAGCCAGTTTTCTAATCCTTGATGGGTAAATGCAGAGACAAAAAACATGTTTTTTTCAACAAGTGGTTGTTCTATTTGGGTATTAAAGAGTTTTTGAGTTTTCTCATTCAATTTTTTGATAAAAGTTTTTTTGTATTCTTCTAAGATTTCTTCATCGTTAAGTAAGTCTGCTTTGGTAATGAGAAAGCTTATTTTTTTGTGGATGACTTCTGTTCACAAACCATTCTCTACTTTGTCATTCTGAGGCAAGGCCGAAGAATCCATAGTAGCTGTTACTGGACTCTTCGCTTCGCTCTGAGTGACATTGATCGGACTATCTGATTCATATACTCTAAAATCTATGGTTCCCTTATCTTCTGTAATCACGCATTGATAATGTTTTTTCTTGATGATTTTCTGTTTGATATAGTTCACTACTTCTTCAAGTAATTCTAGGGTTTCATTGATTCCTTGGTCATATCTATTGATATCAAGCACAAAAGCAAAAACTCTTGATTTGATAATATGTCTGAGGAATTGGTTTCCAAGTCCTTTTCCATCACTTGCCCCCTCAATCAATCACGGAATATCGATGATATTAAAATGATAGCCTTTGGATTCTACTGATCCAAGATTTGGAATTAGCGTCGTGAAATGATATTCTGCAACCTTTCCTTTGGTGTGTGCAACTGCATTAATCACAGAAGTTTTTCCAACGCTCGGATTTCCGATCAGGGCAACATCTCCTAACAATTGCAACTCTAGAGTAAGTTCAAGAAATCTTCCTGGTTCTCCCATTAAGGCAAAATTTGGATATTGCAAGGTCGGAGATTTGAAATGGATATTTCCTCTTCCTCACTCCCCTCCTCTGAGTGCGAGTCGTTCTTCTTTGTCTTTGGTGAAGTGGTGCAGTAATTTCCCAGTTTTGGTATTTTTTATCAAAGTTCCAACTGGGACTTCCAACACTAACTTTTCTCCTCCTGCACCGTATTGATCTTTTGTTCTTCCTGGTTCTCCTTTTTCTGCTTTGAAAATTTTTCTAAATTTATAGGGAACAAGGGTGTTTAAGTCTTTTTTTGCTACAAAGAAAATATCTCCTCCCTTTCCTCCATCTCCTCCATTGGGTCAACCGAAAGGGACACCTGATTCTCTTCTTCCAGAGGCAAGTCCATCTCCTCCTCTTCCTGATTCTATAGTTATCTTCACTTCATCATAAAATTGCATACTTTTTTTATTTTAACATAAAATATATAGTATGTAGTATAGTTTTTTATACTTAAAAAGAAAGAGGATTTTTACCCCCTTGTAACAGCAAGGTTAAAATGACAGTAGTAGGCAAAAATAGAAATGTCAGTATACTAGATAGTAGATTTTATCTTGGAATATAATCAAAATAATGATGAAGAAATTATAGAAAAACTTAGAGAGATAATACATCAATAAATAACAATAATAGTTTCTTTTACTTTTCTCTTCCATACAAAAACCAATACAACAACCCAACAAAAATAGCACCTCCTACAATATTCCCTAAAGTCACAGGAAGAAGGTTATGGACAAAAATATTAGACCAAGTCAAGGTAGCAATACCATGTAAATCTGCCCCTAATCATAACATTTTCAAGATCCATGCAAAAGAAAGATAATACATATTTGCAACGGAATGCTCAAATCCAAGTCATACGAAAGCAGTAATCGGAAAGATAATTGCTAAAATTTTTCCAGAAACCGTTTTTGCTGCCCAAGACAATCGCACTGCTAGACAAACAAAAATATTACACAAAATTCCCAAAACAAATGCCTGAACAAAAGAATATTCTAACTTGTGAAGACCAATGTTTAAAGATAATGTTGCAATACCACTATCAGCTCATAGATACCATTTCCCCAATACAAGCATAGCGACAACAATCAATGCTCCTACAAAATTAAAAATCCATACCAACAAAAGATTTTTCAAGAATTTCAATCATCAAATTTTCTTATTCAAAAATGCAACAATCAATAACGAATTTCCAGTAAATAATTCAGCTCATGCTACCATAACTAAGATCAAACCTAGAGAAAAGGTCAATCCATAAATCAATTTTGTAATCCCAAAGGGAATAACTCATCATAATCCCGTAATAGAATTAACCGCAAAAACTCCCCCAAATGCAATAAACATTCATGCAAGAATGGAAGAAACAATTGTCTTAGACAATCTATTATTTGCCTTATATGTTCCTACATTTTCAGCAATTTTTGTTACTTCTTTTGGTGTGTTCATCATAGATATAGTATAATAATAAATAACAGTGAATAACAATAAATAATTACAACTCATCAAACCCCATATTCTTCACCTGTTCAGCAATTTCTGCACCTCAATGCTTCAAAATCTTTCCTTCTTCTAAAACATATACCTCATCAATATTGATATACTCCAAGATATTAAAATAATGGGTAATCACAATAAAACTGGTTTCAGAAGTATCTAAATCTTTCAATAAATTTGCAACTTTTTTGAATGCATCTACATCCAATCCACTATCAATTTCATCCAAAAAAACATATTTGGGTTTCAGCAACATAATCTGCAAGACTTCAACTTTTCTCCTCTCTCCCCCACTAAATCCAACATTCAAATCTCTCCACAAAAAATCTCTATTCAATCCAATCTTTTCTACTAAAGGATCAATAATTTGCTTAAATTGGATAAACGAGGCATTATCATCATAACAAGCATTATAAATCGATCTCAAAAACTCAAACAACTTTAATCCCTTGATTTCAGGAATATTTTGAAACGCAAGAAAAATTCCTTTTTTCGCTCTCTCATCAGGATCAATTTCCAAAATATTTTCTCCATCAATCACCACTGCTCATCACAAAACCTCATAACTTGGATGCCCCATAACCGCCATTGCAAGAGAAGATTTTCCACTTCCATTTTTTCACAAAATACAGTAGTTTTTTCCCAGTTCAAACTGCATATTCACACCATGTAAAATCTTCTTTTCTTCAACTCAAACGGAAAGGTTTTTTATTTCAAACATACACAAAATAATAATTATAAATGCCACACCTTAAAGTGAAGTGCCTCCCTTTTGAAGGGAGGTGGTTAAAACGCAGTGAAACCGGTGGGTTTTTACAAACACAAATCCCCCTGTCCCGCTTTGCGGGATATCCCCCTTACAAAGGGGGACTCTCACTACTGATTCAATCTCTTCTTCGCCTTAGGATTTGAAGGATCGTTTTCTAACAACCTAAAATAATATTTTACCGCATTATCTTCATCTCCTAACTCATCATAAATCTCCGCCAAAATCTGCAAATATTTAGGATTTTCTGGTCTTAATTTAATCACTTTTTCCATAATTTGCACCGCTTCCAGATGCCTATCTGTAGAATAATATACTTCCACCATACTCATATAATACTTCGGATTTTCGGTATTCAAATCAATAGCCTTGTCTATCAACAATTCCGCAGTCTGGTAATCTTGATTATTCAAATAGATTTCTCCAATTTGCCACAACGAACTATGATCTCCTGGATCCTCTTCAATAATTTTTTTCAAAAGAGAAAGCGCCTTTTTGTGTTCTTGTTTGCTAAAATACAGATCAGCTAATTTTCTCGTCAACACCAAATTATGCGGATCAAAAGACAATCCTTCAATAATCTTCTTTTCATATTCTTCAAGTTTCCCCTCATTTTTCAAAGCCTCA
>PDWI01008933.1_pt1 | contig 11637 bp, 12 predicted proteins | sample 1430891 | NCBI WGS metagenome assembly PDWI01 (sample SAMN01162508, study PRJNA174530) | Oral metagenome, whole genome shotgun sequencing project. | biome: Marine environment; feature: Marine mammal; material: Swab sample of the gingival sulcus; isolation source: swab sample of gingival sulcus...
TAAATATATTTCATGAAGATATTCTTAAAATACTTCAAACTACAAACAATATAAAAAATGCTTACATGTCAAAAAGTGGCAAAATTTTACCGATTGAAGATGAAAAAATTATAGATAAAATATTTAAATTTCACAAAAAAAACCCAAAAAAAAGCAGTATGAACATATCAAACAAAAACTATCTTTACAAAATCACACCTTTTGGAGATGATTTTATAATACATTATCTCAAATCAAATAATCAAATGAGTTCTTTTAAAAACCAATTTAAAGGGCTTTTACCGATTATTTTAATTTTACATGTAATTTTATTTTTTGTTGTTTGGTATCTTGCTAGCATTATCATAAGACCTCTTAAAAAACTTGCATTTAAAAGCAAAAATTTGGATGTTTCCGATCTTAAGAATATATCTAAAACTAAAAGCAATATAGCTGAGTTTTCAAAGGTTTTTTATACGTTCCATAAAGCATTAAATCTGTTAAAAACAAATCAAAAAAAGTTTGAAAAATTAAATTCTGTCGATTTGCTAACAAAAACTTATAACCGCACTAAACTTGATAAATTATTAAACAATAGTTTTGAAGATTTTATAAGATATAAACATCTCTTTGGCGTAATAATAATCGACATAGACCAATTAAAAAATGTAAACGATACTTACGGCGAACAAGCAGGAAATAAAGTTTTAACGGAATTTTCAAGCATTATCTCTCAAAATATTAGAAGAAGTGATATTTTTGGAAGGTGGAGCGGGGATGAATTTTTAATTATCTGTCAAGAGATAAATATAGAAGATTTACGAAAACTAGCAAATAAATTAAACAATTCCATACAAAAGCATTACTTCACCGCTATTGGTCACAAAACAGCTAGTTTTGGTGTTTCTATCTGCTACAATCAAGACAGCAAAGAGAGAATTTTAGCAAGAGCCTACGCCGCACTATACGCTGCAAAAAACAACGGAAAAAACAGGGTTGAAGTAGGGTAGATAAAATAGTTTTTATATGTGAATTATTCTATAGCCATATATTAAAAACTTATACGATATTAACATTATATAAATGTCATTTATTCATATATTAAGTAACTTTAAAGGCACAAAAAGAGATAATTCCGTATTGTGCTTATTGAAAGCAAATTTAACTTTAAAACAAAAGGAGTCACATGAGATATTTATATATGGGTATATTATTGCTTGCTACATCAGGGTGTGCAAGTTCAAATTATTATATACACGAAGGCAAAAAAGAGCCTCTTACGCCGGTAAAAGAGCGTTCAAATTCAGATCTTGATATGTATGTAACAAAAAATGGAAAAAAAGTAGGTGTAAGTGATACTTTGTTGGTTAAATTTTTAAATACAAACAACCTCTCTTACTATATACAAAAGTACAATATAGTCCAATCAAGACAAATCTTGCCAAATCTTTACGAATTTAAAGTACAAGATAAAAGCTTAACCATTCAAACTGCAAATGATTTGAGCAGCCAAAGCGACATAAAATATGCCCATCCAAATTTTGTAAAAAAAAGAGTTAAAAGATGAGAGCTTTAATACTTGTTTTTTTAACTTTTTTTATTTTTGGATGTGGTAGTGGAGGTTCTATTGATGAAGATACAACACTAAAAAAAATCGAAGACCCTCTTTATAAATATCAATGGTACCTTCATAAGGATAGACAATTTTACAATGCATACTATATAGATAATGAAGCCCATATACATGCGGGTAATTATCTTAGAAAATATAGGGGAAAAGGGGTAAAAATAGCTGTTATTGATAATGAATTAGACCTATATCATAATGATTTAAAGGGGGCTGTTAAAGAAACATACTCTATATTTACTAAAAATTCACACTTGCTTAGTGTGGAAGAGATTGGTGGCATCAATGAAGAGCATGGAACAGGTGTTACGGGAGTCATAGGAGCAAGGGCAAACGATTTAGATATATTTGGAGTTGCCAGCGAAAGTGATATATATTTCTTGCAATACAGCGAAACAATGAGTGATGCCGACACAATAGAACTTTTTAAAAAAGCTGAAAGTTTTGGAGCTGATATTATAAATTGTAGCTGGGGTACCGAAAATGTAAGCGAGAGCGTAAAAGAGTATATTAAAGAGTTGGCAACTAAAGGCAGAGATGGAAAAGGAATATTGATAGTTTTTGCCACCGGAAACAATAATGAAAGCTTAAAAAACGATGAATCTATGATAAACGAGGTCATATCTGTGGGTGCCAGTAATAGTGAAAATTTAAAAGCAGAGTATAGTAACTACGGAAGATATTTGGATATATTGGCTCCCGGCGGAGACGGCGGAGAGGGTTTTATGGCCGTAGCGGAAAAAAATATCCTAACCCTTTCTGTAAATAATTATGCCGCACATTTTTCAGGCACATCTTTTTCGGCTCCCATTGTAAGCGGGGCATTAGCTTTAATGTTAGAAGCAAATCCAAATCTTACAAGAGAACAAGCTGAAAATATACTCAAAAGTACAGCAGATAAGATAGGGGATATTCCTTATAATATTAACGGAAGAAACAACTACTATGGTCATGGGAAAATAAACCTGTCCCGTGCTATTAGAGCCAGCTTAAACTTAAGATAAAATCCCTTTTTTTAAGGGATTTACACCATAGATGTGGTTTGATGAAGGGCTATCAAAGTTTCATAAAAATCTTTTTCCGAATGCTCTTCAAGTAGCCCGTTATTTGGAAAAAGATTGTCGTATATGTTTTGAATATCAAGCAAACGGTTTGGAAAAAGTTCACTTAGTATCATGGAGGATATATCCCTTCTTATAAAAAGAGCGGGAGGCAGAACACCTGCTAAAAGAAGTTTGCTTAGAGATTCTCCGTGGTATTTTATATGATGATGTGAACCATGTGGACAGGTAGATGTGCTAACTAAAGTTTTGCACTCATCACAAAAAACATATTCTGGAACTACGACAACTTCAAGGGGAAGTTCATCTTTATAACCGTCAATGGCAAAATGAGGCTGATTTTTGTCATAATACATACCTATGCCACTATGATTGTGTCCTATTACAAATTTAGTACAACCAAAATTCGATGCAATTGTGCATTGAAGTATAAGGTTTGTATTTTTTGAAAATATGTGGCTACTTCCAAGGGGGACTACAAAAACCTTCCCTTTTGGCAAATAAGTATCGATAAAATATTGTATACTTTTTTCTCTTATATAATAGGGTATTATGTCTGATTTATATGGACGCATCATAAAAATGACAAGCATATCTGCCCTATCTAAAGCTATTCTAATCATTCTTTCATGGGCTCTATTAAAGGGTTTGGCACCAAATAAAACCCCTGTAATTTTTTTTGCATTCATACTTTTTATAGCGTCTTGAACCCTCTTTTTATCGTTTTTTAACCTATCATGATTTACTTTAAATGTTCCACTTAGAGCATAATCACCATAAGCTTTTGCCAACTTTTGAACACTAGGGTTATTCTCATCATATACACCACAAATTTTTTTTATTCTTTCATATTTATCTATCTTAAAGCTACTTTCAACTTTAACATGTCCGACTTTTTTTTTATCTACTACAAGATCTACAATCTCATCTTTTTTTGCATTTTTGATATTTATTTGATTTGTTGCTCCACTTGGTGCAAGTATAAACGATATTGGCATGGGAGAATTCTTATAATACCCCTTTTCATTGGCAATATTTGCCTCTTGCTCATTCATAAGTTTATCTACTGAACCTAACATTCCTTCTTGTGCAAGAGCTAATGTAGCTAAAATCTCTTGATTTATAACAATAGTTTTATTTCTCTTTACTAATTCCATATTTTTTCCTTTTTTCCCACAAACTTTTTCTGGATATTCCCAATCTTTTTGCAAGTTCCGTATCAGGAAATATGGACTGAAATTTACATATTACGAATTTAACATAATCTTCCAATGTCAATATATCATCTCCGGAAAAGCTTCCATTTTTAGCATCTATTTCTATAGTTGGAAAATCAAATGTTTCATCCATATCGGTAGTACTTAAAACTATTTGTTTACCCTTTATCATCTCTAAAACTGTATTTTTTGAATTTTTCTTCATGTAGCTATGATTTATAAGATATAGTATTTTATCATCTGATTTGTTTATAACTCTATGTAAATTCTCAATCTTTGATAAACATACCATTTCAAACCCTTTATTTAGAAGTTTACTTAGTTCAAACATATAAAAATCCATACTTCTTTGATGTTTTGATTTTAACACTATGGGAAGTTTTGTTTTTACATTTATTCTTTTTACATGTGAATTTTTGAAAAAAAACTCCAAATACTGCTCATACGTTCTGTTTTGACTTTTCATCATATTAAATTGTTTTAAGTGCTCTAACTTTCTTATCAACTCTTCTATCATAAACGGCTTTTGTATATAATCATTTGCACCTGCTTTAATGGGGTTTGAAACCGTATCGTTGCTTATATATGATATCATTAGGATAATGATAGATTTTTTGTGTTTTTCAATAACAGGATAAAAATTTTGACCCGCTATATTTGTAGAAAGTAAAACGGCATCATATGTCACATCATATAAGGCTTCAGTAATATTTGAAACCAAGTGACAATCATAACCCAAACATGATAATTTTGTAGCAATACTTTTTGCTAAATAAACTTCATTTTCCACGATTAAAACATTCATTATTTTCCTGCCCAATTATAAAATCTCATACTAACCGCAGCCACAACTGCTACACCTTCATTTCTACCTACAAATCCAAGCTTCTCGGTTGTAGTTGCCTTAATATTCACAAAAAATCTTTCAATTCCTAAAGTCTTAGCAATTTTTTTTGCCATTTGCTCTTTAAAAGGATTTATTTTGGGATTTTGCGCAATTACTGTTATATCACAATTTACCAAAACAAAACCTACGGATTTTGAAAAGTTATAAACTCTTTTTAAAAGCTTTAAGGAGTTGGCATTTTTATAAGCACTATTTGTATCGGGAAACAACTCTCCTATATCTCCCGCCCCAATAGCACCCAATAAAGCATCCATAAGCGCATGAGCTAATACATCTCCATCGGAGTGAGCTTTTAAACCCATACTTTCATGAACTTTTACTCCGCCTAATATCAAAGGTCGCTTTTCGCCAAATTCATGTACATCAAACCCATAACCAACAAAAGTATCAAGTCTCGGTTTATTTTTACATGTAAAAAAATTTAAGTCTTTTTTCCGAGTTAGTTTAAAAGCTTTTTTACTCCCTTTTACAAATTTAATAGTTCCCCTGTTTGCATGTATGGCACTGCTGTCATCTGTAAACTCTTTTTTACTTTTAAGAGCCTCTTTTAAAGCTTTTGTATTGGAAAGTTGAGGTGTTTGAATAGAATTTATCTTATCTCTATCGATAGGATTATTTTTATAGTAAATAGTATCTATCGGTTTTAAAACAGGCACTATACAATCAGCTGTATCTTTTAATTTTAAAAGTCTTAAAAAAAGTTTTCTACTGACACACGCTCTTGCAACATCAGTAACCATTACATGCTTTGAATCTATCAATTTTAAAGCATTTTGCAAACTTTGTTGTCTTGTATCGCCTCCACAAACTACATCAAAGTCACAATACCTTTTCATGTAACTTATCTCATCACCTGAACCAACACACACAATCTTGTCAAATTTGTGAAAAGAAGCTAGTTTTTTAGCCACATAAAGCCATAAAGGCTCACTTCCAACCCTTAACCACTGCTTTTTTACCGGTAAGCCAAACCTTGTTGAGCTTCCGGCTCCTAGCAAAATGAGTGAAATTGACAAATACCAATCCTTTAAAAAACGTTACCAAATTATACACTATTAAAACTTTTATTACTCTTTTTTTTAAGTTCTTTTTATATTTTTAATAAAATTTATATTTTCAAAGCTTGTTTTTATCTTTTTGTGATAGTATTCATTTTAAATTAAAAAAAGGAAAATAATGATTACAAAAGAGAGTATTTCACAAGCACTTAGCGGTGTAAAATATCCGGGTTTTGATAAAGACATAGTTACATTTGGCTTTGTTAAAAACATAGAAATAAACGGTGAAAATGTTTATGTAGAAGTAGAAATAGTATCTGCAAGTAAAGATATAGCAAATAGTTTAAAAATAGAGATTGTAAAAGCTGTTCAAGGTATTGGAGCGGGAAGGGTTGATGTAAATATAAAACAACCTGAACCTCCAAAGCAAAAAAGTAATTCTCAAAGTGGGAAAAATATAGCCCCGCACATCAAGAATTTTATCATGGTAAGCAGTGGAAAAGGTGGAGTTGGAAAATCCACAACAACGGTAAACCTTGCTATTTCCATGGCAAAAGAGGGCAAAAAAGTTGGTCTTTTAGATGCTGATATTTATGGACCGAATATTCCTAGAATGTTAGGCGTAGTTGGACAATCTCCCGAAGTAATCGGACAAAGAGTTAAGCCCATCTTAACTCACGGAATTGAGATGATGAGCATGGGCTCACTTATGGAAGAGGGTCAAAGTCTTATTTGGCGAGGGGCGATGATCATGAAAGCCATAGAACAACTATTGCGTGATATTGCATGGAGTGATTTGGACGTATTGTTTATCGATATGCCTCCGGGAACCGGTGATGCACAACTAACTTTAGCACAAAGTGTACCCGTAACTGCAGGAGTTTGCGTAACAACTCCACAACAAGTTGCCCTTGACGATACTGCCAGAAGTCTTGATATGTTTGAAAAACTTCATATCCCAATAGCGGGAATTGTGGAAAATATGAGCGGTTTTATCTGTCCTGACACTAAAAAAGAGTACGCCATATTTGGCAAAGGCACAACAGATAAATTAGCAAAACAATTTAACACAAAAATACTCGGTGAAATTCCAATCGAACCGGCAGTTCGTGAAGGTGGAGACGAGGGAAAACCTATAAGCTTTTATAAAAGCGATAGCGAAACATCAAAGCGCTATACAAAGGCTGCACAAGAGCTTATAGTGTTTATAGACAAAATCAACCAAGAAGGTGGAGTAAGTAACGATACGATTCAACCGACAACTGCTCCGGGAGAGAGCGCTTGTAGTTCTCATTAAGGAAAAATTAATGGATCCTATCGGTCAAGAGTCTGTACAATCCATAGCCGAACTTATACGTTTAACCATAGCCCCTGTTTTTATGTTAGCAGGGGTTTCGGGCTTTTTAAATGTTTTTACGGGAAGATTGGCTCGCATTATCGACAGACTGGAAAAAATCAACCAACTTTATGATGTTGAACATTGGGATTCTTTGCCAAACGATGTTCAAGTGCGTAAAATATCTCTTATGAAGCGTATGAAAAATACAAATCGTGCAATTTTACTTATGAGTACAACGGGACTTTTGATAGCATGTGTCATGATAACTATGTTTTTAAGCGCTACTTTTGGCTTTAATGACGGAATACTTATTTCCTATCTTTATATGGCGTCAATAGTAACTTTTATCGTTGCACTTACACTCTTTTGCAAAGAGATACTTGACACCGTATCATCGGCACAAACACGTTCAGGGTTTATGCCATAAACATATAGTTATTTTTCTTTATTTTTTTAATTTTGCTTTTTACATGTAAAAATTTTTAAACTATAAATAAAATAATTTTGCCAATAAAAAATCAAAGTTGATTGACATAGACTAAACTTTTATGCTATAATGAGACTAAGTTAAATCAATTAAGGAAAATATAGTGAGTAATAGTCTATATGAAACGTTGGGTGTAAGTAAGGGCGCTTCATCCGACGAGATAAAAAAAGCCTATCGGAGATTGGCTAGAAAATATCATCCTGACATCAACAAAGATCCTAATGCTGAAGACAAGTTTAAAGAGATAAATGCAGCCTACGAAATACTAAGCGATGAGAGAAAACGAAAACAATACGATATGCACGGCGATAGTATGTTTGGAGGACAAAGTTTTCATGATTTTGCCTCTTCGCAAGGCGGAGCAGATATCAATGAGATTTTAAGAAACCTTTTTGGCGGTGGCGGTTTTAGCGGCGGAAGCTTTGGAGGAAGTTTTTCGCAAGGCAGTTTTTCAAGCGGTGGATTTGGAGGTTTCGGGGGTTTCGGTGAGCCCGATTTGGACGCCACCGTTAAGATAACCATACCATTTAATGTATCTATTTTAGGTGGAAAACATGGAATCAACTACAATGGTGAAAGTTTTGATATAAAAATTCCCGCAGGTATTAAAAACGGTGAAAAAATGCGTATCAAAGGAAAAGGCAAATCATATCAAGGCAAACGCGGAGACCTCTTTTTAAAAGTGGAGGTTTCAAAAAGTCCCGAGTATACTAGGGATGGAGATGATTTGCAAAAAAACATAAATATACCTTTAAAAACAGCGCTTTTCGGTGGAAAGGTTGAAGTTGACACGTTAGAAAAAACCATTACTTTAAAAGTTTCACAAGATACAAAATCAGGACAAAAATTTCGCGTCAAAGGATATGGTGCTACAAATCTAAAATCAAAACAAAAGGGTGATTTGTATTTAAAAGCAAATATAATTTTACCTAAAATTAGTAGCTTAGATGAGGATTTAGTTAAAATAATGAAAGAAAAATTACCGGGAGAGTAAAAATGCATGGATATGATGAACCTGTTTATTTGATAAGCGTTGTTGCAAAAGTTTTAGATATTCACCCTCAAACTTTACGTCAGTATGAAAGAGAAGGGCTGGTTAATCCTTCTAGAACGGGCGGAAAGATGAGACTATATTCGCAAATGGATATAGATAGAATTAAGATGATTATAAGACTTACAAGAGATCTTGGTGTAAATTTGGCAGGAGTCGATGTGGTTTTGCAACTAAAAGAACAACTTGATAGTTTTGAAGATCAAATTGATGAGCTAAAAGCCCAAATTGCAAAATTGCAAAATAGAAGCACGATTCCACCTAGCAACTCTATAATAAAACGCAGAAAAACTTATGATATTATTATTTTTGGAGAGTAGTTGGAAAACATAATTTTACTATTTTTAGTTTCAACTGCCATAGCTGTAATTTTAAATGTGATTTTTAAGCGTTTTGATATTCCAACTATCATAGGTTATGTGCTAACGGGTGTTGCAATATCGCAAATATTTTCTCTAAAAGGAGATGAAAACCTTTCGCATATTGCAGAATTTGGTATCGTTTTTTTGATGTTTACCATAGGGCTGGAGTTTTCAGTCAAACACTTAATGAGCATGAAAAAAGAGGTCTTTGCCAATGGCGGACTTCAAGTTGGCATAAGTGGTCTAATCTACACATCATTAGCCCACTACGTTTTTAAACTGGATTTAAAAACATCTATCATTGTGGGTTTTGCATTTGCTCTTTCTTCCACTGCTATCGTTTTGAAAATTTTAAACGATAGTGGCGATATTCACACGGTTTACGGACGAAAGACTTTAGGGATTTTACTTTTTCAAGATATAGCTGTTATTCCGCTTTTTATCATGATAAAGATATTTACAAGCTCAACCGATTCCGTGGGAGAACTACTGCTTGAAACGGTCTCAAGTGCGTTTATAGTTTTAATTTTACTCTTTATCATAGGAAAATACTTGCTCAATCGTCTTTTATTTGCCATAGTTCAAACCGATTCCCATGAAACTTTCATAGCAACCATATTGTTTTTAGTAATAGGCGCATCCTACCTTGCGCACTATTTTGGATTTTCCTACTCATTAGGTGCATTTTTAGCGGGAATGATGATAGCGGAAACCAACTTTAAACATCAAATAGAAGCCGACCTCATCCCATTTAGAAACCTTTTACTAGGACTATTTTTTATAACTGTAGGAATGCAGGTTAATTTTTCTATCGTTAAAGAGTATTGGGTAGAAGTGATAGCTTTAGTTATCTGTATAATGCTTATAAAAACCGCCATAATATTTTTGATACTCAAAACATACCAAAACAAAAGAATATCCTTTAAAAGTGCCATAGCCATATCGCAAGTCGGTGAATTTTCTTTGGCTATTTTTGAATTAGCACGTGCAAATGGGCTCTTGGAAAAACAGCTTTCTCAAATTTTGATAGTCGTTGTAATTTTATCTATGTTCTTAACTCCTTTTATTTTAAAAAATATAAAAAATATAGCCGATACCATCACAACCTTAACAGACGATGACAATTTTAAAATCCAATCGGCTCAAGTTTCAGACCATATCGTACTTGTAGGATACAATAAATTAGGGCGAGAGATAGCCAAACAGCTAAAAGAAGAGGGTGCAACTTACATCATAATAGAACAGGATATTTTACGTTTTAACTTGGCAAAAGAGCAGGGTGAACCCATAATCTTTGGAAATGCAGCACTAAAAAACATACTTCAACACGCTAAAGTATCTACATGTAAAGCTGCCATAGTTGCAATTAGCAATGAAAGCTCACTAAATCTAATATGCGAAAATATAATATCATTTAAAAACTATATCCCCATCGTCGCAAAAGTTGATGATGAAAATGAAAGAAAAATGCTAGAACACCTAAACATACAACACATTCTAAACGAATCAAACGAAATAGCAAAAGCTTTAGTAGGGGAGGCTTTGAGGTGTTAGAGATTAGTTTTAGGGTTGATTTTTTATATTTTTTATAATTTCATCCATATATTTTTCTTCCAATAAAGATTTTTGAATATAGATGCTTGTTTCATTTTCAAGTACCAATGTCAAGCCTTTTTCCGTTTTTATAGCATCTGAAAAAAACTCCCATTTAAGGCTTGATGTTCCAAATTTAGTAACACTACGCATCTCTTCATCATTAAAAAATAGCTTTGTTTCAAAATTATTTTGCTTACTATTTAGTCTACTCTTTATCCATTTATGCTTTGTATAATAAAAATCACCAATCATAAACAAACCCAAAAAAAAGCTAAAAAGACAATCAAATAATAAATCGGTTTGGAAATATAAAATTATCCCTAAAAAGATAAAAAATATCCCAACTATTTTTTGATATTTTCTAAATTTTGTTCTATGTTTTAACAATTCATCATAACACTCCAAAATGTACTCTTTATTATATTTTTGTACTATTTCAATATTCAACTTTATCTCCTTTTATTAAAACTTTAAATTGATAACTTATATGCTTTTATTTTTTATCAACAAGTACATTCCGTAAACAATAAAAACAATCAAAAAAAGCAAAAAACTAAAAATTGCACCGGTTATAACCGAAAAATTTCTACCGGTATCCGAAATAACAGCTAACATTGCTTTTTCTTGCTCTTTAGTAATTTCATTGCCTGTAAAAATACCATCACCGTTTAAATCAAATGTTTGCAGTTTTATACTTAAATAAATATCCATACATGTAGATGATGAAACTATAAAAAAATAACTCAACAAAAACACTAAAGTACTAACCAAAAAAACTTTAGATAATTTAGTATTTAAAAACTTTTTTCTATAAACAAACACTATTATTATGGCAAACAATAAAATTAAACTAAATATTATTAAATGATATGGTAAGGACATATTGTTTAATCTCCAAATAACTCTAAAGTGCAATTTTTTTCAATGAAATATAACAATAAGCCTCTAAATTCCAATATATTTTTTGTTTTAGATTTATCTTTGTTTAAATCTGTTTTTTCAACATATTCGTC